>JAEEGJ010027035.1_pt1 | contig 11565 bp, 8 predicted proteins | sample 8958761 | NCBI WGS metagenome assembly JAEEGJ01 (sample SAMN16246546, study PRJNA631951) | gut metagenome | biome: gut microbiome; feature: rumen; material: RS-attached | host: Bos | place: Iran: Karaj | collected 2018-10
CGATTTGAGATAAAGAAACCAGAATGATGCTGAAAGTTACACGAATAGCGTGTGCTTTTCAACATCCGGTTTCTTTAGGTATGCCAAACACCTCGATAAGCGGATGCAAAAGTATCACGCTTTTTTTTGTGCTGGCAAGAAACGACTCAATATGAACCAACATGAACCTGAAAAGTTTCTGCGGAAGTGCGTTTCTTTGCAGGTGGAAAAATAAGACGAATCTAATACATAATTGAGCATACAAATTAACACCAAAACAACCCAATATGAAGAAATTTCTACTAGCAACAATCATGATTTCCCTGTCCGCAATGTGTTTTGGGCAGGAAGTCGAGACGGTGTCGGAACGCTTCCATTACCGATACCTGAAAAAGGAACAGACCAAGGAGCAAATCCAAAAGGACAACGAGGAACGCCAACGCAACTGGCAGGAGGAACTGGCAGCAATGAAAGCCAATCTTGCCGAAGGGCAGCGTGTTTCCGATAATGTGAAGATTGAAGTCCAGACGGAGGTTCAGGACAACAATCTCGTCGTTTCGGTGGCCTACGAGACCCTTGTGGTGGCCGATGCCGCCGACGACTATGCCCTTGGCAAGTACACCATCCAAAACTCCAACGCTTGCATGCTGATGTGCAACTTCCTGAAGAACAAGTTGGAAAAAGACCTTGCTGAATACCTCAAGGAAGGCACAAAGGTCGATGTGAAGATTACGGGCGCCACCGATGGCACGCCTATCCGTTCGAAGATTGCCTATAATGGCGAATACGGTGACTTCACCGACAAGCCCATCACCTTGAACGGTGTGCCCTACATCATGACTGTGACGCAAAAGAGCGGCATCACCACCAATGGTCACCTGGCTTTCTTGCGCACCCAAGGCGTTGAGGACTTCCTGAAGACCCAAGTGGAGCCGCTAAAGCATACGGAAAACACCTTCCAAGAGTTTGCCGTTGAGAACAAGGAGAAAGGCGGAGGCTACCGTCGCGTTTCGGTGGAAATGACCATTCGCGGTGCATTTGCCGATGTTGAACCTGCAAAAACCGTTAAGCCATGAAGAAGCACACCTTATTAGTATTGTTAAGCCTTCTTTTAGGCTCACAAATTGCCGTGGCGCAAGACCATGTGACGAATATCCGAGCCGTGCAGAATGACAAGATGGTGACCATCACTTACGACTTGAATGTCCGTTCCGATGTGCGCCTTTTCATTTCCATTGATGACGGACAAACCTACACCGATACGATGAAGGTGACGGGCTATGTGAACCGCGTGGTGCCCCAAGGCAAGAACCGCACCATTCGCTGGCAGGCCTTCAACAACTTGGGCTACGGCGACTATCCCGAAATCCGCTTCAAGTTCGTGACCAAGGATGCCCAACAGACGCAAGCCCCCAAAGTGAAACGCATTCCTAAAATCACTTTCATCACTTTGAATGGCGCTTACACTAACACGGAGAATCCTTCCGTGGGCTTCACCTTCGGACAAGTGCAAAAGTTCGGTTGGTTCGCCTCGGTGATGAGTGGATTCAACTTCGCGGGTCTGGCTCCCGCTGCCGTCAGCGATGCAGAGGGTTTTGTGGGTGAGGACCTGCCTTTCTACAAGGACGAATACGCCAAGACCATGCTTTCTGTCATGGGTGGCGGCGTGATGCGCTTGAACGACATGATGTACCTCAAGGCGGGTTTAGGCTTCGGCAACCGTTCGCTGTCATGGAAGACCTTGGATGACCGCTGGGTGCGCAATGGTGGCTATTCCGCCGTGGGTGTGGATGTGTCGGCGGGTATGATGTTCCGCTTCGGAGGCTTCGTCCTCTCGTTGGATGCCGTGACCACCAACTTCAAAATCTTTGAGGGCAGAATCGGACTTGGATATAGTTTTGAAAACCGTTAATACTGAAAGAAAATGAAAAAGATAAGCATAATGATAATGATTCTTGTGGTGGCCTTGGCCTCCTGCAAGAAGACCCCTGAGGTGAATTTGAAATATGTTGATGTGGAGCGCGACTTGGTGACGGTAGGCACAACCACTGCCACCATCCAGTGCGATTACGCTTATATCGCCACCTTGAAAAAGGCATATCTCTTTTACGGAGAAGGACAGGATGAGGCCATCATGACCTCCGCCGAAATGCGCGTGGTGCAGAACACGCTTTATGTGGAGCTGACAGGCTTGAAGGAGAACACCACATATAGTTATTATTATGAGTTCCACAACGGCTTCAACTCCATGCGGACGGCATTGAAGAGTTTCAAGACGGAGGCTGGTAATGGTGGAGGCGAAGAACCTCCAACGCCAGAGATTACGCTGCCCACAGTGATAACTGCTTCAGTAACGGATATTACTTCAAATTCCGCCAAGGGAGGCGGTGAAGTAACCAGTGACGGTGGTGCCGAAGTGACAGAGCGCGGCATTTGCTGGAGTACCAATGCCAATCCCACCTTGAATGATAGCCATGTTGCTGTTGGAACTGGAATTGGGGTGTTTAATGCAACAGTGAGCGGATTGAATGAGAGCACCACATATCATATTCGTGCATACGCGATTAATGAAAAAGGTACTGCTTATGGTTTGGATGTAGAGTTTACTACGCTTTCAAGTGGTGGGACAGCCCAATTGCCAGTTGTCGTTACCAACGAAGTGACTGGAATTACCGCTCATTCTGCATCTTGTGGCGGTGAGGTGACCAGTGACGGTGGCGCCGAAGTGACCGAACGTGGTATATGTTGGAGTACTAACACGAATCCAACAATAAGCAACAGCCATGTGTCTGCTGGAACTGGAATGGGAACCTTCTCTGCCATGATGAGCGGATTGAGCGCAAACACAACTTATCATGTCCGTGCTTATGCCACCAATGAGGCTGGTACGGCATATGGTTCAGATAAGAAATTTACTACACTTGAAGGTGGCGGCGGCGAACACGAATATGTCGACCTCGGCCTGCCGAGCGGCCTGCTTTGGGCCACTTGCAATTTGGGTGCTAATGCCCCGGAGGAGTATGGTGATTACTTCGCCTGGGGCGAGACCCAGCCCAAGAGCACTTACTACTGGCACACCTACCTGTACTGCATGGGCGCCATCGGCACCCTGACAAAGTACTGCAATAACTCCATCTACGGCTACAATGGTTTCACCGACAACCTGACCACCTTGCTGCCCGAGGACGATGCTGCCACGGCCAACTGGGGCAGCGGTTGGCGCATGCCCACCAAGGAGGAATGGCAGGAACTCTACAACAACACGACCTGTACATGGACGATACAAAATGGTGTAAACGGCAGACTCTTTACTGCCGCTAACGGCAACAGTCTCTTCATGCCCGCTGCGGGCTACCGCGTCGGTAGTGGACTCGACTTCGCAGGCAGCGACGGAATCTTCTGGTCGGGTTCGCTCAACACGGACGGCCCGAACTATGCGTATTACTTTAGCATCGATTCGGGCGGTTACCACATGAGCGACGGCGGCTGCCGCATCCATGGACTATCTGTCCGAGCAGTACGTTCTTCTGCGCAGAACTAACCTTTGTTTGTTCCGTTACGGGCACGGGCAAAAAAGTTGGCAAGGCGGGGCGCGCACGAAGTGTGCTACCCAGCCCCGCTTGCCAACTTTTTCAACAGTTAGAATAGGTTCAACAAAAAGCAAGCAAACAGTTTTAGGGAGGAAGCCGAAAATCCCATAAAGAGTAGGCATATTCAATAAAAACAAAAAATTATGGCAATATCACATGGAGGACATCATTATGAAGAAGTCATTAAAGCAACGGATAATACTATTCGTGATATCCTTAAAGAGGAAATCAAGCGTTTAGGTGAAAATGCTGATTTGGATCATATAGATGTAAGCGAAGTAACGAATATGTCGTATTTGTTTCTAAATTCTCATTTCAATGGATATATTGAAACTTGGGATGTGAGTAATGTTACAGATATGACAGGTATGTTTATAAATTCAAAATTTGATGGTAATATCTCCAATTGGAATGTAAGCAATGTTAAGAAACACGATTGCTGTTTTGATGGCTCACCATTGGAAAAACAACCTGCAAAGCAACCGAAGTTCAATTGATAACCTATTTATTGAAATGAGTCATTTATGATGTAATATCTTATCAATCAAATAAAATGAAAAAACTATCAATCATAGTAACATGTATCTTGGTTGCCTTAATGTCCTGCACTAAGAGCAAGGAAGTCCATCCTAAAATTGGGGATGGCAATGACGAAATCGTAACGGTGGGCATGAAGGATGTCCATGTGGAATACACAAGGACAGACCATGCGGAACTTAACCGCGTGGTGTTCCATTACTGCCCCGCAGATGCCAACGGCAACGCCCAGCAATTCGAGGCCGCCGAAATGATGAAGAAGGAGACCTTTTTCAATCTGGTTCTCGATGACTTGATTTGCGATACCTTATATTGGTATTACTATGAGTTGTTTCCAAATAATGGCGATGCGTTCAATTCAGTTCGAAAAACCTTCCATACACAGGAGTTTGACACACCCGAACCACCGGCACCTCCTGTCTCGGAATTGCCAACTGTCATAACAGGAGAGGTTTCGGAAATAACAACCAATTCTGCACTATGCAGCGGCGAAGTAACCGCTGATGGTGGTGATGAAGTGACAGAGCGTGGCATTTGCTGGGGCATAAACGAGAATCCTACATTAAGTGACGACCATGTTGTCGCAGGCACGGGAATTGGGAGCTTCAATGCAACACTTGTAGGCTTGGATGCCAACACCAATTATCATCTTCGTGCATACGCTACCAATGAAGTTGGAACTGCTTATGGCTTGGATAAGGAGTTCGTGACGCTTTCAGGTGGAGGTGCAGGCGAAGTTCCTGAAGGTGCCATCAACGGTTTGTTTACCATTAACGAAAATGGTGACCATGTGTATTTCTCACAAGGTAATTTGCAGTATCAGGCTTCTACGAATACTTGGAGGTTTGCGGAGAAACAATGGAATTGTGTTGGGGGAACAGATTATATTACAAATGAGTTTTATGGGAATGTTGTGGGAAGTACCAATAATGATGTTTCTTCTGATTATTCAGGATGGTTTGATTTGTTTCGATGGGGAACAAGTGGTTATAATCATGGTGCGGTTTGCTATCAGCCATGGTCAACATCAAATTATATTGCTGATTTCTTTGCATATGGGCGGTGGAATAATAACCTAAATGATGAGAACGGACAGGCAGATTGGGGTTACAATTGTATCTCAAATGGAGGAAATCAAGAGAATATATGGAGAACATTGAGTATACAAGAATGGCAATATGTTTTTTATACTCGCAATACCGTTTCCGGTATTCGTTATGCAAAAGCAAAGGTAAATGGAGTGAATGGGTTGATTCTCTTGCCTGATGGTTGGATTGTTTCTGTGCTTCCATTAAATAACACAAACGAACCAGAGAGCGGATTTGATAGCAATATTATTTCTTTATCACAATGGGAAGAAGTGCTTGAACCTAATGGCGCGGTTTTTTTGCCTGTTACTGGGTATAGGACAAGTGTCGTTTGTTGGCCAGATAGGGAGGCTTGTTATTTTTCGTCATCATATCATAATGAAGAAAGAGTATATTATGTGTATTTTCATCAAAATAACATCAGTGTTGGAGAAAGTGAATATCAGTGTTATCGTTATGTTGCCATAGCTGTCCGCCTTGTCCAAGATGCAAATTAAAACACAAAAACCATGAAAGAACTTTCAGTCATACTAATTATTACTTTGGTGGCTTTTGCATCTTGCATTAAGAGCAAGGAAGTCCATCCTGAAATTGGGGATGGCAATGATGAAATCGTAACGGTGGGTGTGAATGATGTCCATGTGGAATATACACGGACAGACCATGCGGAACTCAGCCGAGCGGTGTTCCATTACTGCCCCGCCGATGCCAATGGCAACGCACAACAATTCGAAGCGGCTGAGATGACGAAGAAGGAAACCTTCTTTGAAATCACTCTCAACGACCTGATGAGCGACACGCTTTATTGGTACTACTATGAGTTGTTCCCCAACAATGGCGATGCTTTCACGACGGATCAAAAGACTTTCCATACACTAGCGTCAGATACACCAGAGCCGCCAACACCACAAAACGATTATCCCGAAGGGGCCATCAATGGCTTGTTCACCATTAATGAAAACGGCGACCAAGTGTATTTCTCGCAAGGTAATTTGCAATATCAAGCTTCGACAAGAACATGGAGGTTTGCTGAGCTTCAGTGGGATTATGTGGGTAATGATTCGTGTGGCACTGTTTATGAAAACGGTGTAAAATGTGATAATGCCCTTGCTAATGCGCATTATAATGGATGGATTGATTTGTATGGCTGGGCAACAAGTGGGTATAGCCATGGAGGAACTTGTTACTACCCTTGGAGTCCAAGCGCCGACCCAAGTGATTATTTTGCTTATGGCAACTATGATGGTAATTTATTTGACCAGACAGGCCAAGCGGATTGGGGTTACAACCCTATCATTAACGGAGGCAATACGGAAAACAGTTGGCGTACTTTGACGGAATCTGAATGGGATTATCTCTTGAACACCCGTAGTACATCGTCCGGCATACGATACACGCTGGCAAATGTTAATGACGTGAATGGTGTGGTTTTGGTTCCAGACATTTGGAACGATTCATCTTATTATTTGTTCGACACCAATCTTTTCGGAGGACATTATTCTGACAACATCATCAGTTCGGAGCAATGGGTCTCTCTTGAGGAACATGGAGCAGTGTTTCTCCCAGCTGCTGGTATGCATTATGGATCTTCCATTACACATGCTGGAGAACATGGTAATTATTGGTCTGCCTCCTGCTATATTTATACAGGCTACCAGTATTATTACTATTATGCAAGTCACATGCATTTCACGTCCTCTCACCTAGATTGCTACTTTAGTTGCCGAAACTACGGTGAATCAGTGCGTCTCGTTAAAGACTACTCTGACAGATGATTCCTGAATATAAATATACAGTCCGAGTCGGAAAGGATTTGCCTTTTTCGGCTCGGATTTTTTGACAATAAAGAGTTAAAGCCATCAACGAAATTTGAATTGAGGTTTCAATAGAGAAATCCAAAAGCCCAAAGGGGTATCTTTCGCATATAGGCTGACTCGATGCTATCAGCGGCTACGTATGCGTTTTCTTGTCCGGCCAGTTGGCTGAAACCTTTGTCCTGGCCGCCCACTTCTACAACAATGTCACCATCAATTCGGAAGTCACCTTTCTTAAATCCGGCATATTCCACCACATGGCCAGCCGATGCCAATTGGTTGGCAAAGAATGTCTCACGTGCCGTCCCTATTTCTGGTGTTTCTTGACTGAGCGTATTAAGCAGGTTGGTGTTGTCGAGATATATCTTGTCGGGCTTTTGCAAATCCGTGACGCTTTTCAGGTCTGTGAACAAACGACGAATCAAGCGAGCCTCATCCAGATGGGTAAGGTATTTGAGCGTGGATAACCGACTAATTCCCGAGGCTTTCGACAGTTTTGCAATATCCACCTCGTAAGGTACCATTTGGGAAATCAAATGCAACAAAGCCTTAACCTGACGGGTGTAACCCACGTCTAAACTGCGGTATTTTGTCAGTTCGACGTCGATAATGTAGTTAATCGTGTTTTCCAGTTTGTCGTAATACTCCTGCTTTTGTTCAAAATAGAAAGGGTAGTAGCCAAATTGCAGATAACGTCCGAAGTGTTCTAATGGATGACATTTCGATATCACTTGCATGCAAAACTCCGTTGGCTTCTCCAACAATTGCTCTAATGAGATGGGCTTGATGTCAAGCCCTATGTCAAGATGCAGGAACTCACGCAACGACAATCCAGGCATGTCATACGGCATCAGGCGTCGTGAGAGATCTGCTTGCCCGTCATTGATTTGGATAAGTGAAGAGCCACTCAGCACAATATTCAACTCACGGTAGAGGTCGTAGATTTCCTTAATTTCCCGACTCCATCCCGGATACTTGTGTACCTCGTCAATGAAAAGCCATTTTCCTCCTATCTTTACGAAGTTGTCAGCCAAGTCAAGTAAAGAGTGTGCGGCAAAATAATTTGTATCAGCCGAACAATAGAGCACATGCCGGTCGCCAGCGGTGAAATTCTGCTTGATGTATTGTTGCATCAATGTCGATTTGCCCACGCCCTTGGGACCTCTGATGACAATTAGACGTGAGTTCCAATTCACCCGTTGCATATAGTCGCGGATGTATTCCATCGGAACTGTTGAAAGATAGGCATCATGGCGCTTAAACAGACTTTCCATATCATTTTGTTTTTAAATGCGTTTGTTTACGCAAGTGAATATTCTTTTTGCAAAAGTGATAATCATAATAAACATTTCTTTTTATAATATGTAAATCATGATAAACACTTTCGGACTGCAAAAATAATATGTTTTTCTAAAATACCCTATTTTTATGGTGAAAAGTTTATTGATTGCATGTGCTTGAAAAGAAGGCAGCCATAACGATTGTCCCAGAACTAAAATCCATCAACAAGCAAATCAACGCCTTGCAGGAAACTTAACCTTATAGCTTCGCCATCACCTTGAGCATTTGTTCGCCCAAGCCAATCGTATAGCCCTGCTTCACAAACACCACCTCGCTGTTGGCGTTGGCGATGAGGAAGATGGGGCGACTGTCGGTGTTGAGGTGGAGCCCGTCAACGATTTCATCGCGGATGTTGCCTTCATCGAGGCCGTAGACGACGCCTTCGGGCAATTCGCTGAAGTTCTTTAACTTGAATTTGTCGTAATCCTCTTTGCTGCTGAAGACGAAGATGATCGGCAAGTTGCTGTCTTCAAAGTCTTTGCGGAAGGCGGCGATGTCCTGCATGGCGTGGGTGGTCGGCTCGCTGCCTTGGTCCAAGAGGCCAAGGATGAAATACTCGTCTTGGATGAGCTGTTTGGCGTTGCCCACTTCGCCCGTCTCAGGGTCGGTGAATTTGCTATCGGCATAAAAACTGCCGATGACATGTAACTCATTGTCAGGTTGGCGCAAGACAAGGTTCACATGGGAGGTCTCGTCCGCTTTGATGGTGAAGAACTCGCTGTGGGTCAGGGCGGTGCCATCGTCCAGACGGGAGCCTGCCGTGAGGATGTAATAGCCTTCGTCCAACGGCGTAGGATGCTCGAAAGCGGAAAGCATCATGCCATCGTCGATACCTGGGTCTTTGGCATCGTAGGCCAAGAGGCGGAAGCTGTTGCCATCGAACTTCTTGATGCTGAAATGGGTGTAGTATTTCGGGTCGGCAACGGAAGCGGTGGGGTAGTAGTGGATATCTAAATACCCGACGGCTGCATTGGCAGGCTCAGCAGCTTCGAAGTCCACATTGGTCCAATCCTTGCCAAAGTACTGCACATTGCCGTTCACTGGGTTGATTTGTGCGGCGATGCCCAAACTCCTCGCCATGCTGACGAAGAAGATGTCGCGGGAATGGCGGTCGGCCTTGCGCGCCTTCAGCACGCCCAAAGGTGAAATCGGAATGCGTTGTAGAGCCAGGTTGTCGTCGGTTTTGATGTTGTTTTTCACCCAATCGACCAACAGGCTGGGATTGTCATGGTATTGCTGTCTCTCCGCTTCGGGGAAGAACTCGGTGAGGGTTTTGCGACAAGGGACAATCATTTCGTTGCTTACACGTGGGCTAAGGATGTATTGTGCATAGAGCTCGGGCGGCATGGAGATGATGGATTGCTCGAGACCAGGCGTGTTGTCGAGATGGTCTTTCAAAACTTCGAGGCTGACGTCGCGTAAATCTTTGTCGGAGATGTTTCTGAGCAACTCCACGGCTTTGATTTCTAGGTTTTTGCCTTGGGCATAGTTCACGAAATCGGCGATAGTTTGGTAGTTGCCCCAAGTCTTTTCATAAATGCGGCAGAGGGTTTTGTTGCCCGTGTTCAGAATCAGTTCTTGTTGGGCTTTCTTGCAGTTGGCGATATAGGCATTCCGCAACGAATCTTCAAAGGCGATGCGGCGGTCGTTCTCGGCACGCATCTCTGCCGTCACCTCAGGCAAGACACTGGTCGGAGCGGGTGGCACCATGTCGAATTCGAAGACTTCTTCGGTGCTTTTCTCATGGTTGAGGGTTATAGTGATGTTCTCTTGTTCGCCTGACTTGAAGACTTGGAAGCCGAACTTGCCATCCTTGGCGGCGTAGGCCATCATGCAGCCCAAGCCAGAGGTGAGCCAGGTCTGACCATTCTCATCGGTCGTCTTCGTGACTACGGTGCAGAACTCGGCGTAGTTGTAGATCTTGAACTCCACAGGCAGGTTAGCTTGTGGCTGACCGTTCTCATCCACCACGGTGAATGTGGTCTTGGCGGTCTTTCCATAGTTGTCTACCACGTTGATTTCCGTGTAGTTGGCACTACGGCTGATGACTTCTTCGGGACCATCATAATCGCCGAAGACGCGTGTATGTAATAACAAGGTGCGTGAAGCGGGCTCGTTGAACCAGCCTAAATCAAGCACAGGCTCAGGCTCGCAGGCACCGAGGAAGTGCCAGTGTCCGTCAACCCAGGCCTCCACCCAGGCGTGGTTGTCGTCGCAGTGGGCCCAACGCGGGGTATAGACCTGTCTTGCAGGGATGCCCACGGTGCGCAAGGCGGTCACTAACAGTGTTGACTCCTCGCCGCAGCGACCCCACGAGGTCTTGATGGTGGCCATGGGCGCGCTGGTGCGGCTGTCGCTGCCCTTGTAGTTGACGTGCTCGTGACACCAATGGTTCACTTCGAGGACGGCGTCATATAAAGAGAGGTCTTTCACGCGCGATTTTAGCTCCTCATAATAGGTGGCACGGAAACGGTCGAGGTTCTCGTTGTTGACGCGCACGGGTACCACGAAATGTTTGAACTCGCGCTCGGGGATGCTGGCACCCCAAGGCATCTCTTCTTTGGCCAGGAAGGCATAGTGGATGCACTCGCGGTAATAGTCTTCGGTGTAGTCCACGCTGTCGCCGAGCGGCATGTATTGGTAGAGGAACTGTAAGGCTTGTTTTTCGTTGAAGGTCGTTTCCTTTTCCGACGAGCAGGCCGAGAAGAACACTGCTGAAAGGATGGCAAAGGTAAGGATGATGTTTTTCATAGATGGATTATTTGCTGCAAAGATAGTGTTTATTTCAATCCTTCCGTCAGGAACTTCCGCAAATGGAGGTGGGTTTTGTCTCGAATATTTCTTTTATGGAAGAAATTTTCTACAAAATCAGGAAATCTTTCTTTTATAGAAGAAATTTATAGCAAAAACATGAAATATTTCTTTTATGGAAGAAATTTTACTGAAAAGTTGAAATTCTTCTTTTATGGAAGAAATTGTATTGATGGAGAGAATGGTTTTCTGAATTTGTAATGCAATTATCAGAAAAATACGCTATCTTTGCGCCAAATAAAAACCAAACGTATCGTAGAGATAAAAATAGAGAATAGATAACATAGTATAAACCAAAGCATTAGCTATTATTCGCGTTCAAAACAAAAGCGTCGGAAACTCTTGGTTTGAAACCATCGGATAAAAGCAAGTTCACGGAAGCGATAGTTTCCTATTTCCATCTTA
>JAEEGJ010027036.1_pt1 | contig 11565 bp, 12 predicted proteins | sample 8958761 | NCBI WGS metagenome assembly JAEEGJ01 (sample SAMN16246546, study PRJNA631951) | gut metagenome | biome: gut microbiome; feature: rumen; material: RS-attached | host: Bos | place: Iran: Karaj | collected 2018-10
GAACGGCACAGCGATAAATGCTGTCGTTTGCTACAACGACGTAAAGCCCGAAATCAAGACAACACTCATCGACAGAGGAACAGATGCTCATATCACGACTTGTTCCGAAACTGCTGTGCTTGCCGATACCGTTTCCTACAAGAACTTAATGCCCGGTCATTATGCTATGTCCGGTGTATTGCAGGATAAGAACATTGGCGGCGCACTCCTGGATAAAGACGGTAACGAGATTACCGGCAGCACCGAATTCGATGTTCCTGAAGTTCTCGATGAATATGGTCAGCCCATACCTCAGTCCGGTAAGGTCGACGTTATCTTTACTCTCGACACAACCAAGATTGAGGGAACCGTTATTGTCGCTTTCGAGGAACTCCATAAAGAATCCATAACAGGTGAACTGGTTGTTGAACACAAGGATATCAACGATGTCGAGCAGACAGTTGTTGTTCCCAAGATCAAAACAACAGCAACCGACATCGATAACGGCACTCATACCCTTACCTACAAGGATAGAGTAAACATCTCCGATAAGGTAGCTTATACGGATCTCGTAGTCGGAAGGACTTATGTAGCCAGCGGAACTCTTATGGATGCAGCTACCGGCGAGATCTACAAGGATTCTGAAGGTAAGACATACACCGCTTCCACCGAGTTTGTTGCAACCGAAAAAGACGGCTTTGTTCTTGTCGATTTCAAGGATGTTCTTGTTCCCTACTCAAAGACAACCATCGTTGTATTTGAGGATGTCACCGATAAGGAAAAGGGCGTAAAGGTTGCAGTTCATGCTGATCTTACGGATAAGGATCAGACAGTCGAAAGACCGACAGCTCATACTGTCGCAACCATAAACGGCAACAAGGTCATTTGGCTTGCTTCAACTGAGGTTCGTAACCTTACGATCACAGATACCATCTCCTACACAGGACTTGAAGTCGGCTCTCTTTACAGAGCAGAAGCAACCCTCTTCAAGGTTAACGGCACGCAACTTATGGTTGCTGCCCAGCCTATCAAGAGCATTGTCGAATTTACACCTGGCACCAAGGATGGAACTGTTGATGTAAACATCACCTTCTCGACTGAAGGCCTCTCCGAAGGCGACAAGATCGTTGTCTTTGAGAAGATCTACGATGTGGCAACCGAAACTGAGATTGCTGACGGCACTCAGACAGAGGATCTTCTTATCGCAAGACACGAAGATCTTAATGACAGTGATCAGACAATCACCATCCACTTCAGACCGACAACTGGCGAGATCATTCCAACATACACAATGATCGGAGCCGGTCTAGTTGCTCTTTCAGCTCTCATTGCGGCATTCCTTTTCAGAAGAAAGAAGAGAACAATATCCCCCGAATAACTCTTCTTCCCTTTCGTGGCCCCGTGGGTTCGATGCTCACGGGGCTTTTCCATTTCCCAAGGAGGCATTATGAGAATAAAAAGAATAACCGTTAATATCGGCAGGATACTGCTGGTCATAGTTTTCTTAGTCGGTCTGATACTTCTTTCCACCGACTTTATCAAGACACGAATCAGGCAGAATGTTTCGGATGAAGCGATCGAAGCTGTAGAAAGCGTCATAGATGACGGCGGTGGCGTTATCACCTTCAAGCTACCAGTAACCGATTACCTTATGGTCAACGGTGAAAATGGTGAAGAAGATAAAACCATTGAGGATCTTCTCCGCGAGATGGACGCAATATCTTCAGAGCATGAGGATATACGTCTGCTCGGAATACTGGAGATTCCGTGCATCGATCTTAAAGAACCCGTTTGGGATTCTTGTTCTTCCACTGCCCTGCGATTTGGTGTCGGGCGATTTCCTCAGACATGCCAGATTGGAGAAGAAGGAACCTGCACTCTTTTCGGACATCGAATGGAGAGCCACACGATCTTCTGGAACCTTCAGGCACTTGAAAACTATATCGGTGAAGAAGTAATCATCACAACCACAGACGGCATTCAGCATAAATACACGATCGAATCCACAACTTATGTTAAAGATGCAGGATTAGACCCGTATATGAAAGCCGACTCGTTCAGCACTGAACACTTATGTTTAGCAACATGCGGCTACGGCCAAGACCCTAACAACCCAAGCATTTACAGGCCAAGAAATACGGAATTCATCGTTATCTGCGTGCCTGAAGACTGACAAAGGAGATTTTTATGAGCAAGGATCAGGAAATATACGATTTTCTCGTCGAGAACCATAAGGGCAAGGATAACGCAGTCCACAGCAAAGCTTTGGAGAAGCGTTTTATGATCTGCCCCCGAACAGTTCGCAACTATATAAACAAGATGCGCAAGTCAGGTCTTCCGATCTGCAGCGATGATTCCGGTTACTGGATTGCCGCTAATCCCAGAGAGGTCAACAAGACAGTCAAGCGTTTAGGCGATTTCGCAGGCGAAGTAAACAACGCCAGAACGGGACTTGCGTATGCAACGATTCAGATGCGCAGCGTTACGAAGGTAACTGAAGAGAGCATACAGATAATCGTAAAGGTCAGCTAAAAGCCTGTTTCATAACCTGCTTTCCAGTGATGCGGAAATGCAGGTTTTTACATGCCCGGGTTCGGGCAAATAAATCTATAGGAGGTATCTGACATGAGTTCAGATGTAAACACAATGCCAAAGCCTGAGTGGATTCCCAACGAAGGCAGCGGTGCAAGGTTTCTCGCTTATTCATATGCAATAAGCGGAAAAGAAGGAAGTGCTTTGACTTCTTCTGAGGGCAAGGCAAAGGGCGGTTCCGGCATCTCCGGGTTAATGAAGGAACTCGAGAAGACAAAGCTCGACGTATGAGAAAGGAAGGAAATTTATGGATTTTGAAGATTTCAAGAATGAATTGATGGAGCTCGTAACAATGGAGCTCGACAACAGGTCGATCGAGAACATCTCTCTTAAGTTCAACACGATCAACTCACCCGACGGCATGACCGACAGACTTATCGCTACAGTCGGTGACTCCAAGATGTCCATGGCTTTCAGGCTCAAGGAGATCTTCACTGATTACGAGAATGGTGTGAGTCTGGAAAGATGTGTCGACCGCATCTGCAACACAATCAAGGAAAACATCTCCGTTATCGAGACTAAGGAAGGCGACGTTAAGGCCTTCATCACCGACTATGAACAGGTCAAGAATCACACATTCTTCAGACTTGTCCCCGGCGATTCCCCCGTTTTGAAGGAAGCACCTCACAGAAAGATTCAGGATATGGCGCTCGTAGTAAGTGCTCACCTCGTGGATTTCTCTGACGAGCACGGTAAGTCCGTTGTGGTAGTAACCAAGCCTCTCATGGAGATGTACGGCATTGACGAAAAGCAGCTCTTTGAAGATGCTGAGAAGAACTCCGTTTCCAAAGAGCCCATCGTCTTCACTCCCCTCGTTGACATGATCAAGAATCTCATCAAGAACGATGAGGTCCCTTCCCCTGAGGAAGTTGGTATCGTAACTTATATCGCTACCAACCAGTCTGGCTTCCACGGTGCAGCCGTAGCAGCTTACCCGGAATTCTTGGATCAGGCAGCTGAAACCATCGGTGGAAGTTTCTATATGCTTCCTTCTTCGGTTCATGAGTTTATTCTCATCAAGGACGATGGTAAGCCCAACGCCAAGGATCTCAACAGGATGATCAAGAATGTCAACGAGACAGTTCTTGAGCCCAGGGATTTCCTTTCCAATCAGTGCTATCACTACGACGCTAAGACCAAGGTTCTTGAGACAGGCGTAAAGTACGACAAGTCAAAGGGTAAGGAAGCAGGTGCAAGATGACGTACGAGGAGTATATCGCTGAGACCGTCAAGAACTGCAGAAAGGTGTTGGCCGATTGCAGTATAGGCGAGCTCATGGGCATCGATTATCTCCGTCAGATCCTTTGGGAGGACGACAGAGTCACCGGCGTGGTCAGCGGCTATTGCACTTCACTTGAAGGCTCAGCCGCTGAAAAGATTCAAGGTGTTCTTTTCAACAACGAGTTCCTTGCTGACTTCAACGAGCACAAGATGAACATGCAGGAGGTCATGGCATATGGTCCGGAAGCGGTTGATATCGTTATCAGGTGCCTTGCACTTAATCATATCAACATCGTTCAGCTCGCTGAAGAGGAACACGAGAGACGTATGGAGAAAGAAAGACGGGAGCGCAACTACGCTTTTGACAGAGTTTGATGCGCTTGGGGAGGGTTTCAAATCAGGGCCCTCCCCTTGTCTTTTCTAATCGTTAGGAGAAACAATAATGAAACAGGAAGAAGCAAACGTTATCCTTCACAGGATGTCGAAGGTTATTGATAATACCCAGATGGTCAGACTGAATACTATCCTTGAAGAGATATTGACCGAGGACAGATTAGATGCAGATCTTAAGTCTTCAGAGGAAATAATTGAGACTTTTCTGTCGTCCAAACGACTGGAAGGAAGATCTGAAAAGACTCTGAGCCTTTATCGCTTTACCATTGAAAAGATGATGGAAAGATTTGACAAACACATTTGCCTGCTGACAACTGCTGACATCCGCGATTATCTCTCGTGGTATCAGAACGAGCATGGTGTCAGTAAAGCAACTGTTGATGGTATCAGGCGTAATCTTTCCAGTCTCTACAGATGGCTTGAAGATGAAGATTATGTCTTTGAAAGTCCGCTTCGCAGGATTCATAAGATCAAACTCACCAAGAAGGTTAAAGAACCTTACTCTGATGAAGATTTTGAACGTCTTAGGGATGGCTGCAAGTACCTTCGGGACCTTACGATCCTTGAAGTTCTTTTCTCAACCGGTATGAGAATCGGAGAGTTGGTAAAGCTGAATCGTAAGGATGTCAATTTCGAAGAACGCGAATGCATCGTTCTTGGCAAGGGCGATAAAGAGCGCACCACCTATTTCGATGCAAGGACCAAACTCCATCTTAAGGAATATCTGGCATCCAGAGATGACGATAACCCTGCACTTTTTGTTTCAATACGGAAGCCTGCGACACGTATTACCGAAGGCGGTATGGAAATCATGATGAGACGTCTTGGAGTAAGAACCAACGTTGATAAGTGTCATCCGCACCGTTTCAGAAGGTCGTGTGCCAGCACTGCCCTGGAAAAGGGTATGCCTCTTGAGTTAGTTCAACGCATGCTTGGTCATGAGCAGGTGTCGACTACAATGCTGTACGTGAAGATTCAGGACTCTACGGTCAAGAATTCTCACAGAAAGTATTTAGGATAACTTAAGGTTCAATTCAGGTTCATATGAAATAATAACCTCAGTAAAGATTTGTTTCTTCATAACAGCCCCTCATTAGAACCCGGATTCATTTGAGTCCGGGTTTTCTAATGTCTTTTTATAGTCAGAAGACTAAATCTATAGAAAGGAGCACTCAATATGCAGTTCATCAGTAAAGAAGATATTCAAAAAGCTCGAGAGATGGACTTGCTGACATATCTTTATTTATTCGAGCCGGGAAATCTCAAACATGTTTCCGGGAACACATATTCCACCATAGATCATGATTCTCTGATCATAAACAACGGAAAATGGTGTTGGTTTTCACAAGGAATCGGTGGTAAGTCCGCACTGGATTATCTCATCAAGGTTCGCGGTCTTCCCTTCCGTGATGCTGTAGAAAGGATTATCGGCAATGTTACCGAGCCAATGACTCAGGCTGTCGTAACTCCGATATCTCCTTCCAAAGTATTCCTCATGCCTGAAGTAAGCAGCGACACCTCCCGTGTAATTCATTATCTCAAAAGTCGAGGAATAGACCCTGCGATAATCCATTGGTGTATCGATCACAATCTTATCTATGAAACGGCGAAGTACAGCAATGTCCTATTCGTAGGTTATGACACGGACGGCAAACCGAGATATGGTGCCGTAAGATCCATCAACAGTGATTACAAAGGTGATGTCAGTGGCAGCGATAAACGATTTGCTTTTAAGATCGTACGGGCCGAACAGCCGAAAATGGTCCACGTTTTCGAGTCAGCACCTGATCTTCTGTCGTATGCTACCCTAATCAAGATTGGCGGTGGCAATTGGCAGAAGGAGTCATATCTGTCTTTAGCAGGTATCGGTTCCGGTAAGACAGTACCGAAGGCTCTGTCGCAATTTCTTATTTCCTATCCCAGTATTTCTCACATCTCTTTGCACCTCGACAACGATGACCCCGGGCGCACAGCTACCGCAAACATAATCGAAGCTCTTCACGAAGATTATGTTGTGAGAGACAGACCACCTCCGTCAGGAAAAGATTTTAACGATTATCTTCGTCAAGAAGAAAGCCGAAGGCTTTCCCGGGGTCTCAGGGGATGATCCCCTGACAAGCTTTCCGTGTTTGTGGGCACAAACGCGTTGCTTGCTAGACCGTTCCGAGGTGCTGAGGACAAACTAGATTCAAAGGAGGTTGACCACTATGGTTAATGATTCGTCCGCTGATTATTGTTTGGTCTCCAGAGCTTTAATTGAGGATAGGTTGGTTTCGGTAAAGGCGAAAGCAATGTATGCAGTCCTGTGTTGGTGTCCTCAGGGATTTGATTGTTCAACCAAAAATCTCTCTGAGATACTCGGCGTTCGAAGAGAAATCGCCTCCCGGCTCTTAACGGAGTTGGAAGATATTGGATATATCGAGCGCATACGGACATCGGGATCTGATGGTAAAACCAAGATTACGGAATATCGTATTTACCCTCGTTCTTTTATTTAAGTGAGGATAGTAATATGACCATCAAAAAGGAAAACCGGACAATTCTGTTTCGTATCCGCCTCACTCAAAAGGAATATGAAACTCTTAAAAAGAATTCATCCATGTCAGGATTAAGCATGAGCGAGTATGGCAGGAGAGCTCTTATCGGAGAGAAAATTGTCGCAGCTCCGCCTGCAGATTTTATAGTGTTTATTCGTGAGATAAAAAGAGTCGGCAGCAACCTTAATCAAGTTCTTCGAAAACTGAACATTCTTGGAATAGCACACAGTCTGGAGTTGGAAAGATGTGCCAGCGACCTTCACGATGTTCTGAATCTGATCTACCAAACATACAGGCCGGGGAAAGGAACAGACTAATGGCAGTAACTTCAATATGGGCAGTAAAAGATCGTGTCGACAATGCGCTGAACTATATTATGAATCCCGAGAAAACTGTTGAAAAACCGGAACTCAGTTCTGATGCAATAACGGCCCGTAAAGCTGTTGGGGATGTAATTGAATATGCCGTCAACGAAGATAAAACCGAACAAATGATGTACGTAACCGGCATAAACTGCACGCCCGAAACAGCCCTGGAAGATTTCATGAATACCAAATGGTATTGGGGAAAAACCGGTGGCAGACTCGCCTATCACGGGTATCAATCTTTTCTCGAAGGCGAAGGTAAGATCACAGCCGAACAGGCACATGAGATCGGAGTAAAGCTGGCTAAAGAATTATGGGGTGACCGATTCGAAGTTGTTGTTGCAACGCATCTTAACACGGGGCATTATCACAACCATCTGATATGCAACTCAGTGTCTTTTGTTGATGGTCTTAAATATCGTCGAACTAAAGCAGATTACAGGCAGATGCGCTTAGTAAACGACAGACTTTGCAGAGAAGCTCATCTTCATGTCGTTGAAGATCCGTCGTTTGTAAAAGGCAAGTCCTACTCTGAATGGAGAGCGGACCGACAAGGCAAAATGACCATCAGAGGTACTATCCGGGAAGATATCGACTATGCGATCAAGTTGTCCCGAAGTGAACACGAATTCGGGAACATCATGAGAGAACTCGGATATGAATTCAAATTCTGCCGTAAAGACGGTACTCCCCTTGAACATCCCGGATTACGTCCTCCCGGCTCCAAAAGTTATTTCAGGTTCCGGGGCCTTGGCGATGGTTATGATTTCGATTCGATCAGAAGACGCATCATCGAGAACACTCTTGTTCCGAGATCGTCTTTTTTAATTGAAAAGAAAGATCCCCCTGCCTACTACGAACAAGTGAAAGGCACGGGACTTACTTCCACATACCGCAGATACTGCATCAGATTGTATTCGTATATCAGCAGGCCTAAGAAATCGAAGCGTGAATATATCCCTATGGCATTACGAGAAGATATTGCCAAACTCGACAGATATATCGAGCAAATGGACTTCCTGTACCTTCACCGGATCGAAGATAAAGAGACACTGCAGAGCAAAAAAGATGAGCTTCTATCAGAACTTAAGCACCTGATTGTTGAGAGAAGAAAGTTGAATACGGCTAAAGAAAGAGCCGTAAGAGAACACAATGTTCCAGGAATCAATCAGGCGAAAAGCGATATCAGTGCTATCTCTCGTAAGATCCGCGAGATAAGAAAGGAAATCAAGCTTTGTGATGCTGTTACGATCAGTTCCGACAGGATCATGGAATGCGCTGACATTCCTGCTAAGCCACCAGAAATCGAAACACCTAAACCTCAGATCAAAGACAAGAATCAGCATCTGAGATAAGCGTCACTTCGGTGGCGCTTTTTACATGCCCGGCTATCGGGCAAAAAACTAAAAAGGAGGAAAAACCAATGGCAATTGAGAATGAAACTGCCGATCAGGTCGTCCGTATGATCCTGCAAGGCAGTGAGGTCGTATTAAGACTTTCAGGCGCTGCAGCCATGAGGATTGCAACCATGATCTACACCGCCTTAAAAGATGATCACACGTCTAAGGGCAAAGCAACACTTTGGGAATTCATGAAGTCAGGCAAGGATCAGAAACTGTTCTCTATCCCTGATTCATATCTTAAAGCGTTCACGACAGCCAGTAAGAAGTTCGGCTTCCCATTCGTTATCCTAAAGGATAAATCGAGAACTGACGGACTTACTGACATCATGGTCTACGCAACAGATGCTTCCAAGGTTAACCGCGTTCTTGAGACACTCAGACTTACGGTCAAGCAGGTCGAAACACTCAAGCCGGAAGTCAAAATGGAGAACGGCGAGCTTATCAAGCCTCTCGGTATGCAGTATGCCGTTCCTTTGGAGCTTATCGACAATATCCCCGATACTCCAAAACACGACAAGAGGCTTCTCGCTGAACTTCAGAAGTATGCTTCCAAGATGAAGCAGGATGGTCCGCAGGTCGTAGAGCCAGTTGGTCTGTTATGCAAACCTAACGGCAGATATCAGATTTTGCCCGGTCAGGGTGCAAAACGACTCGTGGCATTAAGGCTTGCAGGTTATAAGGAAGCTGTTGCAGACATCATGGTACCAAAGAAAGAAGGTGTTGAGGTCAGAGCCGAGAATATCGATGAGCGCCCCGCTCAGGAACGCTCCGATGATCCTAAGCTGCCTTTCGAACTCGATCAGCCTGACGACAACTCACCTACCAAAGAGGAAGGTCAGACTGCAAACCCTACTATGGCCCGAACGTCAAGAGACCCAGCGTCCGGGCAAGACTTAGGGAAGAACTCGACAAGAAGCGAAAAGCTAACAGGCACTATCCCTGAGGAAAGACCATCTGTTAGAAAGGAACTTGAAAGATGCAAGGAGATCTCGGATAAAAGACAAACTGCCAAACAGCTCATGAAGGACCTGGAGAAGTTCGCTCCGCCCAGCAAGATTGATGCGAGGTGAACCAAATGAGAAGATCAACTGATAAGTTCTCTTACCCGATGATCATCTTGTACCTTATTGGTCTAATTCCGGTCGTTTGGCTCGCATTAAGATCAGCACCATATTTTATTGTTGATGGTCTTATGGGAGTTCTGGAAAATGCGGGAGACATATTCGATAAACCTTTTCGCATAAATTTTGTTGAGGGCAGCCTTCGGGTTGCCCTCATATTTATTCTCATCTATGCAATAGGAATCGGAGTGTATCTCTCCATTGAAAGGAACTACAGACGACGCGAAGAACACGGCTCTGCTAAATGGGGTAACGCCAAACAGATCAACAGCAAGTATCAGGCAGAACCACCCGAAGCCAATAAGATTCTCACACAAAACGTCAGGATCGGCTTTGACGGTCATGTGCACAGAAGAAATCTTAATGTGCTTGTTGTAGGCGGTGCGGGATCAGGTAAGACGAGGTTTTATGCGGAACCTAACATCTTGCAAGCGGTTGCTGAAAGCCTGTTTTCAATGGTCGTACTTGACCCTAAAGGCGGAACACTCCGCTCGTGTGGGAACTACCTTATCAGCCAAGGATATGACGTCCGGGTATTGGATCTGATCAATCTGGACCGAAGCCACTGCTATAACCCGTTTGTCTATCTTGAGAGTGATGACGACATCCAACGTCTGGTTACGAACCTAATAAAGAATACGACACCTAAAGGCAGTCAGACTACTGATCCGTTCTGGGATCAGGCAGCCGAAATGCTTCTCAAAGCAATCGTGTTCTATCTTTACTACGAGGCTCCACCGGATGAGCAAAACTTCCCGATGGTCATGGAAATGATCCGCGCAGGCGAGGTCCGGGAGGACAACGAAGACTTTCTTGCTCCTCTGGATGTCCTGTTCGGAAAACTGGAAGCAAGGAATCCGGAACACGTAGCTCTGAAGTATTACCGGAGCTATCATTCCGGTAGCGCCAAGACCTTGAAGTCGATTCAGATCACGCTTCTCTCGCGGTTGGAAAAGTTCAATTTGGAATCCCTGGCTGCCATCACACAGACTGACGAAATGGAACTGTCGCTTTTAGGGGAAGAAAAGCGGGCAATCTTCGCCGTTATCCCCGACAACGACAGTTCCTTCAATTTCATCATCGGAATGCTGTATACACAGCTCTTCCAGCAGCTTTATTACCAGGCGGATATCGTTCACGGAGGCCGGCTTCCGGTGCATGTCCATTTTCTCATGGATGAGTTTGCGAACATCTCGATCCCCGAGGACTTTGATAAGCTGCTTTCCACAATGCGATCCCGGGAAATCTCGGTCTCCATCATCCTGCAAAACATGGCACAGCTGAAAGCATTGTATGAAAAGCAGTGGGAAAACATCACCGGCAACTGTGACAGTTTTCTCTACCTCGGTGGAAACGAACAGTCAACCCACGAGTATGTGTCCAAGCTGCTCGGCAAGGAAACCATTGACCTCAACACCTACGGCCAGTCAAAGGGGCGGAGCGGAAGCTACTCCACTAACTGGCAGTTGTCCGGACGGGAACTGATGACGCCTGATGAGGTGCGCATGCTGGATAACCGGTATGCGCTTCTTTTTATCCGGGGAGAACGGCCCGTAATGGACCTCAAGTATGACCTGCTCCGCCATCCGAATATTGGCTTCACTGCTGACGGCGGCGCGGAGCCTTACCGGCACGGAGAACAGACAGCAATCATCACCGACGTCACCATCGAGAACATGGATCCCGGAGATGATGCGGTACTGGAAGCCGGAAAACACGATTACCAGGCCTTCACAGAAGAAGAACTGGAAGCATTTTTCATTCAGAAAACGGAGGAAAAGAAACATGAAGAACAAGGAAAATAAGAACCGGGCGATGCTTTCGCCCAAAGGAAAAAAGGCTTTCCGCGTCTTTGCCATTGTTACGCTGGCAGTGTGCATGATGCTCAGTATGACTGTGGCTGTGTTTGCAGCGCCGGAAGAAGGCGGAGATCCCATTTCCGTCGTCAACAACC
>JAEEGJ010027040.1_pt1 | contig 11564 bp, 6 predicted proteins | sample 8958761 | NCBI WGS metagenome assembly JAEEGJ01 (sample SAMN16246546, study PRJNA631951) | gut metagenome | biome: gut microbiome; feature: rumen; material: RS-attached | host: Bos | place: Iran: Karaj | collected 2018-10
GCGGATGTCGAGCCTGCCGTCGTAGCCGACGACACCCTCGTCGCCATTGTCGGCGTAGCCTGACACCAGGTCGCGGACGGTGGTTTCGTGCAGTAGGATGTTCATGCGGGACCCCTTTCTTGTTTTAGACAGGATTCACAGGATTGACAGGATTGCCCATGATGGATACGGCACGGAGTACTCCCCCAGTCGGCTTCGCCGACAGCCCCCTCTCGGAGGGGGATGTTGATTGTCCAGCAGCCGGCAATATCCATCCCCCCTCCGAGAGGGGGGTGGCCCGCAGGGCCGGGGGGAGTACTGCGGTTTGGATAATCACTTCGCCCTCCGGCGGATGATGATTCTGGAATACGGGCATTTGTACTCATCGTTCACCTTGAATGCTACGTCGGTTCGACCCCGATGGTTTTTGCCGACGCCGATAAGTTTCGCCAAATCTCCGCATCCAAGGCCGACAATCTCAAACTGGTCAGGATTGTACTTGTCGAGAAAAGTGTCAGGCACTCCCATCAACCCATTCCAATCGTCGGGAATGTCCGCCACCTTTGCGACATCTATTGCGTCGAGGTTTTCATACCTGGGATACTCTTCAGGAGTATACCGCCTATAGAGTATTTGCTTTTCATGCCGTTTCTTAATATCAAGATTTGTGAACCATGTTACTCCCGAAACGCGCACCATGCCTTCACGATGATCGCCAGATGTGGCGGTGTCTTCATAGCGAGTGAAAAAATGTGTAGCATTCCCCTTGAATCCGTATCCAAGCCAAACATGTCCATCCTTAATGAGCGAGAATATTTCCTTGTAATGGATTGCATTTTGATGGCCAATGATAACGAATTTCTTGTTGTACTTAATCAGTTGAGCAATGTATTCCCGAAATAGCGAGAATGGTGGATTGGTAACGACGATGTCGGCCTGCTTGAGCAATTCGATGCACTCTTCCGAGCGGAAGTCGCCGTCTCCATTCAGATAATGGATGCCAATTTCCTCCGGGTCGGGAACGCGGTTGCCATTTCTGTCGCCAGTGTATTCGAGCCATATTGCCCGTTCGCAATCGTGTTGTGAAAACAAATCAGGTGTTTGGTTCTTGTAGCAAGTCGTGATGAGGCGTTTCAACCCTAGCGCCTCGAACTGGTAGGCGAAGTAGTGGAAGAACATGGAAACGCGGGGATCGTCGCAGTTGCAGAGAACGGTTTTGCCACGAAAATGCTCCTTGTAGTGCCGCAATTCATTCTCAATGTCCGAAAGCTGCGTGTAGAATTCATCCTTTTTCGCCTTCTTCGCCGCGTTCAAATCGCTGTTCGCCATGTCCGTCTCCTGTCGTGATGCGTCTGCATCGCGGCAGAAAGGAGGGGCTTTACACAAAATAAAGAGCGCGCCCTCAATCCATGCCCTCACCGGAGGCCGTAGGACTGGCCCGTACTGATTACATGGGAGAACGCGCCCTAGTCGGGCGCGTTCTGCTAAAGTAAATCAGTACAGACCAAAAGGCCTTATCGTTTACGACGGCGAATGGAAAGTGTCCTACGTTTTCCGGTGAGGCGTCGTTTAGCAGTTACGCTTTAGATTCAGTTGTGGTTAAAAGTCAGTCTAGAGAGTGGTGGTCTCCTGTTGGTGAATTGTCGGGAGGGCGGCTGTCTCCAGCCGCCGCAAGTCCAATGTCGAAAGCTCGACGTCGGACAACGCAAGTATTGTAGCGCAAAAACAAGACAACTGCAACTACGAATGAAACGGAATCGAATCGGGCCGCCTAGAGTCCGATTGAGGCGAAGTCGCTCCAGACGGGCTTGCCGGCGTAGGTGAGGATCGGGGACTCCCCGCGGAGCGCCCTGAGGACGGAATGCGCGAGGGCTTCCTGCTCCATTTCGCCGGGGTAGACGTGGACGGGGGCGATCCAGCCGCAGCGCATTTTGATGCCGTCGATGATGTCCTGGAAGCGCATGAGGCCGCCGGTGAGGAGGATGGCGTCGACCTTGCCGCAAAGAACGGCGGACATCTCGCCGATCTGCTTGCAGATCTGGTATATCATGGTGTTCCAGACGAGCGTCGCCTTCGGGTCGCCGGTCTCGACCTTTGCGTGGATGGCGTCGGAATCGGCCGTGCCGAAGAGGCTGACGAAGCCGCCGGCGCGCGAGCACATCAGCCTCACGTCCTTCGTGGAGTGCGCGTCGATGTAGTCGAGAAGCGCGAGCACGGGGACGCTGCCGATGCGCGTCGGCGTGAAGGCCCCTTCGCCGTCGGCCCCCATGTTGCCGTCCACCATGCGGCCTTTGCGGTGGGCGCTGACCGTGATGCCGCCATCGATGTGCGCGACGATGAAGTTGCAGTCCTCGTAGCGCTTGCCAAGCGTTGCCGCATGGTATTCGGCCACGGCCTTCTGGTTGAGGACGTGGGAGTGGGAGATGCGGTAGACGCCCTTGATGCCGGTGAGTCGCGCGACGTCGTCGTATTCGTCGACGTTCGTGGGGTTGAGCGTATAGGCCTCGCGGCCGAATTCCTGCGCGAACTTCCACGCGAGCATGACGCCGAGCTTTGCGGGATGCTCGCTGCCGCCGACGGCCGCGACTGTGTCGTCGTAGAGGCGCTTGTCGATATGCGTGACGCCGCCGGGCTGCGAATAGGCGCTGCCGCCGCGGCCGACGAAGACGTCGATTTTCGCCGGGTCCTCCCCGTGTTCGCGGAGCATGTCGAGAATCACCTGGTAGCGGAAGGGGATCTGGTCATTCACGTGGCCGAATTTAAGCAGAACGGGCGCGTCATGGAAGAGGCTCTCCTCGAAAAGGGAGGTCTCATCTTCGAACAAGCTCACCTTTGTCGAGGTCGAGCCCGGGTTGATCACAAGCAGTTTCATGTGAACAATTATATCACAAAGCCTTGTGCGCCGCGTAAGCACGGCGCATGGCTTTGTGGTATAATTGTTCAGTCATTCAACCTCGCGTGAGGAGCCATAGATGAACCTCAGGAAAATGAACAAGGCGCTGGACTTCCTCCGCGCCAAATACGGTGCCCGCGCGGGCACAATTGTAATTAGGGGCGGCCACTGTTTCGTGGGCGCGACGCCGCTCCTTCCACAGCGCGTGGAACGCCGCTTCGTGGAACTTAAGAAGATGACCGAAAACGGCACGCTGGAAGGCGTCTCGACGCTCCGATTCGCCAGCTTCGCGCCGAAGGGGGCCGATGCGCAGGCCATGCTCGCCAAGGAACTCGACCTTGCCGCGTATCTCGGCGCGTCGGACGTCGTGCGCGTCATGGCTGTCCAGGGCGGTCCCGCGATCAACGTTCTCGCAAAGCTCGCGAACGATGTCAATGTCTCCGTCGAGATTAGCGCGGGATTGCCGAAGGGCGAGGCGGGGTACGACCGACACGAGATCATCGCGAAACGCGGCGTCGCCTGCGACCAGACGGTCGACACGCACACGCCGCACGCCTCGATTCGCGTGATGGGGGCGGAAGGCATGACCGAATACACCGATGTCGACACGGAGCTCTTCGGCCTCTCCTACGAAGAGATCTGGAACGTCCGCGCCGCCTTCGCCGTCCTCCAGGGACGTGCCGACGCGAAAATCTGGAAGTCCGCATGGGCCAAGGCGACACGCGCCGCCGCGCTCGCTTTTGAGGCGGCCGAATCCATGGCCGCGAAGTCGATTACCCGCTCAAAGGGCCCTGACACCAATTCGGCCATAAAAGTCGCGGAGGTGCGCTAATGAAGCCAGTTAAAATCGCCATGATGGGCATGACCCACGGCCATACCCGCAAGTACTACCAGACGCTGCTCGACAACCAGAAGCTCGACTGGGTCGCCTCCTGCGCGCAGGACGACGAGTCCCGCAAGGTCTACGAACTCTACAAGACCGGTGTGCCGTGCTACCTCGACCCCGAGAAGATGTACGCCGAGCACCCCGACATCGAGGCCGTCGTCATCGCCTCCGCCAACGACCGCCACTACGAGCAGATGAAGTGGTGTGCCGAAAAGGGCATCCACATCCTCTCAATGAAGATCCCGACCTTCGACATGAAGGAATATGACGCCATGATCGACATGGTCGACAAGGCGGGGATCGTCTGCCAGGTCGAACTCGAGATGCACTACAACGCCGTCGTGCGGAGGCTCAAGAAGCTCCTCGCCGACGGAGCCGTCGGAAAGATCCGATCCATACAGGCGACGAACATCACGCTCTCGCCCGTCTGGGCCTTCCCGTGGCAGGGTGATCCGAAGGCCAGCTTCGGGAGCGTCGTCCCGCTGAAGAAGGGCGATCCGCGCTTCCGCGGCGGCGCCCTTTGCGACCACCCGCACATCTTCGACCTCGTGCGCCACCTCACGGGCTCTTCGTTCGACTGGATGTTCGCCGAAGTCGCGCCAAACCTGCGCGACGGGCTGAAGGTAGAGGACATGCTCATGGCCATCGGCAAGCTCAAGGACGGCACGGCGCTGCTTTTCGATCCGTCGTGGTCGCGTCTGGAGGAGAAGATCAAGGTTCCGGGACCAGGCTGGGAACGCTTCCCGAAGCGCATGGAGGTCAACGTCACCATCACCGGCGACAAGGGCATGATTTCGTGCGACTGCTTCGGCCCGAACGTCTACCACAACGGCGCGCCGAACGACCGCTACACCGTGCAGTACACCTACTTCGACGAGTGGATCGGACTCATCGACGAATTCGTCGACTGCATCCGCAACGGCAAGCAGCCGCTCATCAACCTCCGCTGGCACCGCCAGACAATTGAGGCCATGCTGGCCTGCTACACCAGCATCCAGACTGGCCGCATCGCCAAAATCGGCTAATGCCGAATGCGCCTCCGCGCCAGACGGCGCGGAGGCGCATCGACTTTTGACCTGGGGGCACTTGCATGGCGGGTTTCCTTCTTGTTTTTCTCGCGGGCCTCATAGGGGGCTTTGCGCCGACGCCGCTGAAGTTCGTGAGGCGCTTCGCCTACGAACACTGGGGTCTGATCGCGAGTTTCGTCGGCTACCTGCTGATTCCGTGGACGCTGCTCTTCTTCATCTGCCCCGACGTCCCCGGCGCGCTAAGGGAGATTCCTCTCCGCGCCTTCCTGATCGGGAATGCCTACTCTGCGGCATGGGGCATTGCAAACATCCTGTACTGGATCTGCCTCGTGCGAATAGGATTCTGCCTTGCGCAGGGCATTCTCACGGGAATCGCGATACCGGCCGGTGTTGTGACGCCGATGATATTGAAAGGCTCAGGTGCCTTCGCCAATGCTCCGGGGCCGTTCTCGCGTAGCGGACTCGTCATCATGCTCGGCGTCGTCATGATGCTTGTCGCCGTCGCGATGATTTCGAAGGCGGGCTTCGGGCGCGAGGCGGCAGTCAATGGCGAGACAAGGAATGTCCGCAAGGGCGGTGGCTTCCTTGCCGGTCTCGTGATGAGCGTGATCGCCGGCGCCATAAGCGTTGGCATCAGTTTCTCCTTTGTCTACACGCAGGAGGCGATTGGCGCGGCTTTCGTCGCGCATGGCACGACAGAGGGAAATGCTTCCGCAGCGGTGCGCGTGGTCACGCTTCTGGGCGGCGCGCTGGTAAACTTGATCTATCCGCTGTTCCTGCTCTTCAAGCATCGTTCATGGGGCGTTTTCGCGTGCAGGGGGAACACACGCGAAATCCTGCTCTCCATTCCGCTTGGCGGCATCATCATCGTCTCGATGGTGATGACGAGCATGGGCATGGCGCTTATCGGCGCGCTTGGCCCCTCGATAGGCTTCGGCGTGAACCAGGCCATGCAGATTATCGGCTCGCAGTCGATTGGCTTCCTATTCGGCGAATGGCGCGGCGTGCCGCGGCGACACATACGCACAATGGTCGCGGCCATCATCCTGCTACTCGCCGCCGTTGGTGTCATCGCCTACGGCAACGCGGTCGGCTAGCTCGGTTCCGTTTTGCATTTTGCCATTGACAGTCGGTTGCAGTTTTTATAGTATTTTCGCGGAATACAAAAGCCCACGGCCGCCGGACGTAGCCGTCCGGCTTGAATTGCGGGCTCAATGTAATGCCTTTAAGGATTTGCCCATGAAACACAAAACGATCATCATGCGCCGCGCGCTGGCGTTTTTCGGCTTTCTGCTTCCCGCTTTCGCGGCGCCCGTTACAACGTACGCCGGTGTCGGCGCGTGGACGACCGGCAACTGGTCCACCGGTTTCACGGCGGCGGAGGACAACCTCATCGGCGGCCTCTCGCCCTCCGCCTCCTCCGGCCTCAGCAACAGCGAAGGCGGCAAGAACGTCATGCTCCTCACGGACGGCCAGGGCGCCTCCGCGAAGGGCGACGTGCAGTGCGTCGGCAACAACGCCGTCCTGACCTATACGCTGCCCCAGGCCTCCCGCGTCAACGAAGTGCGCATCTACTCCTACTGGGCCGACAACGGGCGCGACCAGCTTTCGGTCTCCTCGGTCGTCCTCGGCTTTGCCGGCGGCGCGACGGAGACGGTCTCCCCGGCCGCCGTCACCTACCAGAAGTACAACAACAACAAGTCCTTCGCCTACCTCGCCATGGCGGACGGCACCCCGCTGGGCAGGGAGGTGACGTCCGTCACCATCAACTTCGGAGTCCAGGAGAACAACTACGTCGGCTACGCCGAAATCGAGGTCTGCGGATCCGTCGGCGCGGACGATCTCCTGCTCGTCGAGGGCGACCCGGACGAGAACGGCGACGTCTCCCCCGCCTACGGCGAGCACCGCGGCTATGCGGCGGGCGATCCGCTGGTCTGCTCGGCTCCGGCGGCCGTCACCAACCAGGCCGGCACCATTGCGGCCGTCTGCGCCGGCTACAAGGTCTATACGAACGGGGTCGTCTATCTGGAGGGGGATGGGAACAGCTTCCCCTATGTCCACCCCGATTGCATTTCGGGCGCGCGCCTTGTCTGGCTGTGGGACTCGCAATACCGCGTGACGGCGACCGCGGGCGCCGGCGGGACGGTTTCGCCCGCCTCGCAGTGGGTTGCCCGCGGGGCGACGGCGACCGTCACCGCCACGAGCAACGACGGCCACGGCTTCTACCAGTGGACGGGCGACCTCCCGGCCGGGACGGACGCCTACTCGCGGACGGTCACCTTCCAGGTCACGGAGCCGGTGGCGCTCACGGCGACCTTCTCCAGCGCCTACTATGTCTCCCAATCCGGCTCCGACGCGAATGACGGCACCTCCTGGGCCACGGCCTTCGCGACGGTCGAACATGCTCTCTCCCAAGTCCCGGCCGGCAACACGATCTTCGTCGGCCCCGGCACCTTCCCCGTCGCCACCACCCTCGCGCTCGACCACGACATTACCGTCCAGGGCGCCGGAGCCACCTTCGCGGAGACCACCCTCGACGCCGGGAAAGCGCGTCGCGTCGCCGTCATCTCCCACGCGCGCGCCGTCCTCCGCAACCTCACCCTCGCGAACGGCTACACCGGAAGCACGGGGACCGGGGGCGGGGGCGGATGCGTCCGCGTCACCGCCGGCCTCGTCGAGAACTGCCGGATCACGGGCGGCAAGGTCATCCGCCAGGGCTACGGCGCGGGCGTCTTCAACAACGGCGGCACGATCCGGGACTGCGTGATCGACGACAACACGGCGGCGGGCAACATCTACGTCGGACTCGGCCTCTACCAAGAGGGCGCGGCGTCCGTCACCGAGCGCTGCGTGATCACGAACAACCACTACTCCGCCTGCCACAACAACGCGGCGAACCAAAGATGCTCGGCGGGCCTCTACCTCGCGGGCGGCCTCGTCCGCGACACCCTCATCGCCCGCAACGACGCGGGCGAGCTGACAGAGGCCGGAAACGGCGGGAACTGCGCGTCCGGCGTCTATCAGACGGGCGGGACCCTCCTCAACTGCGCCGTCGTCGAGAACCGCTTCACGAAGACCTCTATGGCCTCCATCGACTGCGCCGCGTTCTACCGCACGAGCGGCAGCGTCGTCAACTGCATCGTCTATGGCAACGTCGATGGCTTCGGCAACCCCAACGACTGGAAGGGGGCCGCCTCCTTCGACCACTGCGTCCTCCGGGCGGGCGGCGGCGCGACGGGTTCGGGGAACGTCGAGGCTTTCTCCGCGCCGTATCTGATCCTCGCAGACGGCACCTTCCTCCTGCCGCGCTCCTCGTGCGCGGTGGACGCCGGCGCGGCCCAAGCGAACCAGGGCGCGACCGACCTCTACGGCAACGCCCGCACAACCGGGGACGCCGTGGACGCCGGTCCCGTCGAGTGCACGACGCCCACGCAGCTCGTGGCCTACTTCGAGGCGTCCGCGACCGAAGGCGCCTCGCCTCTCGCCACGACGCTCACCGCCGTCGCGGACGGCCCGGACCTGACGGGCCTGACCTACTCGTGGACCTTCTCCGACGGCACGACGACGACAACCGAGACGACCTCGTCCGCGACGCTCGCCCACACTTTTGGAACGGGGACGCACACCGTCTCGCTGACCATCTCGAACGGTGGCGGGGCCTCCGCCTCCCTCGTCCGCGAGAACTATGTCTTCGCCCGCCCGCTCGTCGCCTACGTCGATCCAAACAACGCCTCCGGCGCGGCCTTCCCCTACGACACGCCCGAAACGGCCGCCACGACCCTCACCGCCGCGTTGGAGCCGCAGGTCAACGGACTCGTCGTCCACCTCCTCCCCGGCACGCACCCGCTCGCCGACGAGGTCCTGGTCAAGCGCGCCGTCCGCATCCTCGGCGCCGATCCCGCGACGGTCACCGTCCGCGGCGGCGGCAAGCACCGCCTCTTCCGTCTCTCCGGCCCCGCCGGCGCCGGCGGCACGTTCCTTTCCGGCGTCACCCTTCTAAACGGCTACTGCGATTCTGGCGCCGGCGGCGGAAGCGACGTCTGCTGGGCGAAGGGTGGCGGCGGAGCGCTGTGGATCGAGGTCGGAAGCACGGCGAGCAACTGCGTCGTCGTCGGCGGGACGGGCGTCCGCAGCTGCGCCAGCTACGGCGTGTACGTGGACGGCGGGACCTTCACGCACTCCACGATCCGCGACATCACCGTCGGCTCCACCCAGGACATCTCCTTCGGCACGGCGCTCCGCGTCATCAAAGGCGGCTTCGTGAACCACTGCGTCGTCTCCAACATCCAGGACACGGCCCACCACCAGAACTACTGCGGCGCCGCCGTGCAGCTCACAAGCGGCACGATCCGCAACACGCTTGTCACAGGGGCGGACTTCTTCTACGTCTCGACCACCGCGGGCAAGAAGCTGGCCTCCGCAGTGAAGGTCGACGACGGCACGCTCGACGCGTGCACCATCGTCGGCAACCATGTCAACGACGGCTGCGCCGGCGTCTATTCGACGGGCGGCACCATTCGGAACTGCCTCGTCGCCGAGAACGCCAACGGCGACGGCGGAACCGACGCCGAATGGCTCCGCGACAATGGCACCTGGTCCTACGTTGCCTGCACCTACACCAACGGCCTTCCCGGCACGGGCCACCAGCTCGTCTCCTCCCCTGTCTGCGCGGCGGGTTCCTTCATGCCGGCCCCCGGTTCGCGCGCGATCGGCAACGGCCTCGTCGAGGACTGGATGGCGGACGCCACCGACCTCGCCGGCAACCCGCGCCTCGGCGAAGGCGGCGTCGCGGACATCGGTGCCTTCGCCTACGTCGTCCCCTCCATCGCGTGCTCCTTCACGGCCAGCGCGCTGAACGGCCTCGGCTCGCTCGACACAACGCTCACGGCCACCGTCGACGGCGACACGGACGGCATCGTGTACTACTGGGACACGGACGGCGACGGCGCGGCCGACCAGATCGGTTCGGCCCTCTCCTCGATCCCCGTTTCGTTTGATACCCCCGGCACCTACGTCGCGACGCTCTGCGTCACCAACGGCGCGGGACGCGGCGCCACCTCCGCGCCCGTCTCGCTCGTCGTCTCCCCCGCCGTCATCCATGTCGCGAGGGACAACGCCGGCGCCGCCTTCCCGTACGCCACCTGGGCCACGGCCGCCGCGTCCGTCGAGGATGGCCTCGCCGTCGCCGGAAACGGCACCGAGATCATCGTCGCGGACGGGACGTACGCCCTCACGAACACCCTGGCGCTCAACCTCGGCGTCAATCTCCACAGCGCCGGCGGCAGCGCCTCTGACGCCCTGCTCTACTGCTCGGGCGATTTCCGGGCCGTCACCCTCGACAACGCGGGTGCCGTCTTCTGCGGCTTCACCGTCTCCAACGGGTACCTCGGATACTACGCCGCGCCCGAGTACGTCCCCGGCGGCGGCGACCTCCTGCTCAACGCGGGACTCGCCGAGAAGTGCCGCTTCACCGGGGCCAGGTCCGACCGCCTGCAGAAGGGCGTCGCCGTCGCCGTTTCGGGCGGCACGATGCGCGACTGCGAGATCGACGGCAATCGGCCGCGCTTTACCGGCAATGGGGCCGGCCAATGGTCTGAAGTCTACTACGGCGTCGCGCTCCATCTCTCCGGCGGTCTCGTCGAGCGCTGCGCCATCCACGACAACCACCTTGCGGAAGCCCACCGCGATTACCACTGCCCCGCCGTGTACATGATTGGCGGGACGCTCCGCGGCTGCCTCATCGCGGACAACTCCGTCGAGGACGGCCACGAAGGTTCGGCCGACAAGCTCGTGTCGGGACTCTACCTGACGGGCGGCGCAGTCGAGAACTGCACCATCGCCGGCAACCGCGCGCAGGGGTACGTCGGCGGCGTCCGGGCCGAAGGCGGGAAAAACGCCGGCACGATCCGCAACTCCATCATCTACGGCAACACGAACACCAACGGCGTCTCCAACACGGCGGGCGCCGACGTGTACGCGTACTGCTGCCTCGACACCCTCGAAGGCCATTCCGGCGCGGGCATGCTCGCCGCCGACCCGCTCTTCCGCAACCCGGCCGCCGGCAACTACCGCATCGACGCCTCCTCGCCCTGCGCCGAGGCCGGCCTCAACAACGCCGCCTGGATGGCGGACTTCCTAGACCTCGCCGGACGCCCGCTGGCGACCCGCCGCGGCACCGTCCCGATGGGGTGCTTCGCCGCCGCCAAGGGCGGCACCGTCATTCTCCTGCACTAGGTCCGGCGGTTTTCCTGCGACTCCCCTACGCGCCCTTATTCCGGCATTCGTGTCATTGGTGTCATGTCATTGGTGCCAGGCGCCAACGCGTTGTCGCCGAGGGCCCTCATTCGGATAGGGAGGATGGCCGGCGGGAGGCCGGCGTCTTCGCGAGGCTGCGGAACACGCGCGTGAAGCAGACGACGTGCGCGATGTCGGTGACGGCCCAACTGACGGGATAGGCCATGTAGAGCCAGAAGAGCGTGTGGAATGATGGAATTGAGAAAATGGTGGTGATCCAAAGGACGCGGAGACCGCAGGCCCCGATCATCGACACGATGGCGGGCAACGTCGAGTATCCCATGCCGCGGATGCCGTAGGCCAGGCAGTCCATGATGCCGCAAAGGCAGTAGAATTTGCAGACGAGGCGCAAACGGCTGAGTCCATGGCCGATCGATTCGGGGTCTGTGGTGAATATGCGCAGAAGCGCCGGGCCGAAGTACGAGCCGAGGCCGCCAAGCAAAAGTCCCGTTCCAAGGGCCAGCCCGCACGCGGTGAACAGGGT
>JAEEGJ010027043.1_pt1 | contig 11563 bp, 9 predicted proteins | sample 8958761 | NCBI WGS metagenome assembly JAEEGJ01 (sample SAMN16246546, study PRJNA631951) | gut metagenome | biome: gut microbiome; feature: rumen; material: RS-attached | host: Bos | place: Iran: Karaj | collected 2018-10
ATAATCCCGCCATCGGACGTTGTGGTGACCCGATGCCCTTCTACGACCAGAAGGCTGGCGACTTCAAGGTGCTCTATCTGCAGGAGTACGAGAACAATGCCACCTACACCTTCCACCCTTTCTGGGCTGTTGCTACCAAGGATGGCGCCAGTTACGAGTCGCTGGGTGAACTCCTGCCCACGGGCACCTCTCAGTATGAGGCCGATGCCGCATTGGGCACAGGCTGTGCAGTCTACAACGAAAAGGATGGTCTCTACTATATCTATTACACAGGCCACACCTCGACCGAAGTGGTGATGCGTGCTACGTCGCCCGACTTCAAGACATGGACCAAGGATCGCATCTGGATGCTGAAGGGCGAGGACTACGGCTATGCCGCCAGCGATTTCCGCGACCCGCAGATCTTCGTGGCCGACGACGGTTTGTGGCACATGGTCATTGCCTCCAAACTGAAGTTTGCTGAGTTCAAGTCGGCTGACCTGAAGACATGGGAGCATGTCGGCCAATTCCCGATGATCTGGGATCGAATGTGTGAATGTCCCGACATCTTCAAGATGGGTGACTATTGGTATCTCGTCTACAGTGAGGGCTATCGCGCTTCCTGGAGCCGTAAAGTGAAATATATGATGGCGCCTACCTTCGAAGCCCTAAAAGCTTGTTTCAACGATCCAGGTGCCAACTGGCCGAAGGATGGTCATGAGGGCGTGCTCGACAGTCGTGCCTTCTATGCCGGCAAGACGGCCTCCAACGGCACCGACCGTTATATCTGGGGCTGGTGTCCTTATCGCACAGGCGCTACCATCCACGACAAGAACATCAACGTCGGTGCTGGTGGCGAGCCCAACTGGTCGGGTGCACTGGTCTGCCATAAGATCATCCAGCATGCCGACGGTACGCTGACACTTGGCGCTGTGCCTGCGATGGCTGCTAAGTATAGCAAGACAGCCGATGCCAGCGTGGTGGCCAGCAATGGCTATAATGGCGGTACGCTTAGTGGCGACGATGCCTACGTGCTCTACAGTCGCCTAGGCACCTGCAACCATATTTCATTCACCGTGAAGACCTCTAACAACTGGGACAAGTTCGGCATCTCGTTCGTGCGCAGCACTGATCCCGAATTTTACTACACGCTGGTGGTCAATCCCGAAAATGAGAACAGCCGCAAGATTAACTTTGAGCAGGAGGGCTATCGCCTGCAGAAAGACAATGAAGGCAAAGAAGTAAAGGTCTATGGCAAGGGCTTCATCGAGGGCATCGACGGCTATTGGTTCGCACGTCCCGCCGATAACACCTACCACATCGACATCTACACTGATAACTCGGTTGTCGTGACCTACATCAACGATGTATGTGCCTACACCCAGCGCATCTATGGCATACAGAAAAACTGCTGGAGCATCAACAATTATGGAGGCTCCATTACTGTTAGTGATGTGAAAGTCAGTCAACAATAAGCAGTTTCGGCATTGAAAGAAAAATCGTTCATTGCTCAGAAAAATGTTGCAATGAACGATTTTTCATAGTAAATGAAACATAAATTATAGTGTGAGAGCCTCATTTGCTGTAACTTTGCAGCAAATTCAATAATAATCAAATGAATAACAAAATGAAAAGAACGGTATTTTTATTGTTGGCAGCGATGCTGATGACGGCAACGGCTAAGGCTCAGGTGACACCGATGGTGCTGGGCGACAGTCATGCCATGCTGAAGATGGAACAAGGTAAGAAGTATGTGCTCCTGCCCGTGCAGGAATCGGAGGATATAGCTTCGATTGCAGTACTGAACAACCAAAACGACATGGTGCAGCGATTGAATGTGAAGTTGGCCATTGACCGAGTGGACTATTATGTGCCTTACGAGTTGAAGGGTGCCTGTCTGTTCGATATCGAATTTCGTGGAGACAGACGTCAGAAGGGTGCTGTGGGCGAGTTCGTCTGCTGGAAGGATATAAAGTTCTCCAACACCTTCGACACCACCAACCGTGAGCGTTTCCGTCCTGCCTATCATCATACGCCTCTCTACGGATGGATGAACGATCCTAACGGCATGTTTTATAAAGATGGCGTGTGGCACCTCTATTATCAGTATAACCCCTATGGTTCGCAGTGGGAGAATATGCACTGGGGCCACTCTACATCGCGCGACCTGATTCATTGGGAGCATCAGCCGATGGCTTTGGAGCCCGACTGGCTGGGTAGTATCTTCAGCGGTTCGTGTGTAACGAATGGTGACGAGATCGTTGCCCTTTATACTTCGGCAGGCCATCATCAGATGCAGTCGATGGCTGTCTCGAAAGACGGAGGACGTACGTTTCAGAAATATAGTGGCAACCCGGTGCTGACAACAAGTGACGTGCCTGATTTCCGCGATCCACGCCCATTCTGGAACGAGGATATCCGTGCCTGGAATCTTATCCTGGCAGCTGGTCAGGAGATGCGCATCTATTCTTCGAAGGATTTGAAAGAGTGGAAGTACGAGAGTTCTTTTGGCAAGGAGTACGGCAATCACGGTGGTGTATGGGAATGCCCAGACCTGTTTAAGATAGACAACAAGTGGGTGCTGATCTGTAACATCAATCCTGGTGGTCCTTTTGGTGGAAGTGCTACCCAGTATTTTGTGGGCGACTTTGATGGCAAGAAGTTCACTTGTGAGTCGATGCCGAAGGTGACGAAGTGGCTTGATTACGGTAAGGACCACTATGCTACGGTCTCTTTCTATAATGCCCCAGAGAACCGTCATGTGGTGCTGGCATGGATGTCGAACTGGCAGTATGCCAATCAGGTGCCTACCAAGCAGTATCGCTCGGGTAACTCCATTCCTCGTGACTTGGGTCTGTTCACCTGTGGCGAGGAGACTTACGTGAGTGTGGTGCCGTCAAAGGAGATGTTGGCCGTGCGTGGTGCTAAGATCAAGAAACCCACAGAAGCCTGCGAAATCATTGTTGATGTGAAGAATCAGGCCGAAATCGTGCTGTCGAATGCGAAAGGCGAGCAGGTTGTGATGGCTTATGACGGTCAGAAGCAGACTTTCAGCATGGATCGCATGAAGAGCGGTGATGTGAGCTTCAGTGATGCCTTCCCTTGTGTGACGGAGGCTCCTACCTATGGGCAGATCAAGCAACTGCGCCTCTTCATCGACCGCTGTTCTATCGAAGTCTTCGATACAGATGGTAAGATGGCGATGACCAACCTCGTCTTCCCCTCTGAGCCCTATAATATAATAAAGGTAAAGGGCGGAAAAGCCACGATTTATGAGATTAATTATTAATAGTTTACAGTTTACAGTTGACGGTTTACAGATGATATGCTGGAAAGCCGTTCTGACAAAGGATGTAATCAGCTGTAAACTGTAAACAGTAAACTGTAAACAAATAACAATATGAAACAGACAAAACTTGCCCTCATCCCCGTGATGTTCTGCTTCTTCGCCATGGGTTTTGTTGACCTGGTGGGCATTGCATCCAACTATGTGAAGGAAGACCTTGCGCTGAATGATTCAACAGCCAACATCTTCCCGTCGCTCGTGTTCTTCTGGTTCCTGATTTTCAGTGTGCCGACAGGTATGCTGATGAACAAGATTGGACGTAAGAACACCGTTCTTCTCTCGTTGGTGGTGACTATCGTGTCGTTGCTGCTGCCGCTCTTCGGCGAGAATTTTGGCATTATGCTCTGTGCATTCTCGTTGTTAGGCATTGGCAACGCCCTGATGCAGACCTCGCTCAACCCGTTGGTATCCACCGTGATGGGAGATGGTAACCTTGCCTCTACACTCACATTCGGACAGTTTATCAAGGCCATCGCCTCATTCTTGGCACCATACCTTGCCATGTGGGGTGCTACGCAGGTGATTCCCACTTTCGGCTATGACTGGCGTGTGCTCTTTGCCATCTATTTCGTGGTAGGTATTCTCGCTGCTGCCCTATTGTCTGTCACACCTATTGAGGAGGAGAAGATTCAGGGCAGACCATCTACTTTCGCAGAGTGTCTGAAACTCTTGGGAACACCCATCGTCCTGCTGTCATTCTTGGGCATCATGTGCCATGTAGGCATTGATGTGGGTACGAACACCACGGCTCCGAAGATCCTGATGGAGCGTCTGGGCATGACGCTTAATGACGCTGCCTTTGCCACGAGTCTCTACTTCATCTTCCGTACTATCGGTTGTCTGACAGGCTCGTTCTTCCTTCGTGTGATGAACAACCGCACCTTCTTTATCATCAGCGTCGTGATGATGGCTCTCTCGATGTGCGGTCTCTTCATTGGCACAGAGAAATGGATGCTCTATGCGGCCATCGCTCTCGTAGGCTACGGCAACTCAAATATCTTCTCTATCTGTTTTGCCCAGGCTCTGACGGCTATGCCGCAGAAACAGAACGAGGTGAGCGGTCTGATGATCATGGGTCTCTTTGGCGGCACCATCTTCCCCTTGCTGATGGGCTTTATGAGCGACGCGATGGGACAGGCAGGAGCCGTTATCATCATGGCCATCGGTGTGGTTTATCTGTTTACTTATATTAATAAGGTGAAGTAGGACTTCGAAACAAAACAAGAAAGAATATGGAAAAGAAACGTTACATCGTCGGCCTCGGAGAGGCTTTATGGGATGTACTTCCCGAAGGAAAGAAACTGGGCGGAGCCCCTGCAAACTTTGCTTATCACGCAGGCCAGTTTGGCTTGGATACCATTGCCATCAGTGCCTTAGGTGAGGATGATCTGGCAGAAGAAACCATCGAGGCGCTGAAAGAGCACAATCTGAACTACCTGATGCCTCGGGTGCCTTATCCTACAGGCACGGTGCAGGTGACACTGGCCGAGGGTGGAATCCCTACGTATGAAATCAAGGAAGGTGTGGCTTGGGACAATATCCCTTATACCGATGAAATGGCTGAAATTGCCAAGAATGCCCGTGCTGTCTGTTTTGGATCGCTGGCTCAGCGCAATGGTGTTTCTCGTGAGAACATTCGGAAGTTTCTGGCTGATACGCCTGTCGATTGTCTGAAGATCTGTGACATCAATCTGCGTCAGCAGTTCTATTCGAAGGAAATCCTTGAGGATTCTTTCAAACTCTGTAACATCCTGAAGATTAATGACGAGGAACTGGTGGTGGTGAATCGTATGTTTGGCTATGATGGCTTAGACATGCGCCAGACTTGTGAGAAGATGGTTCAGGATTATGGTCTGAAGATGCTGGTGCTGACCTGTGGCACTAACGGTTCGTATGTCTTTACTGACGACGGCCTGACTTCATTCCAGGATACACCGAAGGTGGAAGTGGCCGATACAGTAGGTGCCGGCGACTCTTTCACTGGTAGTTTCTGTGCCTGCATCCTGAACGGGAAACCTGTACAGGTGGCTCACAAGACTGCTGTTGCCGTCAGTGCCTTTGTCTGCACACAGAATGGTGCAATGCCCATCGTACCTAATGAATTGAAGAAATAATCACTGGAAAATCAGTGTGGTCAGTTTCTCTGTGGCGAACAGTTCGTTCGCCACTTTTTGTATGTCTTCGGCTGTGACTTTGTCAATGCTGTCGTAAAGGTGGGTGATGTCTTTTTCCCAGCCATAGTGAAGGAAACTTTTTCCAAAGTCGAGGGCAAACTGTTCGTGGTTGTCGCAGGCAATGGCAATCTGACCTTTCAGCTGACGCTTGGCATTGCGTAGCTGTGTGGCACTGAGCGGTTTCTGCATCACCTTGTCGAGTTCGCAGCGTATCAGGCGCAGGCATTTCTTCACATCGTGAGGATCGCAGCCGAAGTAGACACTCCAGATACCTGTGTCGCTATAGCTCACCATCGTGCTCTCGACGGTATATACCAGCCCGTTTCGTTCTCTGAGGGAAAGGTTCAGACGGGCATTCATGCCTGGCCCTCCTAATATATTATTAAGAAGGTAGAGGGGAATGCGAAGTGGATGGTGGATATCGTAGGCCCTCGTGCCCAGCATGACGTGGGCTTGGTGGGTGCCGAGGGAACGCTCTATGAATTGAGAATTGAGAGGTGAGAACTGAGAGGTATGATTACTCTCAGAGCAAAAAGAATTGGCTGCAGGGTAATCATACCTCTCAGTTCTCAATTCTCCGTTCTCAGTTTTAGATACTAAACTTTTCACGAGCCGTTTGAAATCAATATCGCCATAGGCAAAGAAGATGGTATTGTCAGGACGATAATAACGACGCACAAAGCGCATGGCATCCTCGGTCGTATAGGTGCGTAGTTGCTCTGCATTGCCCAGAATGTTATGCCCTAAGGGGTGACCCTCAAAGAGGATGTTCTCGAATTCGTCGTAAATAAGTTCTGCTGGCGAATCATTATAACTCTCGATTTCATCGCAGATGACCTCCACTTCCTTGTCGATTTCCTGCTGCGGATACTGGCTATGGAAAACGATATCCGTCAGCACGTTGACGGCTTGAACGAAATGTTCCTTCGAGATGGCAGCATAGAAGGTGGTGTCTTCTTTGTTGGTGAAGGCATTGAGTTCACCGCCCAGGCCCTCTAAGGCATTGATGATCTGAAGGGCATTGCGCTTCTTCGTTCCCTTGAAGGTCATGTGCTCGCAAAAATGGGCCATACCTTCTTCGCCCGATCGTTCGTCACGGGTTCCTGCTGCTACTTGATAGCCACAGTAAACTACTCGCGAAGCCGATGGCAGATGGATGATTCGCAGGCCATTTTCGAGGGTATAAGTGTTGTATTTCGTCATTTTGTGCGCAAAATTACAAAAAAACTATGAACTATGAACTATGTAATCGAATTTATTCGCTTTGCTTGCAAAGAATTATGAATTATTTCTTACCTTTGCACCATCAATTATATAGAAAATGCGAAAAGTAATAGGAATTGGCGAGACTGTTCTCGATATCATCTTTAAGAATGACCAGCCAATCGGTGCAGTGCCTGGCGGGTCGGTATTCAATGGCGTCATCTCATTAGGTCGTTCTGGCGTGCCCGCTTCGTTTATCAGTGAGACAGGTAACGACCGTGTGGGCCAGCGCATCATCGCTTTCTCGCGTGAGAATGGGGTGAATGCTGATAATATTGCGGTCTATCCCGAATCGAAATCACCTGTGTCTTTAGCATTTCTCAATGAGAAAAACGATGCGGAGTACATCTTCTATAAGGATCACCCGCATGATCAGTTAGATTTTGTCTATCCTGACATCCAACCTGATGATATTGTAATGTTTGGTTCTTACTATGCGGTCAATCCCGTTATCCGTCCACAGATGGCGGCCTTCCTTGATCATGCCAGAAACAACGGAGCTATTATCTATTATGATGTCAACTTCCGTGCTTCGCACAAGCATGAGGTGATGAAACTGACTCCCAATATTTTGGAGAACTTAGAATATGCTGACATTGTGCGTGGCTCGTCGGAAGACTTTGACATCTTATATAGGAAAACGGATGCTGATGCCATTTACCGTTCTCAGATAGCCTTCTATACCAAGAACTTTATCCTGACGCAGGGCGGTGATCCTGTGGAGTTGCGGGCTGTGGGCGATATTAAGAAGCAGTATGAAGTGGAGAAGATGGAGACGCTGAGTACCATCGGTGCTGGCGATAACTTCAACGCAGGCTTCGTCTATGGTCTGATAAAGTACGGTATAACGAGAGAGATGATCGTAAATGGATTTGAAGAGGAGCTATGGGACAAGTTGATAGCCTGTGCCCAGAAATACTCTGCCAATGTATGCAAGAGCATTGACAATAGCGTGGACAAAGCTTTTGGTCAGCTGATGGCACAGGAGATGAAAGCTTATCAGGCAATCCTATGAGATCTTAGGAGGACCTATGCATTTATTATCCGGCTGATTTCTTCGATGGAATCGGCCTTTTTTATGTATTGCTGCCAATCGCCACGAATCATGCCTTTGCTCTGAAGATTGTTAAGCAGGGCGATGAGCGAGTCCCAGAATCCTTTCATATTATAAAGGATCACCTTCTTCTGGTGATAGCCAATGGTGGCTGAGGAGGCAACGGTAAAGATCTCGTCGATAGTACCGATGCCACCAGGAAGGGCAATAAACACATCGCTCTGGTCCATCATCAGTTGTTTTCTGTCGCTGAGGTTATCGCAGGGAATATCCACATCGACATAGTCGCTGATACGGCCAGATGTCTCTACAATCATTGGCACAATGCCAATAGTATGGCCTCCCGCTTCCTTTGTGGCTTTGGCGACACATTCCATCAAGCCTTGATTCACTCCGCCATACACTATGGTATGACCATTCTCTGCAGCCCATTTTCCAAGCTCTTCCGTCATCGTAAAGAACTCAGGGTCAATCTGCTGATTCGCAGAACAAAATACACATATCTTCATACTTGCCGACAAAGGTAATCATAATTTTTAATTTTTAATCTTTAATTTTTATTTTTCTTCGTATCTTTGCACCCAAGATGAAGACATTTGAAGAATTAGGCGTCAGCGGAGAGATCCGCAAGGCCATTGAAGAGTTGGGGTTTGTGCAGCCGATGCCTGTGCAAGAGGCAGTGATTCCTTATCTCTTAGAGAACAAAAACGATGTGATTGCCCTTGCCCAGACGGGTACGGGTAAGACGGCTGCCTTTGGCATTCCCCTGCTGATGAGGATTGACACCTCACGACGCAGCCCTCAGGCTTTGGTGCTGAGTCCTACGCGAGAGTTGTGCCTGCAGATCACGGATGATATCCGCGACTTTGCCAAATATATGGATGGGGTACATGTGGAGGCTGTCTATGGCGGTGCCTCGATAGAGCCTCAGATGCGAGCGCTGAAGAAAGGCGTGCAGATTATCGTGGCGACGCCAGGTCGTCTCGTTGATTTGAAGAACCGTGGGGTAGCAGACCTGAGCGGCATTCAGAACATCGTGCTCGATGAGGCTGACGAGATGCTGAACATGGGCTTTTCGGAGAATATCAGCGAGATCTTCGAGTCTATAGATGCGAACCATAGCACGCTGATGTTCTCTGCGACAATGAGTCGTGAGGTGGAGCGTGTCGCCAAGAAATACCTGCATGACTATCAGGAGATTGTCGTAGGCAGTCGTAATGAGGGCGCAGAGAACGTGAACCATATCTATTATATGGTGAATGCAAAGGACAAATACCTCGCCCTGAAACGTATCGTCGACTATTACCCCCGTATCTTCGCCATCATCTTCTGTCGAACGAAGATTGAGACACAGGAGATTGCGGATAAGCTCATCAAGGACGGCTATAATGCGGAGTCGTTGCATGGCGACCTCTCGCAGCCACAGCGCGATTTGACGATGCAGAAGTTTCGCCAGCATCTCACGCAGTTGCTCGTGGCAACGGATGTGGCAGCGCGTGGCCTCGATGTAGATGATTTGACGCATGTGATTAACTTCGGATTGCCAGATGACATCGAGAACTATACCCATCGCTCTGGACGTACAGGACGTGCTGGCAAGAAGGGCACTTCGATCTCGATTGTCCACAGTCGCGAGAAGTTTAAGATCCGCAATATCGAAAAAGAGATAGGCAAACAGTTTGTTGAGGCTCAGATTCCTTCTGCTGAGGAAATCTGTAAGAAGCAACTCTACAAGGTGATGGATCAGATAGTAAAGACGGATGTCGACGATGAAGAAATCGCGCCCTTTATGCAGGATATCAACCGCTATTTCGAGTATATCGACAAGGATGAGCTGATAAAAAAGATTGTCTCATTGGAGTTTGGTAAGTTCTTAGCTTATTATGCAGAGGCGCCAGAGTTAGAGCCTGTCAAGCCTGAAAAAGCAGGAAAGTCCGGAAAATCCGTTCAAACTGATAAGCAGAAGCTGCAAAATAAGGCCCAGAAAGGCTACAAACGTCTCTTTATCAATCTTGGCAAGCGCGATGGCTTCTATCCTGGTGAGTTGATGCAGACGTTGAACCGTTTCGTGGGAGGTCGCCAGGAAGTGGGACATATTGATTTGCTCGATACGATCTCTTACTTTGAAGTGCCTGAAAAGGATGCCAAGAAAGTGATGATTCAGCTGACGGGTATTCGCCATAAAGGTCGTACTGTTCGTTGTAACGATGCTGATGAAAAGCCCGATTCCATCGAGAAATCAAAGGGTTCGTCCAAGCGTCAGAAGAAAGAGAACTGGCGCAATATACTTGATGAAGGTTGGGCCATGCGCAAGCCCCGTAAAAAGAAGAAATAGAAAAAGAGAGCGTGTAAAAGGATAATCATAAGTTAACGTGAGGTCGACGAATTTCGAATAATGCTAATTGGTTATCCCAGGCCCTTTTACATGAGATGCACGGTTTCTTGGGAAAAAGCAGTATGCAGCCAAGGCACCAAGCAGGTTAACCATAAAATTGTCAAACGATCTGTGTTTAGAATGCTCGACTTGTGCGATGTTCTTCAGTTCGTCATTGACGGTCTCTATGATAGCCCTCTTTCTAGTCAGCAGTCTGTCCGACATGCCCATCAGTGCCCCTTTCATGTTGCTTTTGAGTTTTGTTATCAGCTGGATGCCGTCAACGAAGAGGCGTTGGAAGAGTTCCTTGCCAATATATCCTTTGTCCCCAACAAGCTTGCCATACAGGAATTCCACGAAGGCCTTGTACTCAAGCGGCTTGCGGTCATCGACGTCGCCAGGAGTAATCATGAAGTTGAGCACTTCTCCCTTCTCATTGCAGATGATGTGCAACTTGAAGCCGAAGAACCACCCCATCGAGCACTTTCCCCTTTGGGTATGCCCTTGAACGTCCTGTGAATATGGATATGCAGATTCTTGCAGACCCTATGCGGCGTGCTGTCAACAAAGCTGATACCCGTGCATTTGCCCAGCAGTACTTTCTCGATGAAAAGTTTACCTTTTATGGTGGTCTCACTAATCCACTTCTTACTAAACGCAATAAAGTCAATGGGCTTTTTTGCTTCGTCTTTATAGAGTAAGCGACTAACAATTTCATTCACATCATAATTCTCAGAATCAAGATGCATGGAGGTATATAGCATCCTGTAATGTAGTACAAGACGATCAGCCTCCTGTTTGATGATAGATTCCTCTTTCAACTTTGAGTCAGCTGTAAGATCTTCTTTCGTGGCGAATAAGTCCGTTGATATTCGCTTCACGGTTCGACCTTTAGTAAACCTGATTTTCACATTGTACGTTCCATCATTACGTACTCTTCCTGTAGGAACTTCTGCCTTAATTGTCAGCATAACAGTTTTGTTTTTTTGGTCAACCATGTATCAACATTTATCAACAATGCATCAACAAATGGTGACTTTTGTTAAAAAATACGCTGATTTTTCAGGTTTCTAAGAATCTACAGGAAAACGGATTCTTTGATAGCTTCCTTTCTTTCAATCTTCGGGAACCCCTATAAATATAGGGTTTAGGCACAAAAAAAGCCTCAGAATCACTCTGAGACTTCGTGTGGACCAGCCAGGGCTTGAACCTGGGACCTCCAGATTATGAGTCTGTTAAAGTAAGGTTTTTTAAGATTTCACAAAATATTTTTCTGATTTCTATTTGGTTGTTTATCAGATATTTACTAACTTTGCAGCCAAAATAGAGAACTTAGAGAAATCTTAATTATCGAGCGATTTTGTTCGCATTTT
>JAEEGJ010027044.1_pt1 | contig 11563 bp, 6 predicted proteins | sample 8958761 | NCBI WGS metagenome assembly JAEEGJ01 (sample SAMN16246546, study PRJNA631951) | gut metagenome | biome: gut microbiome; feature: rumen; material: RS-attached | host: Bos | place: Iran: Karaj | collected 2018-10
ATGGCCGCGCTTGGGCGAGGTGAAAATCTTGGTAATCTCGGGGATAAGGGCGGCGCCCAGGGTACCCATCGAGATAATGCTTGCCAACTGCCACCACAGGTTGGGTTGTCCAGCCACGTTGCCCAGCTGCATGTAGGAAACGATATAGGTTACGGCGATACTCAGCACACTGGCAATCCAGATGAGCGAGGTCAGCGGTTTCTCAAAGTCAAGCTCGTCAGTGTTGGCAAACTTAGCCTTGCAGTAAGCCTTGTTGATCCAGTAAGCTACCACCGAGGTGATGACCATGAGGATACGCATCGAGAAGATCCACACGAGCAGGTTCTTCTGCATCTCGGGATCACTGACAGCCAGCAGGATGAACGATACCAGGGCGACACCTGTCACACCATAGGTCTCAAAGCCGTCGGCCGTGGGACCAACGCTGTCACCGGCATTGTCACCAGTACAGTCGGCAATCACACCAGGGTTGCGGGGGTCGTCCTCACCAATCTTGAAGACCACCTTCATCAGGTCACTACCGATGTCGGCAATCTTGGTGAAGATACCACCAGCGATGCGCAGTGCACTGGCACCGAGGCTCTCACCGATGGCAAAGCCGATCAGGCAGACACCAGCCAGATGGCAGGGGACAAACAGCAGGATAGCCAGCATGATGATGAGCTCGACGCACACCAGCATCACACCGATGCTCATACCCGCATTCAAGGGGATATTGAGCAGACGCAGCGGCTCACGACGCAGCGAGGCGAACGCCATGCGGGCGTTAGCGTAGGTGTTCATGCGGATACCATAGGCAGCAACGGCATAGGAGCCGAGCATACCGATTACTGTCGATAACAGGATGACGAGTACCTCGCCCACCGACATGTGGCTCAGACCGCCAAAGTAGAAGGCGACAACCACACCGATGAACACAAACAGGATGGCCAGGAAACGGCCCTGCTGCTTGAGGTAGGTCGAACACGTCTTGTAGATCACCTCACCAATCTCGCGCATGGCGGGGTGAACGGGCAGACCCTTGGTCTTCATGAAATGATAGACACCGAAGAGCATACCCAAGATGCACACCAGGAATCCCCAGTGCAAGAAACTTAACTCATGAAGCGACTCCGGCATCACCAGGTCGGCTTCACTGGCACTCATGCCCAAGCTCGTGGCCAATGCCAGCAGGAGAATAAAAGATTTCTTCATAAATGTGAAAAACTTGTGTTTATGTTGATTATATTAATATTTCAGGGTTTCCATGCTGTTGTCAAGGAGGGTGTCCTTGAAAACGCCGGCAAAGATACTACCATTTTTTCTAATAGGTGTAATTATATTGAGAAATTAACACTGGAGGACTCAAAAAAATCTGTCTCGGGTTGTTAAAACGGCCTAAAAAATGGCAAAAGAATCGGCATTTATCATTTTTCTCTGACAAAATGCCGATTCTCAAGCCAAAACGGTGGCAAATTCCCAAATTACGATTTGTTACTCTATCGCTGATTATTCAAATACATAATTAAGGAAATCATTCATTGGTTTAAGAGGTTGTAAGTCGGTGGCTACACGCTCCACCCAATCATCGCAGTCGAAGTAGTCCTCGGTGATGTACTTGACCAGCAGATACTCCTTCATTTTGAGGTAACGGGCCATAGGATGGTCGGCAGGGAACTCCTTAGGTACGGACTTGAGCGACCGCGACATCCACTGGTACTGTGACATGAGGGCGGGATTCTCGACAATGGCAGCGAACTCCTCGGGCTCGGCATCGATGAGCCGGCGCAACTGTTCCAGTATCGGTTTCTCGGGCCACCAGATGCCACCGCACAGCATCATCTCATTGACCCCGAAGTGGACATAGTAGCACGACTGCACCGTGTGGCGCCCCCCGCGGCCGATGACACCCGAGAAATAAGTCTTATAAGGGCTCTTGTCGTGGGAGAAACGGGTATCACGGTAGATGCGGTAAACACTCTCCTTGACCGCAAGCCCACGGGCCTGCGGGTCAAAGTCGGCGACCAGGGCAATGAGCCGTTCCATATCCTGCTCCCAGGGCCCGCGCAGGGCATCGAACTGCGGCTTGCGGGCCTTGAACCACGTGCGGTCGTTGTTGACGGCGAGCTGGCGCAGGAAGGCCAGCACCTCATGCATATTGCTTGCTGATTTCATAGTCATTAGTTATCTGTTGTCGTAGCGCAAAGATACTCGTTTTGAGCCAAACGTGCAAAAATTCCATATCATATCCCAACTGTTGAGTCCAAATGAAAGCCTCACGCTGCCGTGGTAAGAGACCATGATAAAGATGTAATTCACATAAAAAATGTCACCTTTGTTTGCAAGACTCGTTTCAGATTATTACCTTTGTGGGGGTGATTAGAGAACGATGCGCTCCCCAAACCTGAATAACAATTACAAACAATTATAACTTAATCTGAAAGACTTATGAAGAGATTACTATTTTTCCTGACAGCCGTCACCATAGCGATGTCGCTCTCGGCTCAGAAACCAGCCACCATTGATGATATCAGCCAGTTTGTTTCCTGGGACCTGGGAGCCATGAGTATGTACCAAGAAGGGGCTATTTACGTCATCACCAACGCTGATGATTCCCAAACATTCTGCCTTGAGGAAATAGGGAACGGCGTTTATCAAGAGATATCAGAGGACAAGGACATGATAGGTCATGGCGCACGGTTCGTTGCCGAGAAAGTGGGTGGCGTGACAACACTGACGGCATACCACAACGAGATAATACTCTTTTCACTTATCAGTTGCGATGACTTGATAGCATACCGCAACAGAGGTTACCTCCGCATCCTGAAAAGCAAGTTTGAGCCAACCGCCGACGGACCCATCACCATCACCGATGACACAATGAGCGGTCCTATCCTTCCTGGCAGCCCCGACATCAGTTACTTCTTCATTGAAGATGGGAAAGGGGACCTGACAGACAAAATCCGCCTCTCAATAGGACGTACACATTTGGCCTTCACACCGGCAGACAAAGGTCTCAACCTGCACTTTTGCGATACTAATCCCCAGACAGGTGAGTTAGAGGTCGACTATGCACGTGAGAATACCATCATCCTGCGTTATGCCAAAGATCCGGGATGGCCATGGCTCAGCACAGATGTCCTTGACGCAGATTTCATCATCTACAACTTCGACATACCCTCCTGGCAGATCATGCTGAACAAACTGAAAGCCCAAAAACAGCCCAACGATGTTGAAAAGTGGAACCTGAAACTAATTGAGAACCTCTATCAATACAACAATCCTTACACAGGCCTCGAAAGTACTGACTATTAAGGTGTGAACTAGAATCAAAACGAATAGTTCTCCCAAAGAGGCCATCATTAAAGACTCATATAACGCCTAAAAACAGGTTAAGCAGAGAAAGCCACGATTGCGATCGTGGCTTTCTGTTTTGCCACAGGCGCACCCTTTATCAGTCTATTCCTTCCGTCACGCACAGGACGACACAACGGCCCTAGTGTGCCTTGAACCATGTGCGGTCATTGTTGATGGAGAGTTGGCGCAGGAAGGCCAGCATATCATGCATATTTCTTGCTGATTTCATAGTCATTAGTTTTCTGTTGTTGTGGTGCAAAGATACTGATTTATACTGAATTCTGCAAGTAAAAACCACCAAATTTATTTAGGATAACCATGCATTATTTTCACTTTTGCCAACCATCGTATCGAAAAATGAATTCTTGCAAAAAGGAAGATTTTTAAAAAAAATTGATTTTTGTTTGTTGGATTTACAATAATCTATTACCTTTGGGGCGATGTTTTGTGACATCTCCTCACTACCACATTAGTTTAATTGACATACCGCATTACCTTATATTATTACTCTAACTACAAAAAACTACAAGGCTTATGAAAAAAATCCTGTTTTTCTTGACATCAGCCATGCTGGCGATGTCCTTATCGGCTGCTCCTGTCGACCAGGCTACGGCTTCGAGGAAAGCAAAAAGTTTCTTAGCAGAACTTTATGCAGGTAATAAACTAATGGCTCCGTCAGCCTACCAGCCCGTGCTGGTGAAGGCCGAAATCGGCAGTGCCAAGGTCAATCAGCCTGTCTATTACATTTACAACACCTCCAGCACATTTATCGTAGTGGCCGGCGATGACCGTGCCGAGGAAATCCTCATGGTCGGTGACCGCCCCCTGAAGGATGTGAACAACCTGCCGCTGGGTCTCCAGGACCTGCTCGGCCAGTACAAGGACCAGATCATGTTCTTGCAGGAGCATCCGGGTCTGCAGCCCACCGAGGTTATACAGCCGCCCACACCGTCGTTCAACGCCACGACCTACGGCCCGCTGCTGACCTGCAACTGGGACCAGGAAGCGCCCTACTACAATCAGTGTAAGTTCGGCAGCTACCAGTGTCTGACCGGTTGCCCCGCCACATCGGCCTCGATGGTGTTCTACTACTGGAAGTACCCCACCGCCCCGACGCCCGTTGTCCCCGGTTACAGGTCAACCATCAGCTACTCTAGCTATGGTTCCAAGAGCTATACCCACTCGGCCCTGCCCTCGACCACGTTTGACTGGGCCAACATGCTGGACAACTACACCAGCGGCTACACGACCGCCCAGGGCACCGCTGTTGCCACGCTGATGCACTATGTGGGCCAGGCCGAGCGCATGGGTTACGGTACGAGTGCAGCTGGTGGTAGCGGTGTGAGTGTGGACAGTGTCTGCAACATCCGCGACGCGTTCACCTTCTTCGGCTACGACGCCAGCACCACGCGCTTCGTCAAGAAGACCAGCGCCTATAGCGGCGGCACCACGCTCTACTCCGACTCACAGTGGGCCGCTTTGATCCAGCAGGAGATGGCTGCAGGCCGCCCCATCGTTTTCTGTGCCGTCAGCTCCAACGCCGGCGGACACGCCTTCAACGTTGACGGCTACAACAGCGGCACCAACAAATACCACGTCAACTTCGGTTGGAGTGGCGACGGCAATGCATGGTGCTCGCTGAACTCCTTTGGCTACAGCAGCTATAACTTCAACGTCTATCAGCAGATGGTTATCGGTATCCAGCCGCCCAGTGGCAGCAGTGCCACTCCCACGCTGACCGTCAGCCCCAGCTCGCTGAGCTTCAGCACCACCGCTGGCCAGACCGTGAGCAAGACCTTCACCGTTACCGGTACCAACCTCACCGGCAACGTAACGCTCACCAAGACCGATGCCAACAGCGCTTACACCATCTCGCCGACGACCATCAGCGCCAGCGCTGCCGCCAGCGGGGCTACCGTTACAGTAACCTATAACCCCACTGCAGCAGGCACCCACACTGGCAGCATCTCGATTGCAAGCAGTGGCGCAACCAGCAAGACCGTTTCGCTGAGTGGTACTGCTACCGCTGCCGCTCTGACGACCTACACGCCCGTGATGAGCGCCGCCAACAGCAGCTACGTCACCAGCTCGAGCTTCCGCGCTGACTGGACCGACCAGACGACGAGCAGCAACGTGGCCAGCTACACCCTGCAAGTGAACGGCGAGGGAGGCTCGACCCCGTCGACCAGCCCCACCCTGCTGGGCACCATCAACGGCAGCAACTACACCGGCAGCTACAAGACCATCACGCTGAGCTCGCCTTGGGGCGGTACCAACGTCAAGGGTGGCAACAATGCCGTTTACTTCACCAAGAGCGGCAAGATCACCTTCACCATTCCCTCGGGCTACAGCAATGCCACCTTCAGTGTCAAGATCACGACCGTTTCGGGCACCTACGGCACCGGTAACGTCACTGTGAAGTCCACCAAGACCTCGGCAGTGGGCCACACCTTCGCCAAGGGTGAGACTTACACCTGGATTGTCACCGGTAGCGCTGGCGATGTCATCACGCTCACCACGACCGACACCAGCTACTCGCCTGACATGTCACTGATTCAGGTATATGCCGGCAACACGACACTCAACGCCTCAGAGACCGGCGACGCCAACTCACGCACCATCACCGGCATCACCAACAAGTACTACACCGTCAGCAACCTGACTGCTGGCGCCACCTATACTTATAAGGTGAAGGCCATCTACGTCGATGGTACCTCGAGCGCATGGAGCAACGAGCAGAGCGTCACCCTCAAGACGGAGTCGCCCGCCGCTACCCCCACCCTGACGGTAACGCCCACCAGCCTGAACATGAGCGCCAAGGTTGACGGCACGTCAACCGCTACCTTCAAGGTAACCGGTGCTAACCTGACTGGTAACGTAACGCTCAGCCTAAGTGGTTCTAACGTCTTCAGCATCTCGCCGAGCACCATCACGGCAGCCAATGCCGCTAACGGTGTCAACGTGACCGTGACCTACAAGCCCACCGCCTATGGCACGCAGACCGCTACCGTGAACGTAGCAAGCTCGGGCGCAACGAGCAAGACCGTTTCCATCACCGGTAACGCTACGCTCGACAAGGCTAATCCCGTGCTGAGTGCACCGACCGTAGTATCCAGCACCAGCTTCACCGCCAACTGGACCCACGACGTATCGGCCTCGAGTGTATCGAGCTACTCGCTGTATGGCACGCTGACGGCACAGCCCAGTGGTGATGACGAGCCTTCGAGCACCTTGCTGGGCAGCCTCGACGGCAGCAACTACACCGGCAGCTACGCCAGCATCACGCTGACCTCGCCTTGGGGCGGCAGCAACGTGAAGGCAGGTAATGGTGCTATCTACACCAAGAACTCCTCGTCGTGGTGGTCAACCTCCTATGGTAACATCACCTTCACCATCCCGTCGGGTTACAGCAATGCCACCTTCACCATCCAGATTACCTCGGCCAACACCAGCTATGGCACCGGCAACATCACCGTGAAATCGGCTAAGACTTCGGCTGTGGGCCACAGCTTCGCCAAGAGCGAGACCTACACCTGGACCGTAACCGGCAGCGCTGGTGACAAGATCACCATCTACTCGACCGACAGCAGCTACTCGCCTGATATGGCTTACATCGCCATCTATGCCGGCACGATGAACCTCAATGCCACTGCAACCGGTGACAACACCAACTTCGTGATCACCGACATCGATGCCAGCAGCACGGGCATCACCCTGAGCAACCTGGTTGAGGGTGGCACCTACAGCATCTACCTCGTGGCCAACTACGTTGACGGCACCACCGCCACCAGCAACACCCAGGAGGTAACGCTCGTGAGCATCAACATGGGCAACAATACCGCTATCAACTCGATTGCCACCGATGAGGACGAGGTTGAGTCGGTAACCTATGTCAACATGTCGGGCGTTCAGAGCAAGGAGCCTTGGGACGGCATCAACATTGTGGTAACCCGCTATCGCAGCGGTGCTGTCAAGAGCACTAAGGTCGTCCGTTAAAGCATTAGATCACTCTGATTCACATCACTAATCGTGAGGGTGGCGTCAACAATGGCGCCACCCTTGCTATTGTTATAGAATGATAAATACCATGGAAAAAGTGAGCAAAAACCAAGAAAACTTTTGGAGTTTTAAAAGTTTTCTGTAATTTTGCGCCGTCAAAATAGAGAACTTATACACTAAGCACAAAATGGACACAAGAGAACGCATTGTGACGGAATGCAGCCAGATGCTGATGAGTGTGGGCCCCACGTCGATGACGATGGATGATGTGGCACGCGCTTGCGGCATCTCGAAACGCACCCTCTATGAAACATTCCCCGACAAGCGCACACTCATCGGTGAGTGCATCCACCAGGAGCATGAGAGGAAGAATGCCGCGATGAAAGAGATTTTCAACACGTCATCCAACTGCTTTGAGGCGATGTTCAGGGTGTATCAGCGGGCCCGTAAGATGTACCAAGAGACTTCGGTGGCCTTCATCAACGACATCAAGCGCCTGTATCCCGACATCTTTGAGAAACATATCGAAAACGAGAAGAGCGCCATCACCGGCATTGCCTCGGTGCTGCGCCAAGCCCAAGACGAGGGCCTGGTGATCAAGCGTATCAACCCCGAAATTGCAGCCTACCTGTTTTCGCGGTCCATGCGCGCGTTGCACGAGGATTTCAACGGTGCGCAATACGGTTTCAAGCAAGAGGACTTGTTCGACCATGTCTTCGTGAGCTTCCTGCGTGGCGTAGCAACCATCAAGGGAATCGAGATGATCGAGTATCTCGAGCAGCAACAACAGCAAAAACAATAACAACCACATACCCATGTTCAACAAGAAATTTTTCTACATTATTCTTTTAGTATTGTTCGGCGGGGCACTAAGTGCCCAAGCGCAACTGACACTGTCGCTCGACGAGTGTGTGCGCATCGCCCTGAACGAGAACCCCACCATCAAGGTGAAGGAGATGGAAATCACCCGTGTGGACTACACCCGCAAGGAGGCCCTGGGCAAATTGTTCCCTTCCATCAACCTGTCTGGTCAGTACCAGCGCAACCTGTCGCTGCAGACGATGTACATGGACACCGAAGCCGGAACCATGGCCATCAAGATGGGTAGCGACAATACCCATGCTGCGGGTTTAAGCGCCTCGATTCCGCTGGTAGTGCCGCAGTTGTGGAAATCCATCAAACTGAACGAGAACCAGATTCTGCAGAACTTGGAATCGGCCCGTGCCAACAAGTTGTCGCTCGTGAACCAGGTGGAGAAGGCCTACTACTCCCTGATGCTCGCCATTGACAGCAAGCGCGTGATCGAGGAGAACCACGCCACCGCCAAGCTGAATGCCGACATCTTCCAGAAGAAGTATGAACTCGGCGCCGCATCGGAGTATGACGTGCTGCGTGCCAATGTCGCCGTGACCAACCTGGAGCCGGCCATCATCGAAGCCGAGAACTCCATCAATGCCCTGCTGCTCCAACTCAAGGTGCTCATGGGTATGGACGTGCGCACCGAGATTGCGCCGAGCCAGCAACTGAGCGACTTCAGGGGCGAAATGTATGAGCGCGTATTGAGCAACACGCTGGGCTCGGACACCACGCTTGCCAACAACACCTCGCTCAAGGCAATGGACCTGCAGACCGATTACCTGAAGAAGGCTCTCGACGTGCAGAAGATGGCCTGGTACCCCACCCTGACCGGTAGCGCCAGCGTGATGTGGCACTCGATGAACAACGGCAGCCCGTTCTCCGGACTGCGTTGGAGCCGCGCCTCCAACGTGGGCCTGACGCTTGCCTTCCCCATCTTCCAGGGCGGCCAGCGCTACTACAAGCAGAAACAGGCCGAAATCGCTGTCGAGGAGATGAAGTGGCAGCGCGAGAACCTGGAGCGCAGCCTGCACATGCAGGTCGCCACCCAGAATGACGTCATCGCCAAGAACCTGAAGCAGATCGAAAGTAACGAAGCCAGCGTGGGCATGGCCATGAAAGCCAACGACATCATGCAGAAGAGCTTCAAGATCGGTGCAGCCACATTCATCCAGCTGCGCGACACCGAGGACGCCCTGATGGCAGCCCGCTTGGCCTATTATCAGGCCATCTACAACTATCTGGTGGCTGAGAGCGACCTGGAGTTTGTACTGGGAAATACCCACTACCTGAGGTAATTCGCCAGGTTTCCTCCAATAAAGAACAGAAGTAAACAACAATAAAATATCACAAGACAAATGAAGAAATCGAAACTTTTAACGATCGCGTTGCTCGGACTGGTACTGGTTTCATGTACCGGCAAGGACGAGAAAAAGACAACCGAAGTGAAGGAAGAACTGCCCATCGTTGAGGTGGTGACCATCGGCGCTGAAGCCGTGAAGCAGACCAGCGAGTACACAGGTACTGTTGAGGCTTTCAAGACCAACAACATCTCATCGAACAGCGGCGCACGCATCAAGCGCATCCTCGTTGACGTGGGTTCGCACGTGGCACGCGGCCAGCGGCTGGTCATCCTGGACGACGTGAACATCGCCCAGCAGCAGATTGCCCAGGCCAACCTGAAGCGTGAACTGGATCGCGCCCGTGAACTGGTGAAAATCGGTGGTGGCACCCAACAGACTGTTGACCAGTTGCAGGCACAGTATGATGCCACGGCACGCGCCATCCGCACCATGCAGGAGAACACGGTGCTGACCTCACCCGTGAGCGGCGTTGTTACCGCCAAGAACTATGATGCCGGCGACCTGCCCGCAGGACTTCCCGTGCTGACCATTGAGCAGCAGAATCCCCTCAAGGTCATCGTCAACGTCAATGAGAGCGAGTATCCTAAGGTGAAGAGAGGCATGCCCGTCACTGTGAAGTTTGACACTTACGGCGACGAGGTCTTCAACGGCCAGGTTTACCTCATCCACCCCACCGTTGACGCCACGAGCCGCACCTTCCAGGTCGAGATCGCTATCACCAATCGCAGTGACAAGGTGCGCACCGGCATGTTTGCCCGCGTAGGCTTCAACTACGGTACCAACCAGAGCGTCGTGATTCCTGACCGCGCTGTGCAGAAGCAGGTCGGCTCGGGCGTGCGCTACGTCTGGGTTTATCAGGGCGGAGAGGTCGAGTTGCGCGAAGTGGAACTGGGCCAGCGCCTGGAGGACCGCTACGAAATCAAGGGCGGACTTGTTCCCGGCACTCAAGTGGTTATCGCCGGTGCATCGCGCCTGCAGGATGGAGCCAAAGTTCAACTCAAGAAGTAAGCATCGCCAGCCATGAGTCTTTATTCCAGTTCAGTAAAACGACCGGTGACCACGATCCTCGTGTTCGTGGCACTGATTGTGCTGGGTCTGTTCTCGCTCCGCAGCCTGCCTATTGACCTGTTCCCCGACGTGGAGACCAACACCATCATGGTGATGACCAGTTACGCGGGAACCAGTGCATCGGACATCGAGCAGAACGTGACCCGTCCCCTTGAGAATGTGCTTAACTCGGTTGAGCACCTCAAGCACATCACGTCAAACAGCCGTGAGAACATCTCGATTGTTACCCTGGAGTTTGAATACGGCTACAATATCGAGACACTGACCAACGACGTGCGCGACAAACTCGACATGGTGTCGAGCATGCTGCCCGACGATGCCAACACGCCCATCATCTTCAAGTTCAGCAGCGACATGATTCCTATCGTGCTGCTGTCGGTACAGGCTGGACAGAGCATGCCGGGTCTGTACAAAATCCTTGACGAGAATGTGGCCAACCCGTTGGCACGCGTCGATGGCGTGGGCTCGGTGTCCATCGCCGGTGCTCCCAAGCGCGAGATCCACATCTATCTGGATCCCCTGCGCATGGAAGCCTATAACCTGAGTGTCGAGACTGTCGCTGCCCTGGTCGGTGCCGAGAACCGCAACATCCCGGGTGGTACCTTCGATATCGGTAACGAGACCTACCCCCTGCGTGTGCAGGGTGAGTTCAACGACCCGCAGCAGATGGGTGCCATGGTCGTGGGTATGTCGGCCAGCGGCGGCGTGGTTCACCTGCGCGACGTGGCACGCATCGACGACTCGCTCGAGGAGCGCGCCCAGGAGAGCTTCAACAATGGCCAGAAGGGTGCGATGATCATCGTGCAGAAACAGTCCGGAGCCAACTCGGTGCAGATTTCAGAGAAGATTGCCAAGGAGTTGCCCAAGATTCAGAAGAACCTGCCCAGCGACATCAAGTTGGGTTACATCGTGGACACGAGCGACAACATCCGCAGCACCAT
>JAEEGJ010027046.1_pt1 | contig 11563 bp, 6 predicted proteins | sample 8958761 | NCBI WGS metagenome assembly JAEEGJ01 (sample SAMN16246546, study PRJNA631951) | gut metagenome | biome: gut microbiome; feature: rumen; material: RS-attached | host: Bos | place: Iran: Karaj | collected 2018-10
TATCTCTGGGCTGGCTCTCCCCTCATGAAGGTGTTTGAGAAGACCAAGAACGGCGGTGTTGCCCAGCTGTTAGGTGCAAGCTCCAACGGCAAGACCTACGATTATGACGTGGCCTATTGTAAAAAGGCTGCTGAGTGCTTCGGCAAGGCTCTTGACTTGGTTGCCAAGAAACAAGTCAAGTACAAGCTGGTAGGTTTCAAGTATTCCAACATCTACGACCACACGATGGACGGGAATGCTGAAAACTGTTACTCAGACATTTTCTATACCCTCAAGCTGAACTGGAAGATGCCAGGTTCTACCGAGGCTATCTTCCGCGGTGCATGCCCGGGTGTGAACAGCGCCCCCTGGAACTGTGCAAAGCTCTTTGGTCCTAAGGTGGATGGTCTCGTGGAGCACGACAACATCATTCATCACCCCACAGCCAACCTGGTTGACCAATACGGTATGGCCAACGGACAGCCCATCTATCTGGTTCGGAATGGCCAGTATGTGCTGAACGAGGCTTCTGGTTGGGATCCCGAGCATCCTTTCAAGAACCGCGACCCGCGTTTCTATCACGACATCGTGTTCGACGGTTTCCACTATGTGCTCAACAGAGAAGGTATGACAGAAGCTCAGAAGGCTCATGTCCTCGACTATTGCTCGCTTTACACCGGTGGTGCCATGCGTGAGATTGACCACGGAAGTGCTTCTGGCTACTTCATTCAGAAACTGGTTCCTCACCAGTGTAACAAGGGTGACAAGTATTATGAGTGGGATTGGGCCATCCAGACCTATATTCCTTATATGCGCCTTGCTGATGTGTATCTGATGTATGCAGAGGCCAGAGCCGCTATCGCAACAAGTATCAGCGACATCAAGGAAAGACCTACGTATTGTCCGACACTGTCTGCCGTGGAGGCCATCAACGTGCTTCGCGACCGCGTGAACACCAGCGATTACCCCATGGAACATGTACAGGCCAACCTCATGGACACCAAAGAGCACTTCATGGATGAAGTACGCCGTGAGCGCACCGTGGAGCTGTCCTTCGAGGGCTTCCGCTGGTGTGACCTTCAGCGCTGGCTCCTCCTCACTGAGCCTCCTTATACAACGAAGTACTCTCATGAGTTCGAACGCTTGGAGACGGATGACTGGTACTATAATCCTACCACATTTGAGCCACAGCACGATCCAAAGGATGCCAGGGTTGGTAACTTCCGTAAGAAGGATATTATTACCCGCCACTTTGATTCAAAGCATTACTGGTTCCCACTTCCTGATGACGATACCTATCTTTATGAGGGATTCCCCCAGAATCCGGGTTGGTAATCAATTGATAATTGATAATTGATAATTGATATAGATTATGAAACATATAAAAAGAAACATATTTCTCTTTGCCATGTTTGCTGTAGCGCCACTGGCGGTCAATGCCCAGACCACTGACGATGCAGATTCCACCGTGGCAAAAAAGAAGGTCCATGTTGCTTTCCGCGAAATTGATGCCGATCATCTTCTCGGAGGAATTTCCTACGTTGACATGGAAGAGCTGTCGAAGAAAGACTACACGATGAGCAGTCTGGAAGACATGTATGCGCTTGTCGGCGGATGGAACGGCAACAACCTTTGGGGTATGGACAATGAGCGTCTTGACAATAACGACAACAGCAACATGCCGCTCGTGATTATCGATGGCGTAAAGCGTCCGTCCAACAACGTGTTGCCCTCGGAGATTGAGCAGATTACCTTCCTGAAGGGAGCACAGGCCGTCGTACTCTACGGTGCCAAGGGTGCCAAGGGTGCCATCGTGATTACCACCAAGCGCAGCAAGGTAGATGGCCTTCAGATTACAGCAAACGCCAACACGGGCTGGCACTTTGCCAAGGAGTTCCCTGAGTATCTGGGTTCTGCAGAATATATGACGCTCTACAGAGAGGCTTTAACTAATGACGGACTCGAAATTCCTGATAAGTACTCTCTGCAGAACATTTATAACCATGCTTCTGGTTTGAATCCTTATCGTTATCCCAACGTCAACTATTATTCAAGCGACTATATCCGTAAGGCCTATAACCGCTCTGAAGGAACGTTGGAGATTCAAGGTGGTGGTACGCGTGCACACTTCTACACGAACATCAACTACTACCGCAGTGAAGACCTCCTGAACTTCGGTCCTGCCAAGGACAATTATACCGACCGCTTCAGCGTACGCGGTAACGTCGATCTCGTGGTCAACAAGGTAGTCAAGGGCTTTGCCAATGCAAGCGCTACCTTCTACAATGAAAACAAGAATAAAGGAAACTTCTGGAGTGAGGCATCCACCATGCGTCCCAACTTCCCGGAGAATGCAGCACCGCTGATTCCCATCGATATGGTTGATCCGAATGCTACCAACGCCCTTTCTATCCTTGGTAAGTCGCTGAACCTGCTCGACGGAAAGTATTTCCCCGGTGGTACGAAGGTTACACAGACCAACTCCATTGCAGACTGCTACTTCGGCGGTAAAACAACAGCCGTTAGCCGTCAGTTCCAGTTCGATGCCGGTATCATCTACGACATGGACAAGTTTGTAAGAGGCTTGTCGTTCAAGACCTTGTTCTCCATCGACTATGCTGCCAGCTATAGCCTCTCATACAACAACAAGTATGCGGTATTCATCCCGACATGGAGTAACTATAACTCAGAGGATGCCATTGTGGCACTGACCCAGCAGAACGATGAGCTGGTCACCGGTCACATGTCACAGTCAGACAGTAAGTATCGCCAGACCATCAGCTGGAACGGACATTTCGACTACGACCACACCTTTGCCGGAAAGCATCACGTAACCGGTATGTTGCTGGCCAACATGTACACCACCACAGCCAGTGGTACTTACCACCGCTATGCCAATGCCAACTTGGGTCTGCAGTTAGGTTACGACTTTATGGGTCGTTACTATGCTGACGTATCGTTGGCTGGTGTCCACTCAGCCCGCCTGGCTGAAGGGCATCGTGAGGCCATCTCACCTTCGTTCACCATTGGCTGGAACCTCGCCAAGGAGCCTTTCATGAAGGGCAGTTTCGTTGACGACCTGCTGATCAGCGCTTCCTACAGCGACCTGAACGAGGACATTGACGTCTATATGGGTGAGAAGTACTACTATCTGTATGATGCCTTATGGGAGAATCCTAATGATAATAACGGTGGATTCTCATGGAACGAAGGTTCTTCGGCAAACATTACTTTCTCTACTGCTGGTAGTAACCCTACGCTTGACTACATCCATCGCAAGGAGTTGGCCATCAGTCTCCGTGGTTCGTTCTTCAATAATTTGATTAGCACACAGGTGACCTATTTCAATACGGATATGGATGGCTTTATCATCCAGAACCCGACTCAGTTCCCCTCACACTTGTCTAATGGCCTTTCCAGCGGTTCATTTAAGCCGGCTATCAACAACAATATCCAGAACCGCAAGGGTCTTGACTTCTCCGTAACATTTAAGAAGCAGTTTGGTAAAGTTAACGCACAACTTGGAGTTGTTGGTACTTATCTCAAGACAGAGTGGAAAAAGTACGATGAAATTATTGACGAGACAGCACCTTGGCGAAATTCACTTAAAGAACTTGCCCATGAAGGCAGGCCTCTTGATGCCATCGCTGGCTACAAGTGCTTAGGCTTCTACACAGCTGCCGACTTCAACTACGATGAGGCTACCGGAACATACAAATTGAAGGAAGGTATGCCCCAATCTACGCTTAGTGGAAATAATAACCTTCAGCCAGGTGACTTAAAGTACGAGGATGTGAATGGTGACGGCAAGATTGACAACAAGGACCAGGTGGAACTTGGCAAGTGGGGAACCTATGGTGCTCCGTTCACGCTGGGTGTCAACCTCACACTCAAGTATAAGAACTGGACGCTCTTTATGCTGGGCAATGGTAACTTTGGTGCCAAGGGCATGATGAACGGCAGTTACTACTTCATGAGCGGCGACGCCAAGTACTCTGTCAATGCACGTAATCGTTGGACACCGGAGACAGCTGATATCGCTACCCATCCGCGTCTGACCACAAAGCCTACGGCCAATGGCGAAGCTTCTACCTTCTGGCTTTACAGCACGGACCGTTTCAACCTTCGTAAGGTACAGCTGACATACGACTTCCCGAAGGAAATGTTCGATGGAAAAGTTGTCAAGTCTCTCTCTATTTATGTAAACGGAAACGACCTCCTCACCTTCTCGAAGCATCGTAAGATGATGGAGACCAGCGTTGGCAATGCACCACAGACTCGTTTCTACAATCTCGGTGTTAAGGTAACCCTTTAATTCTAATTGACAATTGAAAATTGATAATTGATAATTATGAAGACTAAAAATATTATATTGTACTTCGTTGGTCTGCTCGCCTTGTGCTCATGCCAGGATATGTTTGAGCCGGCAGACGAGAACAACCGAACGGAGGATGCGATGTACGAGGAGTCAAAGTATGCCGATGGTCTGCTGATATACGGCTATGGTCGTCTTCCCTATCTAACGACCTGCCAGACGGACGTTGCCACAGATGATGCTGTTACCAACAGCACGACCAATAATTATCTGCTCATGGCAACTGGTTCATGGGCTTCCGACAACAACCCGATGTCTGTCTGGGATGCATGTAAGGATGGTATCCAGTATATCAACCTCTTCCTCTCGAAAGTAGAGAAAGTAAGATGGGCACCCAGTGCAGAGTCAAAGCAGAAAATGTTCATTGACCGTCTGAAGGGCGAGGCTTTCGGCCTTCGCGCGATCCTCTATTATTATCTGCTGATGGCTCATGGTGGCTATACAGACGATGGCGAACTCTTAGGCGTACCCCTGCTGACAACTCCTGAAGACGGTAGCTCCGACTACAACCAGCCGCGTGCCACGTTTGCAGACTGCGTCAAGCAGTGCTTCGCCGACTGTGACAGTGCCATGGCATTGCTTCCCTATGATTATGCAAACATCACGGCCGATGCGGAGATTCCTGCCAAGTATAAGGAGGTTGGTGCATACGTGACCAGCTACAACCTCATTTTCGGTCAGAAAGCAAAAGGTCTCTTGTCAGGCAAGGTGGCCGAGGCAACCAAGGCTCAGGTGGCCCTGCTCGCAGCAAGTCCTGCTTTCCGTGCTCACAGCGGTGTGACATCTGCTGATGCCGCCAATCTTTGCGCCAACGTGCTCAAGCACATTGACGGAGTAAACGGATTAGATCCGACAGGACACAAGGACTGGTGGAATTCAGCCTATAAGTCATTGATTGAAACGTTAGATAACCCGGAGATTCTCTGGCGTGAGGACCGTCATAAGAATTCTAATCAGGAAAGCGATAACTATCCGCCCACGCTCTATGGTGATGGCCGCATCAACCCGACACAGAATCTTGTTGACGCCTTCCCGATGCGTAGCGGTCTGCCTATCACCGACCCTGCTTCCGGTTATAATCCCAATGATCCCTATGCCAACCGTGATCCGCGTCTGAGTGATTGCATCATCTATAACAATACGACCTACAAAAGGGCGCAGATTATCACAGGTATGTATCCGAACGATGCAGGCGAAACGGAAGACAACCTCAACACTGGCAGTTACTCAACACGTACGGGCTACTACATGAAGAAGCTCCTCCGTGACGACGTAAATCCACTGTCAAGCAATCTGATTGAGCAGCAGCACATCTATCCTCGCATCCGCTACACGGAAATCTTCCTGGCATACGCAGAAGCTGCCAATGATGCATGGGGACCGACAGATGCTCATGGAAACGGATTCTCTGCTTACGATGTCATCAAGGCCATCCGTGCTCGTGCAGGACTGGCAACCGACGAGATTGGACAGCCCCTTACACAAGGTGATGTTTATTTGGAGGAATGTGCCACCGACAAGAATAAGATGGCCGAGTTGATCCGCAACGAGCGTCGTCTTGAACTCTGCTTTGAGAACAAGCGTTTCTGGGATCTCCGTCGTTGGATGCTTCCCCTGAATGAACCTGCAAAGGGTATGAAGATTACACGTGACGATAGCGGTAATCTCACTTACAGCATCATTAACGTTGTTGAGGAACGCAAATACGACAACGCTTTCCAGTGCTATGGCCCCATTCCAAAGGGTGAGCTGCTGAAATGGAGCAACCTCAAACAAAACAAGGGGTGGAAGTAAATGGAGAATTGACAATTGATAATTGATAATTGAAAATTAAAGATTATGAAACTCAAGAATTATATATACGGAATAGCCTTGGGGGCCTTCTCTCTCACCTTTGCATCATGCTACAATGCAGACAGAGAGTTCCCTGACTATGAAGGAGGTACAACAGCCTACTTCGCATATCAGTTCCCGGTACGTACACTCATACTTGGTAACGACATCTATGACAATACGCTCGACAATGCGCACAAATGCCGCATCTGGGCAACCATGGGCGGTGCCTATGGCGGACGTAACGCATCGGTAGATATTCGGGTCGATGAGTCGCTTTGCGACAACCTCTATTTCTTGGATGCCAACGGAAATGTAGCAGAGCCCGTGCGTCCGTTGCCAACAGATTGTTACAAACTGTTAGCGAGCAAGATTGATTACAATGGTGACCAGCGTGGCTATGTGGAAGTGCAGTTCACGGATGAATTCTTCAAGAAGGAACATGCCATAGACAACTACTATGTCATTCCTTTGGTGATGAGCAATCCACAAGGCATTGACCATATCCTCACGGGCACACCGCTCGAAGGCCTCAATCCTTCCCGCACGAATACCGTAGAATGGAGTACACTGGCAAAGGACTATGTGCTTTACTGCGTGAAATACAAAAATCCTTGGGATGCCAAGTATATTCGTCGCGGTGTGGACAATGTAACAGAAAACGGTACAACCACACAAGTGGTCCGCAAGGATTTCTCGCTGGTCAATACCGATGTGGACCACTATACGGAGAATCCCGTGAATGCGAACGACGAGGTTTGCAGCATTACCACCAAGAACATGACGCAGGCCATCTTCCCAGTATCTTTCAAGACTTCTGGTGCGTCCATCAATTGTAACCTTCTTCTTACCTTCAGCGGTAATCAGTGTACGGTATCTACCGACGATGAGAATGTCACCGTCACCGGCTCTGGCGAATTCATCGCCAAAGGAACGGAGATGGCTCAATACAAGGACTACCAATGGGGAAGCATGAACGGAAAGCCTGTTCAGCGCGATATTCTCCGTCTGGCTTACAATGTGGAGTTCAACGACAAGAACATTCAGGTATCAACAACTGACACGCTTGTTGTTCAGACTCGTGAGTCGAACCAGAAAGTATTCTTCACACCCCAATACGTAAACAATAAATAGGAGGCTAAGAATATGAATAAGATTTTTAGAAACTTATCTCTGATGTTAGTAGCAGGTGCACTTGTTGCTTCCTGTGCCGACTACAATGAAACAGACAATTTCAAGGCTGATCCGGATCCGTCTGTCGTAGCACCTTATAAGGACCTGAAGCCTGTTAAGTCGTATATTGACAGGTCAAAGTATCCGAATCTGTCGCTGGGTGCCCAGCTCAAGGTGGCTGATTTCAACAAGCAGGAACTGGCTCATGCTGCGGCTATTACCAACTTTGACGATGTCTATTTCGGAACCACCCTGATGTCTGGTGCGATTGTCAATGCCCGTGGTGTGATGAACTTCCTTGACATGAATGATCTTCTTGACCACATGGACGAAATCGAAGGTACGGTGTTTGGCAGTCCTATCTTTGCCAACGCTAATCAGGCTGACGACTGGTTGAATACATTGACGTCACCCATCGAAATCATTGTGGAGTATGTCGAAGGCAAAACCGTGAACTACAACGACTCAACTTCATTTAACGGTACGATAGACAATGCACCCAAAGGAAAAGCCTCTATCGTCAGTTATGACGGCCAAAACGTTCTTCAAATCGGTACAGCATCTAATGTCCGTATCATTGAAGATTTCGAGTATGACCCACTGGCCAAATATACCACCACATTCTGGGCCAGGTCTGACAAGGACATTTCATTCTTCATCACTTTCTCTGGCCAACGGGTTGACGGACCCACCAGTGATGGAAAGTGGACCCTTAAAAAAGACAAATGGACAAAGTTTGTGATTGAGAGCCAGGGTGCACCCGATGCTACAGAGGGTTATTTAAGAATTGAGAATGGTAAAAACGGTGCCATCAATATTCAGAAGGTGGATGTAGGTTACTATCCCGACAACCACCGCCCACAGACAGAACAAGAGAAGAAAGACACCATCAACTATGCCATCAATGCGTGGTGTGAAGGTCTGATGGATATTGTGAAAGGCCGCATCAAGTCATTCGACCTCATTGACGAGCCCATCGATGTGAATGCAGAACTCTCGAACGGTATGTTCGACATCAAGCACTCTACCGAGAAGATTTTCTGGCAAGACATCGTCGGCAGTGAAAACTATGCTCCTGTAGTAGCTGAGGCTGCCCGCAAGGCATACCAGGAGAACGAAGGTAATCTGGGTGAGCTGAAGTTCTTCATCAGCGAAACCGGTCTGGAGGACACCAAGAAACTGGAAAGTCTGCTATACTGGATGGGCATCTGGGACAACAAGGGTGCAAAGATTGATGGTATCAATGCCAAGCTGGACCTCAGCTATAGCGAGGATCCTGCAACACAGGCTGCTAACGTAGCCTCACTGAAAGCAATGCTTGACAAACTGGCTCAAAGTGGCAAGCTGATCCGTCTCTCTAACTTCGACATCAAGTATCTGGATGCTGATGGTGCAACTGTTGCAACAAGTAAAATCACTGAAGCTCAGCGCCAGTTGCTGGCCAACTATTATGCCGATGTCATCAAGCTGTATATGGAAAAGATTCCAAATGACAAGCAAGCAGGTATGTGCAAGGGTAATATGTTGGACACCAGCGAACCTGTAGGTCTCTGGACAACTGACAAAGAGACCCTGGACTGGGTGCGCACCGCCACCTACGAGGCATTCTGCAAAGCACTTAGTGGACAGTAAAGATCTCTTATAGTTGTCAGGGAGGTCTTCTGACCTTCCTGGCAATTATCTCTCTGAACTAATTATCTAATTTTATTTATTTTTATTTTTTAATTCATTTAATTATTAATCTAAATTATTTCTATTATGAAGAAATTATTTACAATCGTTGCTTTCCTGGCATGCGTCATGGGAGCAAAAGCTGCGAACTGGGTTGAGGTTGCATCCATCGACTTCTCCACTTTCAATGGCTACCCTCACTATGTGATGGGTTATGTACCCGAGTGGGTTAACGGTGTAATGACCGACTACGGTGCAATGTACACCTACATACAAGACGGTAGTGGTGATGGTCAGTGGGATTCTTATGAAATGCCGGCAGGTGCATCTGAAGTAGGTACTGTTACGACCAATTCAGGTGTTGTCTATCACAAGGTTCAGTTAGCTGAGCCCGGATGGCACCAGTATTTCGTTCAAACTGGCATCCCCACTCAAATTGACGGAAGCTACAAGGTTGTTGCAATGGTGAAGGCATCAGAATCTGTTACCGTTCACGGTGAGTTCCGTTGGAGCTGGAGCGCAGATCCTGTTACTTATGATGCCACTATTGGCACAGATTGGGCAGAAGTAGAATGGGAGTTCAACGGTATTGCTGGAGCCTCTTGCGACTTTATTGCACAGCCTGGTGGCGCTACAGCAACCATTGAATGGAAGTATGTGAAAGTTTATGAAAACCAGAAGCCTCAGGCTCCGACTATTTGGCAGGAGTGGCTCACCAGCGATGGACAGCCTGTTATTGTAGAATCTACAGTTGATGCTATTCCTAACTGGATGGGTAATGCTGAGACTCCTTGGGCTAATCCTAACGTAGCCTTCAACGACCCGACACAGAACTTCCTGATCTGTGCATGGGGCAAGGAAAAGGGTGTCAACATGAATGCTAATGATGGTTGGGATCCATTCCCCGCAACTATTGAAGAGGTTGATGGCAGCCACGTATTCGTCGTTCATGGCAAGCCCGCAACAACTGAAGGCGGTTCTGATGCTAATGCTTATCAATGGGACAACCAGTTCTGGATTCAGTCTCCCAGAGAGTGGCAGTCTGGCGAACAGCTGAAGATTCACTTCCGTTATAAGGCTTCAGAGGCTGCAAAGACAAATACTCAGATTCACCACCAGACCCCCTCTGACTACCTGATTTGGCACGCCATCGGTGACATTAACTTCACCACAGAGTGGCAGACATTTGACGGTACTATGACCATGGCTGACGATATGGCTGGAGGTTGGTCAATTGCCTTCAACCTCAATGCAGAGAACAGGAATGCCATTGACTTCTATTTCGATGACCTTTCTTGGCAGAGCATGAAGCTCGATGAGGGTTACTTCATCGCTGGTTGTAACACCAAGACTGGTCTTGACTATGACTTGGCCAATGCTGTACAGTTTGAGGGAAGTGGTGATGAAATCACTGCTGTTGTTGGTGCAGACGAATGGGTAAATCAGGTGATGATTTCTACCGTTCGCGGTAACGACGCTGCATTCAAGAGCCACACCCTGAAGCCTGCTGGAATTCCTGAAGGTGGTATCGAGAGTGATCCTGAAAACTGGATGGACTACGAACCAGCTAGTGTCGCTAAGCTGGATCTCGCACTTGCTGGTAAGTGGGAGGTAACTATTGACACCGCATTCAGCAGCATGGCATTCGAAATGCTCGAGGGTGAAGAAGCTGGCATCAGCAAGGTTGTCTTCGACTTCACAAATGGTACCCGCAAATTCTACAACCTCGCTGGTCAGCCCGTATCTGAGGACTACAAGGGTGTTGTAATCCAGAATGGCAAGAAGGTCGTGAAGAAGTAAAGCCTCTCCCCTAACCCCTCTCCCATAGAGAGGGGAACTTTGAGAGCTCGAACTTTTGCTCAAGTTCAAGAATAAGAAATAATTAATAACACTTTACATGATAAAGGCTCTGGGCTTGAAAAAGTCCAGAGCTTTTTTGTTACATGAGAAAAAGTTTTTGAGAGTTCCAGCGAAAGATAATTCAAAAATCTTTTGTACCTTTGCACGCAAAATGCGAGGACGAGGCGGCACCTCGGCAAAGAACGAGCTCTCTGCACTCGGTTTGCACCGTCCTTGCAGCCGAAACAAATTATGTTAATAAAAACTGCAATGAAATTATTGAAAAAAGTAAGCGTCTTGACATGTACGCTTTTGGTTTGGGGCGTTGCTGCCCATGCACAAGTGAGCACTAATCCTAACAAGTTTCTGGGTAACATTACCACGCGGGGTAGCGTGGAGGCCGGAGGCGGCATACCAGCGTATTATACGCTCTGGAATCAAATCACTTGTGAGAATGAGTCAAAATGGTCATCAGTAGAAGGCAGCAGAGGCAACTTTAACTGGGGAGGAGCCGACAGAGCCTTTAACTACGCCCAACAACATGGCTTCACCTACAAGTTCCATGCACTGGTATGGGGCGCCCAGTATCCAAACTGGTTGGAGTCGCTGTCAGCCAATGAGCGCTTTGCAGCACTCACCAATTGGTTCGACCATGCCAAGGAGCATTACGAGACACTGCCCATGATTGACGTG
>JAEEGJ010027047.1_pt1 | contig 11563 bp, 6 predicted proteins | sample 8958761 | NCBI WGS metagenome assembly JAEEGJ01 (sample SAMN16246546, study PRJNA631951) | gut metagenome | biome: gut microbiome; feature: rumen; material: RS-attached | host: Bos | place: Iran: Karaj | collected 2018-10
TAATAATAAGTAAAGATTGCAATGAGCTTCGGCACTATTATACTGCTTCTCTTGTTCCTTGGAATAACGATGTATTCCAAGACGAAGAAGACATTCGTTGAGCAGGACGTCCTGCCGGACGTTCCTGCCGACGAGGAACCGGATGTTGCCGATGAGTATTTCTCTGAAGAAGTTCCCGCTTCTCATGAAACTCCGTACTTTACTTATGAAACTGAGGCTGCCGAGGTTCCTGTCTATAAAACAGTATCGAAGGCAAAACCCCGTCCGGCCTTTGTTCCAGTTGCCGAAGAATCCTCCCGTTCGCAGTTCGATTTGCGACAGGCAGTAATCGGTCAGGTGATATTGACCAATAATTATATAAATGAAATAAATCAATAAAATAATAACTTAACATGTAAACGCAATGAGAATGTTTAGAAAAGTACTATTGACATTCGGACTCTTGCTGATGGCGGAAATGGTCGCCTTCGCTCAAGGCACTATGAAGGGTACCATTACCGACAAGAAGACAAACGAGCCTATGCCCTTTGTCAACGTTATCGTCAAGCAAGATGGCAAACAAGTGCATGGCGGTACTACCGACTTCGATGGTGTGTTCACCATCAAGCCTCTCGCTGTGGGTACGTATGATATTGAGGTGTCCTCTGTGGGCTACAATCGTTATCAGCGTACCGGCATTAATGTGAAGGCTTCCGGTTTTACTGTCGTTGACATCCAGCTTACCTCTGGTGCCACCAACCTTGATGAAATCGTCATCGAGGCAGACAAGGTGCCTATTATCGAGGTGGGTTCTCCCGAGTCTGGTCAGCGTATGAGTGCAGAGGATATCCAGCACATGCCGGGTAACTCTGTTGATGCTATCGTTGCTGCCGTCGGCGGTATGGGATATAGCGACGGTGGTACTAGCTCTGCTCGTGGTGAATCTGGTATGGTGACCATGCAGGGTGGTGTCCGTAAACGTACGGGTATCAATGTGCCGAAGGATGCTATCGCCGAAATTCAGGTTATTCTTGGTGGTACTCCCGCCAGCATCGGTGAGGCTATCGGAGGTACTCAGATTATTACCCTCAAACCGCCTACCAGCACCTTCCAAGGTTTGGTTCGTTGGGAAGGATGGCTTGACTACCGTCTGCTCAACTCATTGGTCGTTTACTTGACAGGTCCTGTGTACAAGATTCCTATCAAGGATGAAAATGGTAGTGTCACCGGCGATCGCACCCTTGTGGGTTTCCGTTTCACAGGTCAGGCCAACTATCGTAATTGGCCCTACTATCGTGCACGTGGTTATGAGTTCCAAATTGTAGACGATGATATTGTTCGCTATATTGAGAACAATCCTCTGTCTTATGACCCCTTGACCGGTAGTACCAACTATACCGCAGAGACGATGATCCATCGCAATTCGTTCCATGAGATTACTCGTCTCACCTCAAGCGACTTTACCTCCTCAAACCGTGTTCCTGACCTTCAGTATTATTCGGTCGCCATGGAAGGCGCTCTCGACTTCCGTTTTTCCGAGTATACGAGTCTTGTTGTCACGGGTGAGTTCAGCGCTGTCCATGCTCCCGGTGGTGGCATCTCTCCGTTGACAATGCCCCTTGTCGGTGCTGGTGTCAGCGAGTCGAAGAATATGGTGTTGACGGTTGACTTTACTCAGCGTTTCAAGGATGCCCCGGCTTCAAGCGAAGACGAAGCTCCTTCCGCCATCAAGAATGTGATGTACAATATCACTGCCATGGTCAACCGCTCCACTGCAAAATCTTATAACGAAAACTTCGGCTCTGAGATTGATGATGTGTTCAAGTATGGTTACATCGGCAAGTTCATCACGGAAAAGACCCGCAGTTACGAAGACAAGCTCATTGACTACTATGGCACTCAGCGTTGGGCCAAAGTTCAGAATGCTTGGCGTGATAATGTGACCTATGTGTCTGGTAGCGGTATTTACAACCCCATTCTGGCTAACTATAACGAACAGCTTTTCAATAGTTCTGAGTTTGAAAGCATTCGCCCCAATTTGTTCCAGATGGATTACATCCGTATGTACAAGGGCTTGTTCAATGGTGATTCCCCGAACCCTATTTATGGTCTCCTCTCCAATGTTGGAACACAGAGCGGCAGCTATGCCCTGAGTCAGGATGATTACCTCTATCTTTCCGCAAAAGCATCAGCTGATGTTTATGGCCACGAAATTGAAATCGGTTTCCAGTATGACCAGATGTGGAATTCCTACTATGGCTTGAGTGCATACAGCCTTTGGACTCTCATGCGTAACAACGCCAATGTCCACATTCAGCAGTTGGATCTGGATAACCCCATTTATGAGACCCGTGGTTCACAGCTTTATGTAGACTACAACCGTAAACTTGATGCCGCCCAGCAGACTTCGTTTGACAAGGCCTTCCGTAGCTATCTTATCAATAACGGTTTCACTAATCTGGATAATAGTGCCATTGATGATTATACTTGGATTGACATTGACCGTTACATGCCCGAAGATTTCGTCAATGCTGGTGGTTTGGATATGTTCTCTTCCGATGAACTTTTCAACAGCGGTAACGCTATTGTCTCCTACTACGGTTACGATCATACTGGTGTCAAGTATAATGGTTCTAACTGGAGCCTTGACAAATTCTTCAATCCCAGTGATGGCAAGTATCGTTACCTTCCTTCCTTCTCCCCCATCTATGCTGCCGGTTATATCCAGGATAAGTTCTATTTCCAGGATCTTATCTTTAACGTCGGTGTCCGTGTCGACTATTTCAATGGAAACCAGTATGTCATGAAAGACCCTTATCTGCTTTATGAGTCTTACACGGTTGCTGATATCCGCAATAATCCCAGCCTGATTGGCGGCGGTGGTCAGTATCTTAATAATGCCGGCGATGATTGGGTGCCTTATGTCGACCAGGTCTCCTCTGCAGAAGGTGCTGGCAAACCTATCATCAAGGGTTACCGTGACCAGTCTGGCAAGTGGTACAATGCCGACGGTATTGAGCAGATTAACACCTCTGCAATTAATGGTAACTCCGGTAAACCGACTCCTTATTATACTGAGAGAGGTCTCTCTGCCATAGCCAACCGTACTGTCGGTACTGAGGCATTCGAGCGTTATACTCCTCAGATTGTGGCTATGCCCCGTATTGCTTTCTCCTTCCCCATCGGTGAGAAATCGCAGTTCAAGGCCAGTTACGACATTATTGCCCGTCGTCCTTCCAGTGGTTGGTCGGCCGAGTATACTAAGTATCTCTTCATGTCGCAGATTTCCAGCATTAACAATCCTAATTTGAAACCCGAGCGTATCACCAACTACGAACTTGGCTTCCAGCAGGCTCTCAATGACAACTCTGCCATCAGCGCTTCGGCCTACTATAAAGAGACCCGCGACCTGATTCAGCTTGTCCAGTATGCCGGTGCCGATCCCAACCCCAACTACTATAGCTACGACAACAAGGACTTCCGTACCATCAAGGGTGTCACCCTGGCCTACGATCTGCGTCAGACCAAGAACATCCGTATCAATGCCAACTACACGCTGCAGTATGCAGAAGGTACCGGTCTGTCGGGTACTACGATGACCGAGCTTATTAAGGAAGGTTACACGACCCTGAAGATGCTCAACCCCATCAGCGATGACCGTCGCCATGAGTTCAAGGCCAACGTCGACTTCCGTTATGGCTATGGTGCCAAGTACAACGGTCCCGTCATCACCCGTGTTGTCACCGACAAGGAAACTGGTGAGAAGCGTAAGAAAGAGGTCAAGCTGCTCGAGAACTTCGGTATCGACTTCCTCGCTGTCGCTCAGTCGGGTCGTCCTTACACTCGTCAGCTTTCCAATTCGCAGGCTACCATCGTCGGTGGTTACCGTGGTGCCCGTCTGCCTTGGGGCTTCTACTTTAATGTGGTTGCCGACAAGGTGTGGCCTATCAAGGTCGGAAAGCGTGAGACCTTTATCACCGCTGCTGTTACAATCAACAACCTCTTCGATATCCGTAATATTGTCGGAGTGTTCTCCGTCACCGGCAACCCCGAGGATAATGGTTATCTGACCGATCCTGAGACCCAGCAGGTGATTAACGCCTATCTTGATCCCCAGGCGTTCCGTGACATCTATACTATTGTTCTCCGCAACGGCACCTGGAACTACTCCAGCCCGCGTACTATTAAATTGTCTGTGTCCTATAACTTCTAATCCAACAGCGAAAAAAATTATTAGAGATGAAAAGTATATATAGCAAACTTGTTTTGTTTTCCTTGCTGATGCTCACGATGTCGGCTTCGGTATCGGCGCGTGAATGCATCGAGTGCATGAAAACCAACACGAAGAGCCAGATTTCGCAGAGCAAAGCCGCCGCATGTAAGCGAGCCCAGAGTACTGCGGAACTTAACATCAACAATGTTAGAGCTCTGATTAACGGCTATGGTAACATGTGGTACGACGGCAGTGTGGCCCAGTATCACCTGCCCAAGAACAGCAATACCTGCCCGCTGTTCTGCGCCGCCTTGTGGATTGGTGGTACGGACGTTAATGACCAGCTCCGTATTGCTGCATTGAAATTCGGTAGCGAAGGTGATGACTATTGGCCCGGTCCGCTGAAGATTAATGGCACGGCGGCTATCGACCTCCCTGTGTGTAATGCATATGATAAGCATTGGATTATCACTAAGTCGCAGGTTTTGGAGCACAAAGCCCACTTCATTTATGGTGACGATCCCGCTGACCATTATGTCGTGCCCAATCCTGATAACTATGCCGAGTACCAGATGCCTGATGTCATCAATAATTGGCCGGCTAAAGGTCAGGGTGAAGATTTGACCCAATTCCTTGCACCATTCTATGATGCAGATGGTGACCTCGTGTACAATCCTTCCAATGGTGACTATCCTTATTATGATTTCGATAATGACCTCTGTCCGCGTACACTGAAAGCCATTGCTATTGCGAACAAAGAAAATTATGCTCCGGCAGCCTCGATGGAGGAGGAATACTATACCAGCCGTGGTATGGATGTCGTTAGAGGTAGTATTCTCTCAGACCAAGTTCTGAAAGGTGACCAAACTATCTGGTGGGTTTTCAATGATATGGGTAATACTCATACCGAGACGAAAGGCTCGAGTATCGGTCTTGAAATCCGTGCTCAGGCATTCGCCTTCTCCACTAATGATGAAATCAACAACATGACCTTCTATTCATACGAAATTATCAACCGTTCTTCGTATGAATTGCGCGAGACCTATTTCAGTCAGTGGGTTGACCCCGATTTGGGTTATGCTTGGGATGACTTTGTGGGTTGCGATGTCCGTCGTGGTCTTGGATATTGTTATAATGGTAAGTCGCAGGATACTCCTGGTTCGGGTAGTTACTCAGGTATGCCTCCTGCAGTGGGTATTGACTTCTTCCAAGGGCCTTATATGGATCCTGATGGTAAAGACAATCCTAAGATTGATATCGATAAAATTATTGGTGCTGGTTACACCAATGCACAAGTCAAGCAGTTGTTGAACAACTATAAAATGAAGAAGAAAGTGGGTGGTCAGGATTCTCTGGATGCCCGTGGTCGTCAGGTATATGACACTATTTCTATCTCTGACGATGCTGACCTCTTCTATGCTTATGACCCGCTTAGCTGGTATTTCCATGAAGGTGATGCTGTCGGAAACTGCGCTATCAATGGTGTGAACTTTGGTAATAATATCATTGATGATGAACGTTTTGGTATGCGTCGTTTTGTGTACTATGATAATAGCACCAACAATGTGTACGGTGAGCCCAACAAGGCAAGTGACTACTACAACTACTTGCGTGGTTTTTGGAAGAATGGTCAACGTATGCAATATGGTGGAAATGCGGTTTCGACAGGTGTCGATCCTGCCAATATTCCCTGCGACTTCATGTTCCCCGACAATAGTGATCCTTGGCACTGGGGTACAGATGGCATAATACCTACAGTCAACCCCATGGATTGGACTGAAGTTACTGCTGGTAACTCTCCGGGAGACCGTCGTTTCATGCAGTCGGCTGGTCCTTTCACACTTCGTCCAGGTGCTTTGAACTACATCACTGTGGGTATTCCTTTTGCTCAGGCTACTTCTGGCGAAGGTTCGTGGGCTTCGGTTGAGATGCTCCGTCAAATTGATGATATCTGTCAGGCACTTTTCGAGAACTGCTTCAAGGTGTTGGATGGCCCGGATGCTCCCACGCTGACTTGTCAGGAAATGAGTAATGAGGTTATCCTCTATCTTACATATGAAGAGAAGAATTCGAACAACTACAAGGAGAAATATCGTGAGATTGACCCCGCTATTCCTGCCAACTATATTGATGAAAATGGTAATCCCCAATTATATGACTCGGTCTCGAGAAGTTATATCTTTGAGGGCTATCAAGTCTATCAGTTGAAAGATGCTAACGTTTCTATTGCTGATATTAGTGATCCTTCCAAGGCTCGTTTGGTATATCAGTGCGATATTGAGAACTATTATGATACAGTTCTCATCACTCCGCTGCGTGACGCCAATGATTCGGTTGTTGGGTATGATACTTCAATCAATGAGACTCCCAGCCTGCCCATTGGAACGTTGGTTAACTATACTACTAACTCGGCTACCGGTCTTATCTCGGGTACTGTGATGGTGGAAGGTGCCAACAAGGGTATTCAGCATGTCATTCGCCTGACTACAGATGCCTTTGCTTCAGGAACAAGCACCAAGCTTGTGAACAACAGAGAGTACTACTACATTGCTATTGCTTATGCTCAGAACCGCTTCAAAGAGTATTCGCAGACCGATCCGGCTTACCTTGATGGTCAGAAAGAGCCGTATCTTGCCGGTCGTATGAACGAGAAGGGTGATGCTATCACTCCTATCACTGTTATTCCTCATGATCCTTCGGTTGAAAACGGTGGTGTTGTTGCACAGTCTGAATTTGGCATGTGTCCCAACATTATTCGTAAAGAAGGTTTCGGTAATGGCGGTTCGGTACTTCGCCTTGATGTCAAATCTATTGAAGAGTTGATGGGTAAGAAGGGTGAATATGGTATGGAACCTGGTTACTTCAAGGCTGTGAAACCCGGTGTTGGTGAGGAGGATCAGTCCCGTATGCAGCACCCCTGCATGTTGGCCAATCCTGTTTACCAAGAGAATTATGGTCCCATCAATGTTCGTGTCATCGACCCCCTCAAACTTAAAGCTGGTAGATATAACATTTATTTTAAGGCCTATAATAGTAACGGCGTACAGGTTACTCAGAATGAGTCTATCAAGGTTGATCAGTATACCCGTTGGTTCCTCATCCCTGAAGGTACAACGGATACCATCCCCTCGGATTTCACTATTGGTCGTTACAATGAACAGCTGTTCCTTGATTTAGGTATTGCCGTTACGTTGGTGAATGTTGATCCGTCTGCTACTACCATTGATATCGATGGTACGATTTATGATGGCAATAAGTTCAAGGGTTCTGACTTTGGTGGCGGTTCCTTCTATGGCGGTTTCGTCGCCGATGGTGCCTTACTCGGTTCGTCGATGTCCTTCGAGGATCCCTACAAGGCTTGGTTGAGCGGTGTGCCTGACAACGATTCTTACTATCCGTACAACTGGATACGTTCTGGTACGCAGTATGCTCCTAAGTCGTATTCGAATTTCAATACTCTTTCGACCAAGTATGATATCAATGTGGATACCTACCTTGATGAGGACTTCTTCAAAGGTTGGATTGACCCCAGGTATTCTGCTAATCAGTTGGATGCAGCTCCTGTTGAGAACTCTGGTACCGATAAGACTCAGATGTATGAGTCTGTTGTAGACGGTTTGTGGGCTCCTTATGGTTTGGTTTCGACCATGCCGTACCACCCCGGTTTCAGTTTTATGTACTATATGGCTAGCGACCACATTCTCGACAGTATCGACCGTCAAGCTCAAAAGGATTACAATAAGTATAAACTTGAGCGTATGCTGATGGTGAACTCGAAGAACTTGGCTCTTAACTATAATGAATTGGCCAAGTTGCCAAGTGTGCGTATTGTTTTGACCTCCGACACGACCAAGTGGACCCGCTGCCCGGTTATTGAAATGTGTGAGGATTATATGCAGGCTGAAGGCAATGCCCGTCGCTTCAGCGCCCGTAAACATCCGTCGGTTGATAAACTTGGCCGTTACATTGGTGGCGAAGGCGACTATGCTTATACCGGCACTGCTGATGTGAACAATCCTTCAAACCCCGCTTATATTGCCGATAGTGGTATGGGTTGGTTCCCTGGCTATGCCATCAATACGGTGACGGGTGAGCGTCTGAACATTATGTTTGGTGAAGACTCTCGCTTTGTACAGCATAATGGCCGCGACATGATGTGGAACCCGACCGATGATATCATGGAAGGCACGGAAAACTACGTCATGGGTGGTCGTCATTACGTGTATGTGATGAATGCTACCAAGCAAGCTTTCTACAATCAGTACATCAGTTCTTCCTACACCAAAGACTATTACAAGTACTATGTGACGCCTAGCTACGATGCTGGCCGTTGGGCAATGAGTTTGCTTCGTTCTGTAGAACGCTTTATGAAACTCAAACAGACGGGCACCAAGAACCCCGACTATTATCTTGGTATCACCCAGGAGCCCTCCATTATGTCGTCGCTGATGACCCGTGATCTGATGACTCGTGACTCCATCGCTCTGCTCTATGCTTCGGCAGCATGGGTCAATATGCCGTTGGTCAGTTCCTTCTACACCTTCAAGTATCCTGGTCAGAATGCCACTCTCAATGCTGGCTATCCGTCCAACGGTATCCCCACTGATGCTATCATTGACATCGACGTGCGTATGCCCTATAGCAGAAACATGTCCATGAATAATACGGTTGCCGATAGCTGTGGTGTGCGTGCTGTCAACCGTAACATGCCGTTCTATCAGTTTGTTATTAACGAATCGGATGCTGTGAAAGAGAATGTTGCCACAAGGGATGATGCACGTCAGACCTACATCGACTCAATCTTGAGTCTTATCAATGTGGTGCCCAATCCTTACTACAGTTACTCTGACTATGAGACTGCCAGCCAGCTTGAGACCAAGGTCCGTATTTGTAACCTGCCTACCGGAATCAACGAACAGGGTAAGCCCGAAGGCTGCTACATCCGCATCTATACTACCGATGGTACTTTGGTCCGTACGCTTGGTCCTGCTCCCGTCGGCACCTCTAACGCAGGCTCTGAGTTGGGTCAGCACCTCGATTGGGACCTACACAACCAGACAGGTATTCCTATCGCTGGCGGTGTATATCTGATACATGTCACTGTGCCTGGTATCGGCGAACGAGTCATCAAATGGTTCGGCACCATGCGCCCTGTTGACCTTAACTCATTTGGATTCTAACAAAGTAACATAACGACGAAAATATTATAGAAGATGAAAAACATATTTAGAATATTTGCAGTAGTTGTGGTTCTTTCGGCGGTTGTGTCGCAGTCTGCCTATGCAGGCAACGACGAGCGCCGTGGAACGGCCGGTGCGTCGGAGTTGCTCATCAATCCCTGGGCGCGTAACACCGGTTGGGGCGGCGTCAATATTGCGTGTGTGCGCGGTCTTGACGCCATGTTCTCCAACGTGGCAGGCCTTGCTTTCGTTGAGAATATCGAAGTTGGCTATTCCAATACGATGCTCTATGGCGGTAAAAACGGCCTTAGTAGTGGTGCTAGCATCAATACCTTCGGTCTGGGTATCCGTATCTTCGACCGTGGTGTGGCAGGTGTGTATGTGATGGCGATGGGCTTTGGCGACATCGATGTCACCACCTACCTTAGCCCCGATGCTGGTGCTAACGGCACCTTCTCGCCCTCTTATATGAATATCAATGTGGCCTATGCCCATAGTTTCACCACCACCATCCACGGTGCTGTGAACTTCAAAGTCGTTACCGAAAGCACGGACAATATTTCGGGCTCTGGCTTCGGCATTGACGCCGGTATTCAGTATGTGACGGGTGAGGATGACGAATTGAAGTTCGGTATCTCCCTTAAGAACTGGGGCCCCTCCATGAAGTTCGGCGGTACGGGTATGTCGTTGCAGATGATTAACACTGCTGGCAACAACTTTACCGTTGAGACTCGTGCTGCCGAGATGGAACTTCCCACTTGCTTGAACATTGGTCTGTCTTATGATTTCCTGTTCGACAAATGGGATCAGCGCCTGACTCTGGCCGCAGCCTTCACGTCGAATGCCTTCCTGCGCGACAACTATACCTTCGGTCTTGAATATAGTCTGCTGAAGATGTTCCAGCTGCGTTGCGGCTACATCTTCCAGCCTGGCATGTGGACCGGCGATGTTGCTACCGCCAACAATGGTATTTGTGCAGGTGCTTCGGTCGATGTCCCTCTGACCAAGAAGGAGAGTGACAACATCGGCTTAACACTTGACTATTCCTACCAGTCGGCAGCTCCGCTCCGTGGAACTCATTCTATTGGCGCCAGCTTCCGTTTCTAAGAATAGAAGGACATAATCAATAATTGGGAAAGGCTTCCTGTTAAGCCTTTCCTAATTTTTAAACGCCTTAAAAATAACAACTATCATGGCAGAAATCAAATATTATAGTGAAGAAGGACTTCAGAAACTGAAAGCCGAACTGCATCATTTGATTGCGGTGGAACGTCCTGCTGCATCAGCGGCTATTGCTGAAGCGCGTGATAAAGGCGACCTGTCGGAAAATGCAGAATATGATGCCGCCAAAGAGGCTCAGGGACACTTGGAAGCCCGTATCAGCAAGCTGCAGGACTTGGTGGCCAACGCCCGCTTACTTGATGAGAGCAAGATTGACACCTCCAAGGTGCTGCTGCTTTCCATCATCACCATCCGTAACACGAAGAACAAGATGGTCCAGAAGTACACCATCGTCCCCGAGAGCGAAGCCAACCTTAAACAGGGCAAAATCAGCATCACCTCTCCCTTCGCATCGGCATTCCTCGGCCACAAGGTGGGTGACATCGTAGAGGTGAATGTCCCTGCTGGTAAGATGACCTTTGAACTCACTAAAATCGAAAGATAATGGCAACTATTTTCAGTAAAATTGTGGCTGGTGAGATTCCCTGCTACAAAGTCGCCGAAACCGAACATTGTTTTGCTTTCCTCGACATCAACCCCGTTGTTCGCGGCCATGTGCTCTGCATCCCAAAGCAAGAAGTAGATTACATCTTCGATCTTGATGACAAACTTTTTTGCGAGTTGCACCTCTTTGCCAAGCGTGTTGCCAAAGGGCTTAAAAAAGTCTGCCCATGCATCAAGGTGGGGGAAGCAGTGGTTGGTATCGATGTTCCACACGTCCATATCCACCTCATGCCGCTCAATCGTCCTGGCGATCTTAACTTCAGCCATCATGTCGAGATGAATCCTGACGAACTTAAGGCTTTGGCTGCCGAAATAGCAGCTGCAATAGAGTAAAGGCTCGTTTAATGGTGGTTTCTGTTCTTAATAAACGTTAAAATTCAATATTTTTGAAAAAATATTTTGCTGTTTTAAGAAATAGGTGTATTTTTGCATCTGTTTTAAGAAAGAAATAATAAGAACGAAATAA
>JAEEGJ010027048.1_pt1 | contig 11562 bp, 6 predicted proteins | sample 8958761 | NCBI WGS metagenome assembly JAEEGJ01 (sample SAMN16246546, study PRJNA631951) | gut metagenome | biome: gut microbiome; feature: rumen; material: RS-attached | host: Bos | place: Iran: Karaj | collected 2018-10
AGGTAGGACGGGTCTGCGGCTTCATTGGAATGCCCTTGCGCATGCTTTCCATTATAGCACAACGACGCACGCGTCCTCCGCAGTCTACCAAAAGGATTGCGGCAAAGCAAGACTCAATCATGCGGAGCGCCACGGAGGCCTTCGAGCAGCGCTCGCTTGCGCGGGGTGTCTGACACCGGGACCATCCTGGGGATTGACGGGCCTTCCTTCTCCACGTCCCAGCACGGCGATTCGCGGAAGGCGTGGTATGTCCAGTCCCAGCCGTATTCGTTGAAGATCGAGATCAGGTCAGCAAGATATTTCTCCGCGCCGTCCGCCCATGCGACGGCGCTGAACTCGCCGACATAGATGCGCTCGCCGTGCTTCTTCTGGAACTCCAGAACCGGCGCGAGCCTCTTAACCATGTACTCGCGGTTCCACCCCTTCGCCTCGTCGGGGTAGGTCATCGGACCGAACCCCTTGTGTATCCCCTGGTGCGTGAAAGCGAAGGGTTCGTACATGTGGACCTGGTAGACCACGTTGTCCATTGCAAGCGGCGACATGTAGGCGTAGCCGCCTGGAGAGTCGTAGCCGTTCGACTCCACCACGATTGTCACGTCGGGGTCGATCTCCCGAATCGCCTCGGCGGCGCGGCGCTGAGTGTTCCAATAGTCGCAAGTGGCGCGGTCGCTCTGCTTCGGCTCGTTCACAAGGTCGTATCCGTAGATCATCTTGCGGCCCTTGAAACGCCGCGCGATTGTCCGCCACACCTCGACGAAGGCGTCGTTCCAGCGCTGGTCGTAGAACATGTTCATGTCACCGCCACTTCTCCCGCCGGGAGGCGTGTGGATGTCGACGACGATCCAGACACCGTATTTCTCCGCCCACGGGAGGATGTCGCGGTCGAGGTGGTCGAGCCTGCCGTTGAGCCATTCCATGTATCCGGCGAGTTCTCTGCCGGGGTCGTTCTTCGCGTCCCAGCGCCGCCCCATCTGGTACCGCACCAGCGTTGCGCCCCACTCGTGCAACGTGCGGAAGTCATCCTCGGTCATGTTTCTTCCTGGGGACATCACGCCACGCCTACGACCGACGGGGGGCTTGCCACCCCCCGAACCCCCTCTGTAGACACAGCGATGCGACTGATTCGTCTCAGGGAAGATGTCGCAGCCGGAGCGGATGCGGAGCGTGGAAAGGTCGAAGACAACCTTGCCGGACGAACTTTGCAGGCCGAGCGTCAGCTTGGCCTGCTCAAGGCGCGAGCCGGAGTCGGCCACCGTGACGGATATCGTTTCCTCCGGGAAGGAGCCGAGACGCGACCGCGTGTTCGGATAGGCCGTCTCGCCGGTGACCATGTCGCGGAACTCGAACTGGAACTTCAGGCCGTTCCAGTGCTCAAAAGGCTTGGAGATGTTTTCGCCGCGGCACTTTACAGACGCGGAGAAGCACTGTCCGTTTATCGGCGTGAGGTCGACCATCGTGACGGCGCTCCCACCCTCCTTCGCCTGGTCGGGTGGGACGTCGACGGTGAGGATGTTCCCCTCGATCCTCGCGAACCGCGAGAGGCTCCAGGAAAGGGAAGTGCCAAGGATCTCGGCTGATTCGGCGACCGAGAATTCAACGCCAAGAGCGCAGAGGATTACGCAGAGAGCGCGAAGTTTTTTGGTTTTCATTTGCATTTTTGTCAGTTGTGCTCAATTGGCGTTTGTGTCATTGCACGCCGTCAGTGCGGGCGGACCACACCCTCCGTGGCTTCGGCCGGGACACGTACCACTATGGAACGGCGGAATGGGGGCAAAACCGGGGCCTCTCGCGTAACGTGTTTGTCCTCGAACGGGAGATAGCACGCCATCTCGCAGTTCCGGAACGGCATCTCTTCGCCGGTAATCGTCTCTGGCGCCTTCCCGCGCACGAACTCGTCCTCCCAGGAGTTAAGCTTGTCGCGGCACCAGACCACCGCCGACTTCCGGCCCTTCAGCCCGTACATGCGCAGCCGGCGGGACTCCGTGTAGAACGGGCGGAACCCCTCGGCCACGGGATCCAGCCCCTCGATTGCCGTCGCGAAGCGCCGGAAGTGCCACCAGAGACCGTTGCCGTCGATGTACTGGTGGTCCCAGTGCCAGGGCTGGCCGCTTCCGGCGGAGCCGCTGAAGAACGGCGCGAACAATTCGTCGTGAAGGAGCGCGCCCTCCGCGTCCTGCCCGTAGAAAACGCACGGACCCGCGTGGTCGCGCATGACGGCGCCCGTCTCGGCGACGATTGCGGGCCGGTCCGGACGGCGTTCCAGAAGTTCGCGCACGGCCGATGCCGCCACGATGTCCATCGGCCCGCGGCAAACGTCGAGATCCGCGCCCGGATCGAGATACCGGTGGATCTGCATGAAGTCGTTGTCACTCACCGTCGCCAGCTGGTCGTACATCTGGTACGCGCCCTTGTCGGAGAAGCTGCCGAGGTTTTGCACCGTCATCTGCCGGGGGAACATCGCCTTCAGGTCGGCAAGCGCGCGGTCGCTCCATGCCGCATACGCCGGAATCGGAGCAAGGCAGTTGATCTCGTTCCACAGTTCCCAGCAGTAGACGGCCGGGGAGTCGCCAAGCCCCATTCCCTTCAGGTGCCGCGCCTTCCCCATGTAGATGTCGTAGCACGCTTCGGAGGCGAGAAACGCGCCCATGTCCTTCGCGAACCGCGAGTAGAGCGGACGGTTGAAGAAGGCGGAATACCGGCCGGGGCCTTCCCGTCCCGGAGGGTTGACGGTGCGGAAGCTCTCCAGCGTGATCTTGACCTTGATTCCAAGATTCTCGCACAGGGCGATCACCCTCTTGAGAGACTCCTCCCTTTCGGCGTCATACACCCCCGGAGTGTCGGGCATCACCTCCAGCGAGGGGTGCCCGGCCCAAAGGCGGATGCAGTTGCCGCCGTTCGCGGCAAAGGCTCGAAGCCAGCGGTCGAAGTTCGCGCGCACCTCCCTGTGCGAATGCCCCCCGCCGTCATAGAGTCTGTCAAAGCAGATGTTGCAGCCTATCGGCACCCACGTCTTCCCCGCTTCGTCCTCGAAGTAGCGGGGATGCGTCCTCGACACATCGACAAACTTTCGTCCCGATTTGTTCATCGTACGACGAAATAGAAACCCTTCATGTCAAGGACGTCGAGGACGCCCGGGCCTTCGAAGAGGGTGTCATTGTGGATTGCCGCGCCGGTGGCGGACGACGAGCCGTAGGTTCCTGAGCGCAGCCGGACGCCGTCGACGTAGAGGTTGCTGACCTTCTGCCTGACGCCGGACTCCAGCCGCAGCTTGCCGTAGGCGTTGTTCATTTTGAAGAACCGGACCTCCGTCCTGCGCCCGACGGACTCCGAATGCTCGAAGACCATCTTGCCGCCCTTGACCACGACGGCGCTCGCCTTGCGCCACGAGCCGCGCGCCGGCGTGTCGTAGTTGCACGCCGTGCCGCCCGGGTTCATATTGACCGGATTGACGGTCCCGGAACTGAAGGTGAGCGTTCCCTCGGCGACTTCGACGATGCCGGTCGAGGTGCTGTCGGCCATGAACCAGCGCGGCAGGGCGCCCCACTTGCTGTAGTTCACGGCCCCGGTGTAAGTCGCCTTGTCGGCACGGGACTTCCAGCCGGTCGTGTATTCGGTGACGACGGTCGCGGTGAAGTCCATGTAGAGCGTCGCCGGCGTTTCGCTCGTGATGATGCCGCTGCTTGCGAACATGTCGCCGAAAATCTGGTCGTTGCCGCACAGGTCGAGCGTCGCTGTTTCGCCCTTCATGGAAAGAAGCGACCGCGTGTCCGCGTCCACGGGGTTGGTTGTCGCGTTCGATGTCGCGGTGACGCGGCGCGGGTTCTGCGCGGTGAAGGCGTACGGCACCATCGTCTTGATCGTCCCCGCCGTCCAGTAGTCGCCCATGAGGCCGTTGAAGCGGTTGCCGATGGAATGCAGCTCGATTGTCCCGGTGAAGCCGTTCGGGTAGAAGCGGAAGCAGGTGTGGAACGGCCCGTTGAAGACGAGCGTCCCGGAGCCGGAGGCATAGACGTTGTTGCGCGACATGAAGACGTCGTTGAAGACCGCCCGCGAGCCGGCGCCCGACACGAGTGCGACTTCCGTCCTGTTGGATGTGATCACCGGGGCGTTGAAGGTCACCGTCGCGTTCGCGGGAATGGAGAGCGTCGTCCTGCCCTGCGACGCCACGGAACGGTCGACCAGGACGAGCGGGCGGTTGATTTCAACCCCGTTTGCGAAGGTCGGCGAGTTGGCCTGCCCGTTGTGCAGGATCGTGACGGGGTTGCCCTTGAACGAGCCAAAGGCGTTTGACTCGTTGAACTTGACGATCATGTTGTCGACCAGCACCTGGTTGTTCCAGTCGGGCGTGGCCGCGTTGAGCCGCAGTTGCGTCGTGCCGCGTCCGGCCACGGTCAGCTTCGCGCCGCCAATAGTCTTGACTGGGCCGTCGATGACGATATGGCCCGAACCTGAATCCCAGGTCTGGTCGGCGGCGAGGACGACGGTGCCGAGCGACGACGCGAAGCTCGCGTAGATTTCGCCGTTGCCGGGGTTGGTGAAGCCGCCGGAGCCGAGTCTGAGTTCCTTGCCCGACGCGGCGCCGAACGCGAAGTGCTGGCCTGCGAAGGTGAAGCCCTTGACCCAGGCGTCGGAGTCGGCCAGGAAGTGCGCGTAGTTGCCGATGGTCGCCGTGATGGAGGCAGAGCCGTCCGTCAGGCTTTGCGGCGGGACACTCCAGTTTGCCGCCGTTGAGGCGAGGCCGCCATCGTTGGCGGCGCCAGTCCAAGTCACGGTCTCCGCCGCGGCCTCGGCCGGCGTCCCGACAACCACAAGCCCGTCGCCCGCGACCCACGTCGCCTCGGTCCCCTCGGCGATGGTCGATCCAGTGCGCTTGTAGATGCCCGCCGGGATGGCGTTCCCCCACGACGTGAGCGACTTGATCGCCACGCGGACACCCGCCGGAACCTCGATCTGTCCATAGTATTTTGTGAAATGTGCCTTCGGGAAGGCGGCCGCGCCTTCCTCTTCAATCACAAGCTTGCCGTTTGTATTGATTGTCACCGAGCCGACGTTCGGGAAAGACGCGCCGCCCGTCACCCGCACTGAACCCTCGCCTCCAATCGTCATAGCCCCTGTCGTGGTTGAAACGCCATTGCTGAAGACGAATTCGCCTGCCGTCGTCGGCTTGAACTCGAAGACCACGTTTCCGGTCAGGCAGCCGGAGAAGGTCTGCGTCGCGACGGCAGGGGCGCCGTAGAAGCCGAGGACGCTGCCGTATTGACTCTCGATGGAGTGCTTCCCGCCCGTGACCGCCGCCGTCTCCGCGAGGTATCCGGTGCCGAAGCCGAGGCCGCCGGCTGCGCCGCTGCGCTTGTCGATGATCACCTTGGCGGTGTCGCCGGCGAACGTCAGCGGCACGGCGATGTCATGGGAAGTCGCCGCAAAGACGAGCCGCGCCGTTCCGGCCTCGATCTTAATTGGGACCTCCGGTCGGCCGGCACCTGCGGTCGTGGTGTTCCACTTGTTGCCGCCGTTGGCGATTGAGAGCAAACCCGCGCCTCGCTTCACGAGAACCGGATGGCCCGTGTCCGCGGCGGGATGGTAGATGTCGCTCCTGTCGAAATTCACCTCGACGTTGCCGGGGATGTCGAAGACGACCTCGCCGTCGCCCTGGCATCCGGGGACCGTCGAGAGGTAGTAGTAGAGCGGCTGGGGCGAGACGGCTGGCAAGTCGGGGAACGAAATGCCGCCGCCCGCGGCGAACTTGAGCACGCCCATGTAGGTTAGTGTGCAGGCGATGTACGTGTCCGACGAGGAATCAACCTTGCCCCATTTGCCGCCGAAGCCTTCAAGGCGCAACTCCTTCAGTGAAACGTATTGATGCTGGTTGTTTGGGAAGAGACCGGCAAGGCCGATGGCGTTGTCCTCGCGGAAGACGACGATGGCGTCCGTGCTGTCGGGGAAGGTTGCGGGCGCTGCGCCGTTCTCCAACAGCCAGAGGGCGGGATTGTTCCACGCGCCGGACTCCGCGGTGCGGTTGAAGATATATGTCGTGTCGGCCTGCGCGATGCCAGTGGCCAGCAGCGCGGCGGTCGCGGCCATAGTGGAACGAATCAATCGACGGGCGTTCATGTTGACTTCCTCCCTTTGGAATAGGCGGGGCGTAATTGCCCCATGACAATCATTATCCTATAGCTGCCCCTCGGGGGCAAGGGAAATCAATATCGGTTTTGCGACTTTCGATGTCGTAAATGCGACAATCACAATCCAAGGGCTTTCACCAGAGTTATCGTCACTGGCCCGAAGAGGCCGCTCTCGTGGTTGTCCTTGTCAAAGGGGCGCATGTGGCTGTCGTATCTGCCGTTCGGCTGCCAGTCGCGGAGGATGCGGTCGCGTATGGCGTCGTCGCCCACCTGGTTCGCAAGCAGGTTGGCGACGGTCACTTCCAGGACGTTCCGCCCCTTCGCCAATCGGACGTTCCAGCGGAATGGGCCGAAGAAGCGCCCGCCCAAGTCCTCGCCGTTGAGCCGCACGGATGCGCACCACTTCACTTCGCCCAGATCGAGGATTGCCCCGCCGCCATCCGGCGAATCGAACTCGGCGCGGTAGAACGCCTTGCCGCTGAAGGTGTCGCCCAGGACGCCGCGCCAGTCGCCCAGCGCAACAGGTTGCGCAGGCATGTCGCACGGTCGAATCTCGAAGTCCTCCTTGCCGGCGATATGCGAGACGAGCGGGTGCAATGTCCAGCCGGATACGGGAAGTGCGGCCTCTTGCCACTCGGTCCGGCTGCAAACCGCATCCTCAAAAATAGAACCAGTGACGTAGATCGCCGTTTCGTCTGGGCCGAAAGTGCGTCGCAGAATACCCTGGGCATCTACGGCGACAGCTTCAGTCGCGTCGGTTTCCGGATCGTAGCGAACAACGGGGTCGCCGTGAGGGAAGGCGATTTCAACGTTGCGCGGCTTCATCTCTTCGTTCACGAGGAACCAGATGCGGCTATCGCCGTCGATGCGCTTCATGACGCGTATGGCGCACGCGCCTTCGCCCGTCACGTCCAATGTGCGCGGCACCTTGGACAGACCCGCCACGCCATGCGCGACAATCCCCCCTGCCATTTCGAACCGGGCAAGCGCCTCCTTCGCCTCGTCGAGCATCCAGGCCTCGCTTGGCAGCACCACGGCGTGGTATTCCATCGCACCAATCCTGAGCCTGCCGTCGGCCGTTATGACGGCGGAGGCCAAGTCGCGGTCCTCGGCGAAGTCGTAGTCGCAGTTCATGGCGTCCAATTCGCGAGAGACGGCGTAGTGGGCGGCCGCGGCGGCGTCCCGGTCGTCCTTGCCCGCCCAGAATGCGCGGTTGTTCATCAGCACCACCGTCTCCGCGCCTGGGCGCCCCCGCGAGATGAAGCGCGTCGTGCGCTCGATGTAGCGGAAGAAATGCGGCATGAAGTCCCACGTCGGGGAGACGGGGCCGAAATGCGGCTCGAAGAGCGCCATCCAGTGCTTCGCGTTGGACTGCGCGCTGTAGCCAAGGACAAACAGGTTGACGCCGCGCACCATCTCATAGTCAAGGACCCACTTCATCTGCGCGGGCGAAAGCGAATCTCCGAATATTGCAAAGGATTCCGACAGCGCGAACCGGCCGCCGTTCTGGTGCATGGCCGACGCCGCGTAACGCGGGAATGGATTCGCCGCCTTGCCTGGAAAGAGCTGGCGCCAGATGACGTCCACGCCGGGGACATCCATTGCGCGAAGGCTGCGCAGAAGACTGCCGTGTCCAAGCCCGGCCTCGGCTTCCGGGATGTCCTCGTTGTTGAGGTGGCCGCCGGAGAGCATCCCGTGCGCACGACACCACTCGCAAACGGGCGACAGGAATCGCTCGACGAACAGGTCTGCCCGCACGTCCATTAAATCTATGCGCACTTTGGACAGCGAGGTGTCGGCCATATCCATGTCTGCGATGAGCGCCGCGACAAACGGCACGATGTCGTAGCCCTTGCGGCGCTGAAACTCGTCGGCGAAGTCGGCGGTCCAGGCCATGGCGCGGCCGGGGACGTCGTGCGGCATATCCGGCTCGTCTGTGAACGCGATGCGCATGGTTGTGCCGAAATCGCCGCCGAGACGCCTCGCGTAGGCGTCGTGGGTAAGTTCGATGAAACGCCCGGTCGTGCCGCGCTCGACTATTGAAGGGTATTTTGCCGTCCCGGCTCCGTATTGCCGCAGACGCACGTCGACCCCGCCATTCGCTGCTGGCACGACCTCGCGCGGCGTGAACGCGCCCTCACTGTCGGATGCAGCGACCAGACCGCACGCGCCTCCCGACGGCCATCCTCCCTCGTCGTAGAGGTAGGCGTGCATGCCCAATTCACCTGCGCGACGGACAACCTTCGCAAAGGCGTCCAGATACCCGTCGGTGAGATACCCCGGTTCCATTTCCGTCGGGAACCAGTCCCTGAACCCCTTTGGGAAAGGATGGATGCATACGTTACGCATTCCATGCCTCTGCATGTCCTCCAGCTGGGCGCCAAGGGTCTCCGCATCCAGCGGCGCGTTCCACATCCAGAAAAACGCCGGTGAAAATACCGGGTCGTCACAACTGGATAGATTGTTTTGATTAACCATCTTGTTGAAAATTGTCTGTCGCCGGCCCCCTCACCCTAGGCGGCCGTAGCGGTTGCGGTATTCGGACATGGTCATGTGTTCGAGGCGGCGGAAACGGACCGTCAGATGGCTCACGGTCGAGAAACCGCAAGCGCGGGCGATTGACTTGACCTGCTCGTTGGTTTCCGCGAGAAGCGTCTTGACGCGTTCGATTTTGGCATGCTCGATGGCGTTCTGAACGGTCATCCCCGTCCGTTGCGCGAAGCGCCGTTCCAGCACGCGCACGGAAACGCAGACATGCCTTGCGACATCGGCGACGGATGGGCTGCGTGTCGCGTTGATCCCGATGAACTCCGCAGCCGCCTTCACCACGGGGTCGTCCATGCCACGGACGGCGGCATCCGTGTCACGCCTTGCAATGCCGATTGGACCGTAGTCCACGACGTCACGGTCACGGACGCCGCGCAGCATGTCGTCAAGAAGACGGGCGGCCTCGTAGCCGGCACGCTCGGCGTCAAGCCGTACGCTGGAAATTGGCGGAGTTGACGAGAGGCACAGCTCCTCGTCGTCGTCGACGCCGAGAATGGAAATCTCCTCAGGCACCTTGACGCCGGCCATCCCGCAAGCGTCGACCACTTGGCGGGCCCTCAGGTCCCACGCGCAGAAGACCGCGCATGGCTTAGGCAGCGACTGCAGCCACGGGCCGAGATCCGCGAGTTCATCGGAGAGAGTAAATTCCCTGCCTCGTCGAATGCGGAAGGCCTCGACGCGGAACCCGGCGTCGCGTACCTCCGCGCGGAATGCTTTGAGCCGTTCGTTGGACCAGATGTTCCCCGCAGGCGCGCCAACGTATGCGAAATGACGGAATCCCAAGCCGAGAAAATGCCTCGCGGCGCACCGCCCGACCTCCGCCGAATCGCAGCGGATCAGGGAACTTCTGGCAAGAACGCGTTTGTAGGCAGGCATAATGCCCGTGACCTGCGGATCAATCAGAACCATCGGCACCCGCAGCGACGCCACCATCATGGTTTCGGCATCTGTAACAGGCTCGCCGATGAACCCCGAGTAAAGCCCGGTCGAAGCGGAAAGGCGCTGCTGGTCGCTGCGGTCGTCGATGAGGTGCAGCGACCACGGCCCGTGCGTGCGGATATAGCGCAGTACGCCCTGCCGCATGTCGCGGCAGACCTTGATCGATGGCGGCAGCATCACAGCTATCTGCGGTATTTTGTCAATGAAGTCCATGCGCCTTTCGCGGCTGTATGGGATCGTTTAGGAGCAGACGGTTACCGGAAAATACTCGCGCGTGCCGTCGGCGGCGCGGGCGACCGCGACAGCCTCGCCTGAGGAAATGGCGCGGACGGTTCCGTCGGGGGCGATGTCCGCGACGGTGTTGTAGTAGTCCGTGAAGTAGTCGTATTTGCGCGCGGGATTTGGACGCGACGTGGCGCGGCCGGCATCGTAGGCGCCCCAGAAAAGGGGACCGTCGCCAAGGCCTGGCGCCGAGAGGCGCATGCTCGCACCGACTTGGAGGACGAGCGGCGCGAGGTGGAGTGTGCGGTCGCTCCCGCCGCCGATGCGTGTGAAGTGGACAAGGCCTCGCGCCGGGTCAATCTGCACGGCGTCGAAGGTCTGGCCCGCCCAGGTGTCAGGCTCCTTGACGGGCAGGTCGGGGCACCAGGGGGCGGAGCGGTTGATGTAGTCGAGGTAGGCGGCGTCGCAGGGTTCGGTCACGTGCCAGACACCTCCGACGCAGGACTGGAGTTCGGCGTGGTAGTGTCCGGAAAGGGCGAGGGGAATGCCGCCGCGCGCGCCCGAGAAGTCGAACGTCCGTCCGGCGACGGTTGCGCGGCTGCAAACGGCGGCGGTGTCGAGGAGGATGGCGCGCGTATCCTCCGCCGGATAGGTGAAGCCTTCCGAAGAGTCCGCGGCAAGGCGGATGGCCAGGTCGTGGTTGCCGTGGACGGGGAGGAAGTCGCCGCCGGCGCGTTCGACGGCGGCGACCCAGAGGTCGCGGTAGCGCGCGACGGAGGCGTCGAGCGACGCGCGGTCGCCGAAGGCCTCGGGGATGTCGCCGCCGCAGACGACGTTTCGAATTCCGGTTTCGCCAATGAGCCTGACAAGCAATGACGCCGATTCTCCGTGATTTGAGGGGACATGCAGGTCGGTCAGGAAGAAGAACCCGACAGGGCATGTGGCCGACAAATCACGGATGCGCTCGGCGACACGGGAGATTTCGGAATTGAATCCCATCCGCCCCGGACTAGAGTCCCTGGCAGACGGTGATGGCGGCGACGCCGACGATGTCGTCGGCCGAGCAGCCGCGGCTGAGGTCGTTCACCGGCTTGGCGACGCCCTGGAGGATCGGTCCGAAGGCGTTGGCGCCGGCGAGGCGCTCCGTGAGCTTGTAGCAGATGTTGCCGCACTGGAGGTCCGGGAAGATGAGGATGTTGGCGTCGCCCTTGATGACGCCGTCCTTGTTCTTCGAGGCGCCGACCGAGGGGACGAGCGCCGCGTCGGCCTGCATCTCGCCGTCGACGATCGCGTCGAGGCCGATCTCGGCGAAGCGCTTCTCGGTGAGTTCCTTGGCGATGCGCATCTTGTCGACGAGCTCGTGCTTGGCGCTGCCCTTGGTGGAGAAGCTGAGGAAGGCGAGGCGGGGCTGCTTGCCGACGAGGGCCTTGTAGGTGCCGGCGGTGGCCTGCGCGATGTCGACGAGCTGCTCGGCGGTGGGGCAGGGGTTCACGGCGCTGTCGGCGTAGAGGAGGACGCCGTCGCCGGAGGCGGTCGGGACCTTGAGGTCCATGACAAAGCAGGCGGAGGCGAGGGAGATGCCCTTGGCGGTGCCGACGCAGTGGAAGGCGCTGCGGAGCATGTCGGGCGTCGAGGCGATCGAGCCGGCGACGAGTCCGTCGACCATGCCGCGGTTGAGCATCATGTTGCCGAAGTAGAGGCGCTTCGTGCGGACGGTCTTGTCGGCCTCCTC
>JAEEGJ010027054.1_pt1 | contig 11560 bp, 12 predicted proteins | sample 8958761 | NCBI WGS metagenome assembly JAEEGJ01 (sample SAMN16246546, study PRJNA631951) | gut metagenome | biome: gut microbiome; feature: rumen; material: RS-attached | host: Bos | place: Iran: Karaj | collected 2018-10
CCGCGCTTGCGGGCCTCCAGCGCGATGGGCAATGCCCCGCGGATGGGCTGCAGGGTGCCATCCAATGATAGTTCCCCCATAATATAATACTCCTTGAGCCGTTCGCCGCCGCTAATTTGGCCCGAGGCCGCCAAGATGGCAATGGCCAACGTCAGGTCATAGGCCGAGCCCTCTTTGCGGATGTCGGTCGGGAGATATATTTTGATAGTACCATTTTTCTTCCAGAAAAATATAGTTTAATTCCTTATTATTGTCCAAACTGTCCATATTGTCCGTGGACGGGACAATAAATTTTGCAAGCAGATTTGAATGACACGAAGGAAGGAAGAAAATTCCGCAACTCGGGGGAAGGCTTGGGTTGCGATTTTTTCAAAACATCGTTCACGATATAATAAAAATTGTATTTTTGCATCGCGAACGATATAAACAAAAACGATGGCTGACGAGCAATTCAAATTAGAGAACCAACTTTGTTTCCGTCTATACACGGCGGCGCGGCTGACCATGGGGGCATATCACCCGTATTTAGATCCCCTTGGCATCACCTATCCGCAATACCTTGTGCTGCTCGTGCTGTGGGAAAAGGACAAACGACCCGTGTGCGAAATCGGCAAGCGCCTGTTTTTGGAGACCAATACCCTCACCCCGCTCCTGCAAAGAATGGAGAAAGCAGGATTGGTGACCCGCACACGCGGCAAGGTGGACACGCGACAGCGTATCGTCTCGCTTACGGAAAAAGGACGAGACATGCGAAAGCATGCGGCGGTCATCCACGAAAGCATGCGCAAGGAGGTGGCACTGAAATTGAGCGAGGAGAAAGAAATGGTTCCCATGCTCGACAAATTGATTGAAGAATTACTAAAACTCAATAAGTAACATTAAAATTACAGTATTATGGAAAAGAAAACATCAATCGAAGCATTACAGTTTTTCGTAACCCATCTGGCTGAAGGTGCCATTGTTCACAAGCAACAGGGTATGATTTTCAAGGCACAGGGTTTAACCAAGCTCGGAGAGAAGTACATCGGCCACTTCGGAGAGGAGATGGGCTGGGTGGAGAAGTTCACAGAGCGCATCCTCGACCTTGGCGGAGAAATCAAGTTCGAAGGCATGAAGAGCCGCGACCTTATCTGCGACCCCATCGAGTATGTCAAGGCCGACCTCGCCATTCAGGAACCAGGCGTTGAGCTACTGATGAAGTGCATGGAGGGCGTGAAGGACGACCCCATCACCTACGACCTTCTGAAGGACTACCTGAAGGACGAGGAGGAGGACCTCTTCTGGAGTCAGGGCGCAGTGGAACTCATCGAGAAGATTGGCACGCAGAACTGGCTATTATTACAATTGTAAAACACCAAAAAACATTAAGAATATGAAAGAAAAAGTATTACAAGCCATGCGTGAGTTCGGTGCTCCCGTCAACGCAGGCAAAATCGCAGAAATCACAGGTATTGACCGCAAGGAGGTGCGTGCTTTTACAAATAAAACGTCTATGGAGGTGCAATTATGAAAATCCTTCTTGTCATTGACACATACGACACCAACAACAATGGTACCAGCATTTCCGCACAGCGTTTTGCCGCGGTGTTGCGCGAACATGGAAATGAGGTGAAGATTCTCACTACGGGCGAACCTGCACCTGACAAATTCGCTCTAAAAGAGTTCAAAGTCCCGGTGTTCAACGACCTGATACACTCGCACGGTTTTCAGTTCGCAAAAGTGGATTTGGACATTATCCGTGAAGCGGTCAAGTGGGCGGATGTGGTGCACTGCATGATGCCATTCATTCTTGAGACTGTTACCAAACACATTGCGGACGAAATGCACAAACCATCCACTGCTGCATTTCATATCCAACCCGAAAACATGACTTCATCCGTTGGCTTGGGAAAGGTGGAATGGATCAACGACCGATTTTACGACACCTTCAATTTCCTTTTGTATCAGCATTTTACGCATATACATGTGCCGTCCCAGTTCATGGCGGACGAGCTTATAAAACGCGGCTACAAAGCGAAAATCCACGTGATTTCCAACGGCATCGATCCGGCATTCCAATATACAAAACGGCCTAAGGAGCCTCAGTACGAAGGCAAGATACTGATTGTGATGGTGGGGCGACTCTCGCAGGAAAAACGTCAGGATGTGATCATCAACGCGGTCCCGCTTTCCAAGTATGCCGACAAAATCCAGCTTGTTTTTGCCGGCAAAGGACCCAAGTACAACGACTACGTAAAGCTCGGGGAAAAACTGACGAATCCACCACAATTTGTGTTCCTCAGCAAGGAAGAACTCATTAACCTGCTGTCACAAACAGATCTGTATATCCACGCAAGCGACATGGAGAGTGAAGCCATCTCGTGCATAGAAGCATTCGCCACAGGGCTTGTGCCCGTCATCGCCAATTCGGAGGTGAGTGCCACTCCTCAATTTGCCCTTGACGGCCGTTCGCTCTTTTTGCCCGGCAGTCCGAAAGACCTGGCCCGCAGTATCGACTATTGGCTCGACCATCCGGAAGAAAAACAAAAGATGGAGAAAGAGTACGCTGAATATGCAAAACGATACAACATCGATGAAAGCGTGCGACAATGCGAGGAGATGTTTAGTGAAGCCATAGAGGAGGTGGAGCAGTCATAAGAGTCTGCACTCCAAAACTTGAAATCGCAGCCTTCGGGCTGTCATTTGACAGAATCATAGTAAAATCGCAAAACTTAATAAATAGCATTATAAACAGTATTATGGAAATCAAAGCAATTAGAATGTTCGACGGCGGGTTCATGACCCAGCAGTTTGCTTTCGGAGGAGAGGAAGGCAAGGAGATGTTCGACGAGCAGATCCTCTACCGCAGTTCGCTGCAGAACTTCCTTATCGACACGGGCAAGGAGGTGATTCTTGTCGATACGGGTTTTAAGACCGGCTTCCCGGTTCCTCCCAAGAAACTCGGCGTTCCGCTCTATATGGGCGAGAAAGTGGCCGACTATATGGACTCTTTCGCGGCCCTCGGCTACAAGCCCGAGCAAGTGACCAAGATTCTCGTCACCCACAAGCATCCCGACCACTCGGCAGCTTTGGAGTACTTTCCCAATGCCAAGATCTATGTCTCGCCGGAAGATGCCGATGCCATGAAGTTAGAGGGCGAGAATATCGTCCGCGCTGAGTATGGTACGCCCTACAAGAACTTCCCCAACGCGCAGCAGGTGGCCGACGACATCTGGTTCATCGAGGCCAAGGGACACACCAAGGGCAACAGCATCATCGTGGTGGAGGATGGCGGTCTGTTCTACATGCTTCACGGCGACATCACCTACTGTGACGAGGCGCTGTATGAGGACAAGCTCTCCGTTGTCTTCGATGACCTGCCCGCCGCTCGCGAGACGCTGGACCGAGTGCGCGAGTTCGTCCGCGACCACCCCACGGTGTATTGCAGCACCCACACCCCGCAAGGATATGAGAATCTGGAGGCCAAGCGCGTGATGGACCTCGACAATCCCGTTCCGACCGTCTTTGCCGAAGTCGATTTCACCAAGCAAGAGGCCAGCGGCAAGTATGTCTGCTCTATCTGCGGCTACGTCTATGACCCGGCGGAGCACGACGGCGTGGCCTTCGAAGACCTGCCCGACGACTGGCGTTGTCCCCGCTGCAAACAGCCCAAGGAGAAATTCAACAAGGCGTAATTATCACTGTCATATTACCAATCCGCAATCCGGGCGAAAGCTTGGGTTGCGGAATTGTTTTTGTCTCAGAATATTTTTCCACCACAAAGCATCTTCATGAAATCCAACACGTAGGGAAATTCCACCACTCCAGATTTTTTTCATGAAATTCTGGAATACGGTTGGGCACCATGCCGGAGGCATGAGGTAAATAAATCGTTTTACTTCGCCTCCAAAATGCTTATCATTTCAGCAGGAGTGACCACTATTGGGGATTTCGGGAAGTGGCGGAGATTACCTGTAATCAGAAATGTTCCCTCTTTTGATAGTGCCACTTCATAAAAGACGGCATCGTCTTGGTCGGGAAATATTTCATTGCTTGGGGTTCGGCCAAGACAAAGACCTGTTCTTACCACTTCAAGAACAGTCTTGATGCGTTCATCGCTGAAACCGAACTTGTCACGATGCAGCACTTCCCGATATTCTGATAAGATTTCCTCACTATAAACGAGAACAATACGTCCGTCAAGCACATGGTTAAGCAGGAGCACCGTCGGAGAATCGTCTCGTTTTGACATCAAAGCCGAAACCAGGACATTAGTGTCGAAGACAGCATAAACAGTACTCATAAAGCGTTTTTCTTGCGTTCTAAACGGGCTTGGCGGATTTCCTCATTGATTTCGTCAAGTGTCAGTTCGGAATTGCCATTTTCTTCGCTGTGCTGACGCATGTCCTCAATTGTCTGGCGGGCTTTTGATAATACGGCACGACGTTGGCTGTTATACAGCTGCAATAAAGCCTGTTCCATTTGTTCTTGCAACCAACGTTCCAATGCTTGTTCATTGTCAAAAAAATCGCGCACTTGCTCTATAAGCGTGTCGTTCAATGTTATATTATACGTACACATGGTCCTGTTTTATCTTGTTCAACTTCAAAAACGATATTTCAACCGCAAAAATACAAAAAAATTCACACAGCACACTGTTTTTTGCCGCACACAATCATTCTGTCAGCATTGCTAGAACTGGTGTTGGTGTGGACGATGCATCATCACCTCTTCCCCCAATTGTCCCTGTCCAGACTTCTGTAGTTGATGGCCTCGCTGAGATGGCCCAGTCCGATTTCGGGGCTGCCGTCGAGGTCGGCGATGGTGCGGGCCACCTTGAGGATGCGGTCGTAGGCGCGGGCGGATAGTCCGAGCCGGTCCATCGCGTCCTTGAGGATTTGCTGTCCCGTCTCGTCGATGATGCAGTACTGCCGCACCATCCGGCTGGTCATCTGCGCGTTGCAGAAGATGTTGTAGTGGTTGGCGAAACGCGCCTTCTGAATCTCCCGCGCCGCCACCACCCGCTTGCGGATGTCAGCGCTCTTCTCCACCGGCTTGCTGCTGGCCAGCTCCTCGTGGCTGACCGGCACCACCTCCACGTGCAGGTCGATGCGGTCCATCAAAGGGCCTGACACCTTCCCCAAATAGCTCTGCACCTCGCCCGGTTTGCAGGTGCAGGCGATGGTAGGGTGGTTGTAGTTACCGCACGGGCACGGGTTCATCGCCGCCACGAACATGAAGGAGGCGGGGAACTCCACCGAGTACTGCGAACGCGAGATAGTGACGCAACGGTCCTCCAGCGGCTGCCGCATCACCTCCAGCACCTGCCGCTTGAACTCGGGGAGCTCGTCCAGAAAGAGCACGCCGTTATGAGCAAGCGAGATTTCCCCGGGCTGCGGGTGCGTGCCGCCGCCCACCAGGGCCACGTCCGAGATGGTGTGGTGCGGGGAGCGGAAGGGCCTTACCGCAATCAGCGAGGCATACCGGCTCATCTTGCCCGCCACCGAATGGATTTTGGTGGTCTCCAGCGCTTCGTTCAAAGTGAGCGGGGGCAGTATGGAGGGCAGTCGCTTGGCCAGCATCGTCTTGCCCGAGCCCGGCGGACCGATGAGGATAAAGATGGGTATGTATTTTCCACCTTTTATAAATATCTGATTTTCTGTTGCCCTGGCTCGCCAAAGTCAGGGCTTTTTTAGTGAAAAAAAAGAGGGTGCGCGACTTTTGACACACCCTCCTACTTGTCGAATGATAGCGAAGTCTGGATCCACAACGAATTCCACAAGTACGACACCGGTTGTGTCTTCGGGGCCGGACAGAATGCGCAGATTATGTTGAATGAACCTTGGCAAAGTGTCGAGTCCACTACCTGCGCCGTACCATTTCCGACATCGAATCGGTCGTTTCGGAGCGGCTTTTGGTCGTTTCAGACCGTTTTCGTATGCGTTCGGATGGGCAACTTCCTATTTTCGCGACCTCAAAAATAGGAAAGATGAAAAAGATTAAATCGTTGATTATCACGGTAGTTATGTTCGGGCTGGTACCTTCGGTTGGCGCACAACAGGTTTTGACCTTGGAAAAATGTCACGAACTGGCCCTCGCTTCGAACAATCGTCTGAAGATCGCGCAGGAGCGTGTCGAGGAGACAGAGGCACTGAAAGGGGCTGCATTGGCGCAGTTCTTCCCAAAAGTCAGTGTGAATGGCACTTACAACTGGAACCAGAAAAACATCTCGCTGCTGAGCGATGAGCAGCAGGCCACCATCAATAACATGGGCACCACGGTGATGTCGCAGGTGACACCCGCCCTGCAGCCGGTCATCATGCAGCTGATGCAAAGCGATCCTCAGTTGGCCATGGCATTGGCGCAGAGTCTGGCCGGAATGAATATGGAAGAGACATTAAACGGTGTGGGTCAGGAAATTACGGATGCCTTTAACATCGATACGAGAAACGTCTTCGCGGGAGCGGTCACGGTGTCCGAACCCGTCTATTTGGGCGGCAAAGTCCGTGCGATGTACAAAACTGCGAAACTCACCAACCAGGCGGCGGTTTTGCAGGCCGACCAAGCGCAGGAGAATCTGCTGGTTCAGGTCGATGAAGCTTATTGGCGCGTGATTTCGCTGCAACACAAAGTGCTCCTTGCCCGTCAATATTGCAATCTTTTGGATACTTTGAACCAAAACGTGGAAGCGATGGTGGACGAAGGTGTGGCCACTCAGAGCGATCTGACTCAGGTGCGTGTGAAGCTCAACGAAGCCCAGATGAGCCTTACCAAAGCTGAAAACGGGCTGGCACTGTCGAAAATGGTGCTGTATCAACTTTGCGGACTGAACCTGACCGGCGATTACGAGATTGCCGAAGAGACGGACATGAGAACTTTTTCGTCTGCGCAGACACTCGACATGCAGAATGTTTGGGATAACCGCAAAGAGATTAAACTGCTGGAAATCGGCGACCAGATGGCCAAGACAAATGTGAAGATGGCCACCTCCGGTCTGCTGCCGAATGTGGCGGTGACGGGGTCCTATTTGGTGAGTAATCCCAACGTTTTCAACGGTTTCCAGAATAAGTTTGCCGGAATGTTCACGGCCGGTGTGGTCGTCAATATCCCTATCTGCCATGCGGAGGATTTCCTCATGGTGAAGGCGGCCAAGCATAAACGCAACGAGGTACAGTATGAGTTAGAGGAAGCGAAAAATGTTATCGAGCTGCAAGTGAACAAGTTGAACTACGAGTTGGAGGTGGCGAACAAGAAACTTGTGCAAGCGCAAAGCAACCTGATGAATGCGGAGGAGAACCTTCGTCTGGCAAATGAATCTTTCGAGGCGGGCGTCATCAGCAGCAGCGATTTGATGGCGGCACAAACGGCTTGGATGTCTGCGAAATCGGAGGTGGTGGATGCGGAAATTGAAATCCGCATGGCCCATCTGTATCTTCAAAAAGCTCTTGGGAAGTAGTTTAGTAATTAGTGAACAGTAATCAGTGATCAGTGAATAGTGAATAGTAAATAGTGAAATACATATTCCTTAAACAGTCCCGTCATGGACAAGAGCTTGGTAGAGAAGTGATAAATCAAATTAATATCAGATTGTGAAAATATAAAAACAAACAATATGGAAAAATCAAAGAGAAATTTATGGATGGGAATTGGCGTGGTGATCGCCGTGGTGGTCATCGTCGCCTTGATTGGAATTGTGGCCTTGCGTCCCGAGCCGGAGGTGCTGATGGGCGAGGTGGTGGCCAACGAGTACCGTGTCGCGAACAAGGTGCCCGGCCGTTTGGACACTCTTTACGTGCAGGAGTCGTCGCAGGTGCGTGCCGGTGACACCCTGGCCTTCATCAGCAGTCCCGAGGTGGATGCCAAGCTCACGCAGGCGAAGGCCGCACGCACCGCCGCGTCCGCGCAGAGCAGCAAGGCCAACAGCGGCGCCCGTCAGCAGCAGATCGCCTCCGCCTACGAGATGTGGCAGAAGGCGCAGGCTGGCGTCGATATTGCCAAGAAGTCCTACGACCGCGTGCAGGCTTTATTCGACAAAAAGGTGGTTTCTGCGCAGAAACGCGATGAGGCCGAGGCGCAGTATAAGGCTGCCGTGGCCACCGCGAACGCCGCGAAACAGCAGTACGACCTTGCCTTGGAAGGCGCGCAAACCCAGGATAAACTGGCGGCGCAGGCACTCGTGGCGCAGGCCAGCGGCGCGGTCTCCGAGGTGGAATCCTACATTAACGACCGTTTTCTCATCGCGCCTCGCGATGGCGAAGTGATGGAAATCTACCCTAAACGCTCCGAATTTGTGGGGACAGGCTCACCCGTGATGTCCATTGTGGACATGAACGATGTCTGGTTCACGTTCAGCGTGCGCGAAGACCTGCTCAAAGATCTGAAGGTGGGCAGCGAGGTGGAAGTGCAGATTCCCGCGTTGGGCGAGCAGACCTACAAGGCGAAAGTCACCTACCTCCGTGCCATGGCCTCCTACGCCACCTGGCGAGCCACCAAAACCAACGGTCAGTATGACGTGAAGAGCTTCGATGTCAAGATAGTGCCGCAGGAGAAGATTCCCGACATGCGCCCTGGCATGACGGTCATCATCAAACGATAACCCTAAAACTGGCATTTGTATCATGAAACATCTGTGGAATTGTTTCTGTAGGGAGTTGGGACTGATCAAGGAGAGTCCGCGTTACCTGATTCTGCTGACGGCCGACATCCTCTTCAGTTACGTTTTCTTCCTGACGTTCATGCACGAGGGACAGCCTGAGAATCTGCCGATTGCGGTGGTGGATCAGGACGGCAGCTACCTTTCGCGCCGGCTGTGCCACGAGATTGACGCAACCCAAGGTGTGGATGTTGTGGCGGTCTATAACAGTCACAGCGAAGCGCGTGAGGCCATGCAGCGGCAGGAAATCTTTGCATTTCTGGAGATTCCCGCCGGCACCTATTCGGAAGTGCTCGACTTCAAGACCCCGCACCTCGCGCTCTATTCCAACAACGCTTACCTGTTGGCAGGATCGCTGAGTTACAAGACGTTAAGCACCATCGGAAAACTTACTTCCGCAGCGGTGCAACGCGAGGTGATGCGGAAAAAGGGCTATTCCGAAGACCAGATTATGGGGATGATCCAGCCCATCGAAATAGACGCGCACCTGATCAGCAACCCTTGGGGAAGCTATCTGCCATACGTGCTCACCACCATGCTTCCCGGCATTATCGGGGTGATGGCGCTGCTGCTCACGGTCTATTTGGTGACCAACGAATATAAGCTGAAAACCGAGAAAATCTGGCTTTCAACCGCAGGCGGCGACATGTTTAAAGCACTGATCGGTAAACTGTTACCCTACACTTGCTGGTTCACGCTGTTAGGCATTGTCGGCAACATTGTGATGTTCGGATTCAGCCATTTCGTATGCTTAGGTAGTTTCTTCGCCCTTTCGGTGGCAATGTTGCTGTTCGTGATGGCCATGCAGTCGATGGGCGTGCTTCTCGCCGGACTGATTCCCGACCAGCACCTTGCGGTCAGTATCGCTGCCATCTACGGAATGCTATCCTTCTCAATGTCAGGGTTTTCCTATCCTGTGGTCAGTATGCCGCCCGCTTTGCAGGCCTTCAGCTACATCTTCCCTCTGCGCCACTATTACTTGACCTACGCGGACGTGGCAATGTTTGGCGCGACCTTTACGCAGTATTGGTCTCATCTTTGCTGGCTGCTCTGTTTTTTGATTGCGGGTTGCATCGGAGGATTGCTGCTAAACCAATTGGCCAAGAACGATTCGAATAGGGCGGTTGTAGAGTGTTAAATATTGATAAACAGTAGATTATGAAAAATTTTTGGCATAATATAGCAGCGGGACTGAAAGATATTTACGATGTCTTCACGCTGGAATTGTACCGCATTTTCACCGATGGGGGAGTGATGCTGATATTCTTCGTGGCTTCGTTGATTTATCCTCTGATTTTCGGGGCGATTTACAAGCACGAATGTATCCGAAATCTTCCGGTGGCGGTGGTTGATGATTCGCAAAGTGCTTCGAGTCAACGTTTTATCCATAAGTTGGATGCCACGCCGGAGGTTAACGTTGATTTCCAGTGCAACACCTTGGCGGAGGCGGAATCGCTGATGAGGCAGCGCAAAGTCAACGGCATCGTCTATTTCCCGAACGATTACAGCGACCGTTTGGCGAAGGGCGAGACGGCGCGGTTGTGCCTCTTCTGCGACATGAGCAGTTTCCTCTACTACCGAAGCGTCTTTGCCGGTGCCAGCAGCGTGATGCTGGACGAGATGAAGCATATCGAACTCGAACGCTACGCGATGGCTGGCGTGACGGGACAGGATGCCGAAACGGCCATTACGCCAGTGCCTTACGAGGACGTGAAACTCTTCTCGCCGGCGGGCGGATTCACCAGTTTCCTGGTCCCGGCGCTCTTGGCGTTGGTCATCCACCAAACGCTGTTCCTCGGCATCGGCATCCTTTCGGGTACCGCTCGCGAGGAGGGACAGACCGTCGCCATCGTGCCCGAGCGACTGCGCAATCGGAGTGTCTATCGGGTGGTCATGGGTCGCTCGTTAGCCTACATGATGATCTACATCCCGCTGGTAGCCATTGACTTGGTGCTGCTCCCGCGAGTCTTCGGACTGCCCCACATCGGCCGTCTCGGTGACCTCTGCCTCTTCTTCCTGCCGTTCTTGTTGGCGACCATATCTTTCAGCATGACAGTGGGTTCGTTCGTCCGTCAGCGCGACACCGGCATCCTCGTCTGCATCTTCTTCAGCGTGGTGCTGCTGTTCCTGTCGGGTGTGGTGTGGCCTCGCTCCAACATGCCGCTGTTTTGGAAATACTTCTCCTACCTGTTCCCCTCCACGCATGGCATCCAGGGCTTCGTCCGTATCAACTCCATGGGCGCCCATCTCAAGCAGGTTCAGTTTGAGTATCAGATGCTTTGGGTGCAGTCGGGACTCTATTTCCTGACAACCTGTCTGCTCTATAGGGTGAAATTTTTCAAATACGAAGATGGGGCTGTGTGTATTTGAATTTTATGTTAATTTGCAGCTTGATTGAGGGAATATGGTTGCCAATACGAAAAACAGAAGACTTTCAGGGTTTAGGCTGAAGCCGTTGCACGTGATCAACTCCTTCACAGTGCGGAATGCCCTGTGGCTCTCGCTGCCAGCCGGAATCATTCTCACCGGAATCATGACCTTGGGGCATCTTGACACCGCCACTTGGACGATTGCTTCCAGTTATCATCCGGCCTTGAGTCTGGCACTGAACTGCGGACTCTTCTTCGTCCTTTTCCTATTTGTTTTCAGCATTGTGAAGAGCAAACTGCCCGTGGCGTGGCGTTTCGTGCTGGCCACGGCTGGTTCATTGCTCATCGCCGCCGTTTTCTCGCTGCTCTCTATCGGATTGCAACGCCTTATTTACGAGGGATTTATGATAGACAAGGCCTATAGCGGCAACATGATCAAGGACGGGTTGATTGTCATTACGACCATTATGATTACGTTACTGATTTTTAACTTGAATCACCACCATCAGATGATATTGGAAAATGAGCGATTGCAGTCGGAGAACTTGTTGGTGCGGTA
>JAEEGJ010027055.1_pt1 | contig 11560 bp, 7 predicted proteins | sample 8958761 | NCBI WGS metagenome assembly JAEEGJ01 (sample SAMN16246546, study PRJNA631951) | gut metagenome | biome: gut microbiome; feature: rumen; material: RS-attached | host: Bos | place: Iran: Karaj | collected 2018-10
ATTCAGAGGATCAGTGAGATCACCAGTGTATCCGATATCACAAACAATGAGAGACTTAAGGATCTTGTCACTCAGACAAGGAAGCAGATCGAGATCAGGAATCTCTTAAATGAGACCAGCAGATTTACAAGCACTGACCTTGAACTCCTGCGCCGTGTGGAGGAAGGACATGCCACCGAGGAGGACATCAGGAGAGTCAAGGAGATCGTCACCTATTCCGGCATCAGGAACGAGGAGAGGATCAGAGATGTCCTTGAGCAGAACATCCAGACTACCCGCAGCACAGACGTTATAAACGAAAACAACAGGCTCACCAGCACTGAGATAGAGCTTCTGGAAAAGGGCGAAGAGGGAACAATGACAGAGGAGGAGATCAAAAGGATCACCGAGACTGTCAACCGGATGAACATCCAGAATGAGAGAAGGCGCCAGCATTATGTAAATGAGATCAGGAGGATAAGAAGCGAACAGCCCCCTGTAGACAACGGTGTAAACACCTTCCAGCAGACCAGACAGGATGCGGTACTTGCCCTCAGCAATCCGCAAAAGCTCATGGAGCAGCTGGAGGCCAGGAATGAAGTAAGGGTACAGAGACAGAACACAATAATAAATGAACTTAGAAACATCTTCCCGGACCAGACCACTGAGGTTTACCAGATACTCTCAAGGCTCAGGGAAGGCGATGTGAACATCATTGAGAACAATATAGCAAGACCTGCAGACTTAGGAGAGCTCATCTATGACATCAATACAGCCGGTGAGCCCTCGGAAGCTGAGAGAAAAGCCAGGATCAAGGCCGAGAAGGAACAGGAAGAGATCCGCAAAGCTTTGGAGAGCGTCAGGGAGCAGGAAAAGGCTGTCACGGCTGTAAGAAGGAGCGTAAGGACTCCTGTGGAGACCGTTCACAGACAGAGCGAGACCCTGACAACAGAGGAACTAGGCGAGCAGCTGAACATGATGCAGTCCAACCTCAACAAGCAGATGAACAAAACCGTTCAAAACGAAGTTGTCACTGAGAACAGGGTGGTGCATCAGACACAGGTTGTACAGAATGAGACCCAGCAGACACAGCTGCGAAGAAGAGATATAGAACAGCTCATCGAGAACGGAGTCAAGAGCCAGATGAGCACTATCTCCAATCAGGTCATGAACAAGATAGAAAGACAGATGAAGAACGATAAGATGAGAAGAGGCTTCTGATCGGCAGCCTTTTTCGGAAAGGAGGATCCTGATGGCAGGAAGTGCGTTTTCAAATCTTGCCTCCAGCGCGAAGGGAATATTTACTGACGGGGCTGCGGAGAAAGCAGTGCTGTACATATATCTGATCGATCTTTCTCAGAAGATATATCAATCGCAATTCGAGGGAGAAATCGTAGACTTAAGAAACTTCGAGAAGGATCTTATAAAAAAGACAAGAGAGACGGCCAAGATAACAGACACCTTAACCGGAATGGGGGCAGATATCAAGAATTATTTTACCAAAGGATCCAGATCCGGTGACAAAGTTGGTACGCTGGTGGACTCCGGCCTCGGACAAGAGAGCCTGTTTGTGAAATATGAATTCCAGTATAATCCGGCTTCAATGAGGATATACTCGGTAAATGGTAAGGTCCAGGAGAGAAACTCCAATGCGGGCGGAGTAGATAAGCTGTCGGTTATGGACTTCTCAGGAAAGAGTAAGCTTTCTTTCGATATAATCTTTGATGACTGTGACAACATGAATGCCTTCATGGTCAACGACCTGGTCAATACCAATCTTACCGGCGCCGTTAACAAGGGAATCAATGTGCTGCAGCATGGTGGTAATACATACAGCGTCAGAAAGAGAATGGATGCCATTATGTCTCTTTTATCATCTCCTGCAACCCAGCAGGTAATATTCTACTGGTCAAAGATGGTATTCAGAGGGACCATAACTGATGTTCAGAACACCTTCACTATGTTCAACCCCCAGGGAAATCCCATAAGAGGGACAATGCACCTGGAAATCACTCAGGATAAGGCTCTTTCAGAGATGAGATTTATGGAAGGAACCTGGTCATACGCCTTTAAACAGGTCTTTAAAGAACCTGAAGGCGGTATGGGAGGTGACCTGGTGGCAGGAATTGCAGGCGGGCAAAGCAAGCTCGACATGTTTACTAATAATCCTTTCCTGAACATATAAGGAGACAGATATATGGGAGCTTTAGACGTACTACAAGGCCTTGGAGAATCCGCTCTTCAAGGGGCTAAGGATATGATGGGCATGAACCAGAAGGCCATTCTGGAGATAGCTGACTTTTCAAACACCAAGATCCAGCTAAAAAAAGCCCCTGCACCTGAAGCACCCATGGGTGTGCGGGGACTTGGAAGCATGAATGAGTTTGATCTCAAAGCTGTCAGCCAGTACACCGGCTATCTTGGTATTGGTTCTGAAGGAAAAGGCGGATTTGACGCATATAAGGGATTTAAAAAATACCGGTTTGAATGTCAGTTTAATCCTGAACAGATCCAGGTTACAGGATACGGTGGTGAGGAGCTGCCTATTCAGAGTTACCGTACACAGGGCGAGCACAGAGGCGGTTCACACATGGCCTCAGCCAACACCCGTATAGACTTAAGCTTCAGGCTGGTATTCGACAAGACCAACATACAGGATGCTTTTTACTACGATAAGTTTATCCTGAGCCCCACCAGCATAGTTAAGGGCGCAGCAACCGGTGCTAAACAGGCCTATAATGCAATAAAGAACGGCAAGGCAAACAGCTATTCCGTACAGCCTGAGGTTGAAGCACTGACAGCCATAGTAAGAGATAACAACAAGAGACTTGCCAGGTTCTACTGGGGCGATATAGTTTACGAAGGCATAATCAATACCGTCAGTGCCGAATATGTCATGTTCAATGTAAACTGCGAACCCATAAGGGCTTTTGTAAATATAGGTATGGTTCTCTATGACGAGCAGGTAGCAGGAGCTCATGCCGACACCTGGGCTAAGGAATATCTTAAGGATATCTACAGTCTCAAGGATGGTTCGATACTTGATGGACTTGATGAGAAGCAGCTTGATACCGGATTTGGCGTAGAAGATGATCTTTCAGATTTCTTCAGTATGATGAATGGGGGTTAAATCTTTTGGCAGGTATTAACCTTGAAGAACTACATAAACAGTATGAAGGATATTACACGCCTCTGGTCAAGGTGATGGTGGGTGAAGATGACCTGGAGGAGTTAAAGAAGCGAAGGCTCAAAGTCACTGATGTTTCTGTGGAGCTGACAAGCGATTACAAGGCCAGCATAGCCAGCTTTATGCTTCTGTATTCCTACAGTCCGGTGGACGGCTCATACTTCACCAAAGACCTGAAAAAATATATCAGCATGGGCACCGGAATCTCCATATACATGGGCCACGGAAGCTCCATGACTGAAGTGTTTGTGGGATATATATCAGGCGTTAACTTTGTCTACGACGTACATGATGAGGACTCCATCGGCATCAGGATAACAGCCATGGATGTCAAGGGCATAATGATGGCCAATAATTCCTCCAAGCGTCTCAAGGCAAATTATTACTCGGATGCGGTAAAAGAGATACTGGACCAGGCACCCTATCAGACCTTAAAGAACAACAACGGAATTGTCAGCATATCCATATCCGATACCCCCGACAAGCCGCCGGGAGGAGCCGGAGGACAGCAGGTAGACAACAGGCTTGAGATGGTGGCGGAGAGCGACTATGAGTTTGTGGTCAAAGCTGCCAGGAAGTTCAACTTTGAGTTCTTTTCCGTTGGAGGAAATATTGTATTCAGGAAGGCCAAGGCCAATACACAGGAGCTTGGAGAAATCAATCCCCATAACAGCATAATCAGTTATGACATAGGGTACGATATCACCGGAGTTGTGGGTGAGGTCAAGGTCAGGACCCTGGATATAGGCAAGGCCAACAAGATAGAGGTCAAGAAGAAAAATTCCAACAAGTTTTCCCTTGGCTCAAAGGCCAAGTCCCTTGTTAAGAATCAGGCCTACGTCTACATCGATTCCGCCATCGAGTCCCAGCAGGATGCCGAGAACAGAGCCAACTATATCCTGGAGGAGACCAGCTACAGGCTCGGAAGCCTTAGCATGACCCTGAAGGGAATACCGGAGTTTGTACCCGGGAGATTCATATCTCTTAAGGGCTTTGGAGACGGGGCATCCAACAAGTTCTATATCACGGATGTGATACACGAATATGACGGCTACAGGTATACAACGACCATAATAGGTAAGGCGTCAACCCTGTAAAGATAAATACCCCTAAGTAAGATACGGGGCATCAGAATAACCTCCCGGGAGGAAGATATGCCATTTTTTGACATTGCCTGTGATGTGGCAAAATATCAGTTCAATAAGACAGAGATGGGAGATACCCGCATCAGCGGCGTGGTCCTGGGGACAGTGGTCAAAAACTACGACGAGAACAAACAGGGCTTTGTCCAGGTCAACATAAGCACCAGGGACTACGACGAAAACAAGCTTGTCTGGGCCAGGATGGCTATCAGCTACGGCGGAGACAAGTGGGGAGAATACTTTATCCCGGAGGTTGGGGATCAGGTGCTCCTGGTATTTGAACAGGGCTTCATAGACAGAGGATTCATAATAGGTTCCGTTCCCAAGACCAGCTCAGGATTTATGAAAAAAGCCTTTGATGAGCACAACAACATCAAGAGGATACTTACAAGGAACGGCAACCAGATAGACATAATAGACAACCACGAGGGAGACGGAGAGAAGGACAAGATCACCATCACCACCTCCACGGGAGCTCACAAGTTTGAGCTTGACAATGAAAAGAAAAAGATCCTTATATCCGACAAGGAAGGCGAAAACAAGATCGAGATGAAGACCGAGAACGGTCAGATGGAGATCATTGCAAAGCAGAAGCTCACCATCAAGGTGGGGGACAACATCAAGCTCTTTATGAACGGATCCAACGGAACGGTGAGTATCGAGGCCACCAAGGTAAAGATCGAGACCGACAATTCCACAGAGGTAAAGAGCAACAACCGCGTCAGCTTCGAGGGTGGAAATGTTTCCGTGGCAGGAAACTCAATGTTAAAGCTCTCCAGCAGCGGCCCCGTAAGCGTAGAGGGTACACCTATAAAGCTTGGATAATTAAATGATAACAAGAGATGGAACAGTCTTTTTTAGGAACGGGAGTGGCGTTTCCTCCCAGGATAGATCCGGCTACAGGCAGGTTTAAGCTAAGCAGCGGATCCCAGAGTGTAAAGGAATCAATCTATCTGATACTCATGACCCAGGTCACTGAGAGACTGACCAGGCCTGACTTTGGAGCCGAGACTGCCAGGTATGTTTTCATGGATGTAAATCAGACGGGGCTCACCATCATGAGAAGGGAGCTGACCGACGCACTGCTTCGGCAGGAGCCAAGGATCGCCAATGTCAACATCACCACGAACATGGAGGCTCAGCAGGGCTACATAATGATAGGAATTGATTATACCCTGGCTCAGAACAACAAGAGAGACAATCTGGTATTTCCTTTCTATCTGAACGCCGAGCCTTTGCCCAATGATGAGGAAGAGTACTACGAACCGGAGATAATCGATACCTGATATACTCGTTGGCGGAAATAAAAAATATGCGGGGGATATATGGTCAATGCATTTACACCTCAGTCCGCTGAGGATATAGAAAACAAAATAGAAAAGCTCAGCAGATCCTACACTCCCGAGTGGAAGTTCGACAGGGATGATCCGGATGCGGGCACAGTAATGGCTCAGATCTTTGCCAGACAGACAGAGGAGAACAACAGGCTCATGAGCCAGATGCCGGAGAGGTATCACCTGGAGTTTGTGAATATGCTGGACTCCACCCTTCGTCCGGCCCAGCCCGCTGCCAGCATGGTTGTCTTTAACATGGACGGCGGAACTGTCATGGGCACACCGGTGCCCAAGGGAACCAGGCTCACTGCAGAGTCTGACCTTACCGATTCAGGATTTGTGGTATATGAGACCGACAGGAATCTCTTTGTCACCGATTCCCAGATAAGGAGCGCCTTCATGACAGATGCGGAATGCGGTACCCTTACTCCGATATTTGGTGATATCAGGGTGCCTGAGGTATTATCCGGAACTGCCAGGCTCATAACTACTGATGAGGAGAATACAGAGGCGGCAGGTGAGATCGAGGAAACCTCTGAGGAGCCTCGGGATGACAGATACCGCGTACCGCCCTTTACTCTCTTTGGAGAGAAAAAGACCGTGGGCAGAAGTATCTTTACCATGTATGAGCCAAGGCTCTTTGACGGTGTGAACGAACCCATCTACATAAGGTTTGAGGGCGGTAATGACATCTTCGAGCGGGTACTTGCTGGAGAGTTCGTCTTTAAGTATTTCAGCAAGGAAGGCTTTACAGCATTTGATAAGGTAAGTCTCTACGAAGATAAAAAGACCTTTGTGCTCACAAAGAGCAAAGAGTGCAGAAAGGTAACAATAGATGATAAGGACTACTCGGTAGTGACGCTGGAAGCCACCGGCATCCTGCAGGAGTCACTGGATGTGGAGGATGTTTCCATATCAGCAGGAGGTGATTCCAAGGCTCCTGAATATGTAGGAGATGGCAGCATCGAGTTTAATCCTTCAAAGTTTGCGCCCTTTACGGACACGCTGGCGGTCTACAATGAGTGCTACATCGGCCACACACCTTGTTTTTCCAAGGCAGGTGCAAGGATTACCCTGCAGTTCAAGGTCAATTATACAGACAATATCATCAGGCTGACTCCGGAACAGGAGGAAGCTGAGCTTCAGATAATCAAGAGAAAACCCAAGAAGACAGCCTTTGATACACCGGTGAACTCCAAGGTCAATGAGGTTATCATCGAGTACTTCAATGGCATCGGTTGGAAGAAGCTCATATGTGACAGCGAATATGCAGGCATGTTTGAGGGATGCGAACACGGCAGCTACTCTCTGAAATTCATCTGTCCCGAGGACTGGATGGAATCCGAGAGCGGCCCCTACAGCGGCAAGTGCCTGAGGATGAGAGTGGTCAAGGCCGACAACTGTTACATGAGGCCGGCTATCCACTGCTATCCCACAATAGAAAACCTGAAGATATCCTATTCCTATGAGGGCAAGTTCAGACAGCCCGTCAGGATCGAGAGGATCGCAGGAACCAAAAAAGAAGACATAACCCACCATCTCTTTGACAAGAAAGCCTTTACCATCCTTTCAGGTATTGATTACCACGAGGATGCCCTGTACATCGGCCTTGACAAGAAGCTTACAGACGGTCCCGTCAGCGTATACTTCCAGCTGTCGGATGTGAGCAGCCAGAACGGCGTAAGGGTCAAGCTTGAGTACTACGGAGCAAACGGCTTCACAGAGATGAGGATGACAGACCTTACCGAGGACTTTACCAGATCCGGGACACTGATGTTCATGCCGCCATCCGACATGACACAGACTACCCTGGAGGGCAACAGGCTCTACTGGCTGCGGCTCCTCAGGAATAAGGTTCAGGACAGCGATTTCAACGACGCATTCCTGCCGCATATCGTCAAGCTGTGCATGAATGCCGTTACCGTCACCAATGTCCAGACCTCTGACGAGGGCGACTACTACATCGATGATGTGCTTCCGAACAACAGCGTGAACCTTGGCTTTGACAATATCCTGGACGCTTCGGTTTGGGTCAATGAAAAGGGCTATACCAGAAAAGAGGAGATGGAGACCCTGATGCAGCAGCATCCCGACAGAGTCAGGGCAGAGTACGATTTCCTCGGAAGGATATCCGCCTTCTACGTGCTCTGGGATGAGGTTGACAGCTTTGAGAATACGCCCCACAGAAGGTGTTATCGCATAGACAGAATGACAGGGAAGATACATTTTTCTGACGGCAACAAGTGCGATATGCCAAGGGTTACTGATGACATAGCCTTCAAGGCCAGCATCAGATCCACTGACGGAGAGCTGGGAAATCTTGACGAGGGCGAGATCGCGTCCCTGACCAGCAATGCTCCGTATATTGACAGTGTATACAATCCCATAAAGGCCCATGGCGGCAGCAGTCTTGAGACACTTGACCACGCCATGGCAAGATGTGCAGGCATCATGCACTCCAGGTGGAGACTGGTCTCTGAGACCGACTATGTGCGCTATGTCATGGAGTATTCCGACAGCGTGGACAGATGCAGCATCGTGGTAGGAAAGACCATTGACGGCGGCAGCAAACCCGAGGATATCTCAGTGGTCCTTCTGATGAAGGACTATGCCGACGGAGCATTTTCTTTCCACAGGATTTCCGCAGCCCTGCATAGGGACATACTGGCCAGATGTGCAGTGACCGTGGATCCGGATAACCTCCACATTGTGGAGCCCATCTTTGTCAGCGTATCCGTCTGCGTATGGGCACTGGCCATGGACATGGACGATGCCTTTGAGGTTCAGAATGAGGTAAAGACCGTTCTGAACAGCTACCTGGATCCCGTAGGCAAGGAAAAGGGAGAGGGATGGGATATCGGAACCCTTCCCAAGGAGAACCAGATCCTTATGAGACTTGGGGTCCTTCGGAGCAGGGCAGTGATCCAGAGGATCACCATGATTGGCAAAGATATAGACGCTACAGGCGAGCACGAGCTTGACACCAAGGACATCGAAATATCACCCTTCATGGTGGTCAAGAACGGCGAGCATAAAGTTATTATCACCAATAAATAGTTGCAAGAGTAAGGAACAGAGCCGATGCTAAGTGTTGATGAATTACAGGCAAGAACCTACGAAGAGAGAATGGAAGATGTGATGAGGGAGATCCCCATCAGGTCATCGGAGTGGACCAATTACAACGCCTCTGATCCGGGAATTACCATCCTGGAGACCATGACGGCATTTGAGGCACTCCAGGGATCTGAGATCGTCACCCTAAGCTACAGGGCCAGAATGGCACTTTTAAAGCTGGCAGGCTTTGTGCCCCAGAGGGGCAAGTGCGCCAAGGTTCTGCTCTCATCTGATCAGCTTCAGGGACCCTGCAATCTCAAGAGCGGTGAGAGATTCCATTTGGGAGACCTGTGTTTTGAGACCAACAGGGAAACCCTGGTGGGACAGTCAAAACTCTCGGGAGTTTTTTCCTATGATGGTGACGAATACAGGGACGTGAGCTATCTGCTGGACAGGGAGATAAGCGTTCCCGCCAGGATCTTCGGTGACAATCCCAAGGCCGGAAACAGCCTGTATTTCATTATTGACGGGGATCCCACGAGGCTCAAGGAAGCGATCTTTTACGTAAAGGTAGTTGAGAACCCAAGACGTAACAAGACAGTGGACAGGACTGAGCACATCTTTGCGGATATTGAGTGGGAGTGCTTTACTCCGGCAGGTTTTGAGAAGATAAATGCCAGAGATTTCACCTCAGCATTTGTAAACAGCGGAGAGATCAGACTCTCTCTTCCCGAAAAGGCAGCAGAGTATGACGGAGCTCCGTTAAAGGGCTACTGCATCAGGGCAACCCTCACCAGGGCAGAATATGACATAGTTCCGCGCATGACCAATGTCTTCGGATTCTTGTTCGAGGTATGGCAGAAGGATACCAGATCTTATTCCCAGACCTACGGCAGGAACGACAGGATAGTAGTAAACTCCCCCATTGGACAGAATGTCTACTATCTGGTATTCGGCAAGGAGAAAAAGGGCTCATCCTACAGAAGATATGAGCTCACCACGGGCTATGGTCAGCACGGAAGATACTGTACACACACAGAGGCCCCGGACGGGACCATGACCATCGAGTTTTCCGAGAGCAATTTCGGATATGCCCCGATGAAGTGCAAGGACTGCGTAAGGATCGTCCTCTACAACGAGGAAGTAATGCGCAGTTACAACGTGGGAAAGGTCATCGGATACGATGATCAGGAGATAAAGCTTCCGACCCAGAAGATAGTACATGAGACTTTCTTCCTGATAGCCAGGAGAAAAGATGAAGAGGGATATCTCTACGATTTTGTTAGACCCGAGAAGAAAAATGAGGGCGACCTCTACTATCATCTCCTCGAGGGAGAAGGAAGGATAATCATAGAGGATCCCGGAGATTACATAGATGCCGATCTGTTTATGGGAAGTGTATCCCTCATGAGCGGTGACCGCGGAAACATCGCCGCCGGGAACATGATAAAGATAGACGACGAGAGTATAACCGGTGGATTCTATAATCCCGGAGCAGGAACCGGAGGAGGCTACAGGGAGAACCTTGATCAGGTAAAAGCCAGGTTCCTCAAGGACATGAGAACTCCTTACAGGGCCATTACCGCCGGGGACTACGAGTACATTGTAAAGACAACGCCGGGGCTCTGCATCAGAAAGGCCAAGGCCGTCATCACCGACAACGACAACAAGGTCAAGATAGTGATACTTCCGGATTCTGACGAGAAGTTCCCCAAGCTCTCACACATCTACACCGAGAAGATAGTTGAGAGACTCGAGGGCAGGAGGCTCATCACGACCCAGTTCTCCATAGTAAAACCCAACTTTGTAGCTATTGGCGTAAAGTGCACGGTATATGTAAAGAGGCACTACACGGATGTGGAGAAGCAGATAAAGGACAGGATAACAGCGCAGATAGACTACACCACCACAGATAAGAACTTCGGAGAAAGGCTCATGTTTGAGGATGTGTTCCACGCCATCGAGGATCTGCCCTTTGTAGAATACGTCTACGACCTGTCACTGGCCTCAGAGAACAACAAGCTGGCTCAGCTGAAGGAATACGATATCTTCCCGAGATACGACACACTTTGTTATCCCGGAGATATACAGCTGGAGATAGTTACATCGGATAAGTAATTATGCAGGGGAATACACATGGCATATGATATCTGGTATTCAATAAAGAATAATCGAATAAAACAGGCCTACATTGAAGGATTTAAGGTTGAAGGGGCAGATACACTGGTCTTTGATCAGTCCAAGAGGGATCATTTTGTGTTCCTTAAGGCCATAGACGGCGTTACGGATGACTCTGTATGGGGCAGACTTACGTGTAATCTTCTTTTGTCGGAGGAAATAGTATGTTATATTTATGTTATAGCATCAGATACACTGGATATCGTTATCGGTGAGGGAGAGAGCATCCGACTTGACGAGGTCATGTCGGGAAAAGAGTTTGACGCCTTCAAGAAGGTATCGCTCCTGACTAACCTTGGTGCAAAGAGGCTGGTCAACACCGATGATTTCCTGCTCTATGACCTGCAGGGAAGATATCTTTTCATCGCAGTGGAAATGCTTGGTAATGGCAAGGCCTCAATAGGCGGCATCAGAGTAGGTGTCAGAGGTGACAACTTTACCGGAGCCTTCCCTGAGGTTTACAGGGAGAGAAACAGCTTTTTCCATAGATATATCTCCATTTTCTCCAGCATATACAATGATTTCCAGAGAGATATCAACGATCTCCCAAAGGTGCTGGATCTGGATGTATGTCCCGAGGAGTATCTGATCGTTTACGGAAGCTGGATGGGCCTGGACTTAAAGGGCAGATTCCTTGAACTTCCGGTATTGAGGCGGTTGGTGAAGGAAGCGTACAGCCTTAACCG
>JAEEGJ010027057.1_pt1 | contig 11559 bp, 6 predicted proteins | sample 8958761 | NCBI WGS metagenome assembly JAEEGJ01 (sample SAMN16246546, study PRJNA631951) | gut metagenome | biome: gut microbiome; feature: rumen; material: RS-attached | host: Bos | place: Iran: Karaj | collected 2018-10
GGAGAACAGATACGGGCAAATGACCTATGAGGAGCGCCTCGCTTTTGCCACGTCTGATGAAGGGAAGGATTATCTGTTCCCGTTGGGTTTGACCTTGGATGGGAAGAGATATGAAACGAAAGCTTCCGGCGGAGCAGTGAAGGCCTTTCATGAAGAGAGCAGAGCGATCGAGCGAACCCATTCGCCGGAAGAGTCTGGCAATATCTTTCGGACTGCCTTCCTTCTGTTCGTCGGGCAAGTCGATGCCGCTACCACATTTGCACAAAACTGCGGAGGCGGCGGATCCGCTCCCGACCCCAACTGGGGCCGCGACAAGAACGAGGATGATATCCTCTGGGCTCGCCGCTGCTTCCGCAAGGCTCGGGAGATGGTCACTACGCCAGTAGTGAGGTGGAATAGAAGAAGATAAGTCGTTATTATTGAAGAGAGTCACTCCAAGTGATTCTCTTCAACTCTTTTACTAAAATCCAGCAAAAAACGCTAAATTTGTAAATTAGGAGTTTATGTCCAAAATGTTTTGATTTGCCCTATGGCCAACCTGTCCAAAATAAAACGAGACCAGATGATAGCCTTCCTGGAGAGCCTCAAGGAGTCCCACTCCGACGATGCCTCCATCCAGGCCTTCAACGAGATAGAGAATCATATCCGTGACAAGAAATACGGCCTTGTCTGGGAGGAGCATTCCGAAGAGGTGGATGACCTTCTGAAGGAGAACATCCCGATTCTAACAGCAGATCCGGAACGACGTCTTTGCAAGGATGCTTCTTTGCCCTGGAATTTCATTATTGAGGGCGACAACCTGCAGGCACTCTATCTGTTGGAAAAAACCCACAAAGGAAAGGTAGATTGCATCTATATCGATCCTCCGTATAACACTGGTGCCAGAGATTGGAAGTACAACAACGACTATGTGGATGGCAGTGATGTATACAGGCATAGCAAGTGGTTATCTATGATGAAGAATCGCCTTCTCCTAGCGAAGAACTTGCTCAATCCTGCTGATTCTGTACTTATTTGCACGATAGATGAGAAAGAGTACCTTAGACTAGGTTGTTTGCTTGAAGAGGTATTTCCTGATGCCCGAATTCAAATGGTTAGCGTTGCCATTCACTCTTCGGGTGTTGCAAGATCGGAATTCTCTCGGACAGATGAATACTATTTCTTTGTATTCGTAGGCGCCTCTGCTCCTGTTGCCGTTCCTCTTGGTTTAGAATGGCAATCTGATGGAACAAAACGTCAACAAGATGTCCGATGGGAGAGTATGTTACGATCGGGAAATAATGGTCGACGCATAGACCGTCCGAATTTATTCTTCCCAGCCCTCTTCGAAGAGAGTACCGGTGAGTTTCTGGGCTTTGATAAACCTGTTCCGTTGGAAGTGTCTGGAGCCGATTATATACCACCTCTTGGAGCGATTGCGATACTTCCATATGCATCAGATGGGAGCGAGGCATGCTGGCGTATCTCTGCCAAAAAGGCTCTCGAACTCAAGTCCATTGGAGCCTTTGACTGGAGTCCTATAAAGGATGGAAAGACAACATTGAAATATCTCAAGCCCGGAGAACTCGAAAAGATTGAAAAGGGTGAGTACCAAGTTGTTGGTCATAAAGAGAATGGTGCAATGATTGTTTCTGCTGAGAATTATTCTCCTAAATGGGTACCTGGCACACAATGGCATGTGCCAACACATCAGGCAGGAGGAGCAGGTGGTAGCAGTTTGATTAAGACCGTTCTCAAAACAAAAAGATTTGATTTCCCCAAGTCATTATATGCCGTGCGGGATACTTTACGCTTCATGACGGCCAATAAACCAAATGCCATAATAGTGGACTTCTTTGCAGGTTCGGGGACAACATTTCATGCTGTTAACCTCCTCAATGCTGAAGACGGCGGCAACAGGAAATGTATAATGGTTACGAATAATGAGGTCTCTGTCAATGAGGCCAAAGAATTAAAGGAGAAAGGATATAAGCCGGGTGATGATGAGTGGGAAAAATATGGGATTGCAAAGTTTGTTACGTGGCCAAGAACAGTATGTTGCATAGAAGGGCACGACGTTGATGGAGACTCTTTAAAGGGCATATATACTACGAGTTTAGGCACGGAAATCAAATGCTCTGACGGTTTTAAAGCCAACGTTAAATTTTTCAAATGCGGGTGGACTCCCCGCAAACCGGAAGACTATCTCCTCAGTAACGCTCTGTGTCTGCATATCAAAGAGATGATAGAACTCCAGAACGCCATTGAGGTGGACAACGTGAAGAACGTTCTCATTTTGAACAAGGAGGACTTCCGGCGAACCATCCTCAACACAGACGTTCGTCCTCGTATTGAAAAAGTCTGGGTGAACCAGAACATCATATTCAGCACCGAGGATCTTAAGGCGCTGAAAGAAATAGGCTACAAATACATTCCGAGGGAATTCTTCGGACAAGAACTTAGGGAGGCAGCAGAATAATGTTTACAGGCGATATCATTCCTTTCCAGTCTATGCACGAGGAGAGTCTCCTTCGCAAATGTGCAGACCATTACGAAGTCATCCTCTATGCGCCTACCGGCTCCGGCAAGACTGTCCTTGTCAGCCGCTTCATTGATGATTATCTGGACGAGAATCCGAACACGGTATTTCTCTGGCTCTGCCCGGGCGCTGGCGGACTGGAGAGACAGTCCCAGGATACCTTTGAAGCTGTTACGTCCGGCATCCCCGATGGCGATGTGTATTCCTTCATCAATGAGCCCGATCCCCGTGGTCGAGTATATTTCATCAACTGGGATAAGATAAACAAGAAATCCAATGTCGTCCTGCGTGAGGGCGAGCATAAAGACCTGATGACAAAGGTCCTGCATTGCCACAACGACGGGATTGACATCTTTATGCTCATTGACGAGGAGCACAAATATCGCGATACGGCCAACGAATATGTTGCTAATATTCAGCCAGTCCACGTGCTTCGCATTTCCGCTACTCCGGTCAGCAAAGGCGACGCTGTAGAGGAGATTAAGGATGATGAAGTAATTGCTGCAGGCTTGATTGCTTCGGGCATTTCTATCAATGAAGGCGTATCACAGGCCATCCAGGAGAACAACAACCTGGACGATGACCTCCAGCTGCTTGAGTTGGCAGACAAGAAGCGCAAGGAGATCCTAGGTGAATATGAAAAGCGCGGGCTGAAGATTCGACCCTTGGTGCTGATACAGTTCCCGAATGGACGGGAAGACTGGATTAAAAGAGTGAAGGACGCTCTTACTGATATGGGATATCCGGAAACCTCTGGGCTTGTCGCTTCCTGGTTCAGTGGCGACCATCCAGACAATCCCGAGCAGATTAGCAATCTCGACGGCCAATATGCCTTCCTGCTGTTTAAGCAGGCCATTGCCACTGGCTGGGATTGCCCTCGTGCCAAAATTCTCGTTAAATTGCGTGAAGGCGGCACAGAGCGATTCAATATCCAAACCGTAGGTCGAATCCGCCGCATGCCCGAGCGTAAGCACTATGGTCTTGCACTCCTGGATAATTGCTATCTCTATACGTTGGATAACGAGTTCACAGAGGGAATGACCACCAGCCTTTCGGACTCCTTCTATACATATCAGTACAGGCGTAAACTAACGGCTCCAAATATCCTTCTTGAGAAAGAGTCATTGGATGGAAGTGACCGCTTTGCCGTCAATCCTGAGGCTGTTGTTAAAGTGGTACGTCAGGCCATGCTGAAGGCTTGCGACCTGAACGGCGATGGTGTACTGGAGAAGGATGAGATGGAGAAGACGAAGGGCTATATCTTCGGCACCAAACTGAAGACTTCGGCCATTGAAGGAGTTGCTCGCACGACGCACGATATGATGAAACTGAACAGCATCTTCGGCGGCGAACACCAGATAAACAACCACGATGATGGTTTCATCATCCGCGATGCCAAGCGTCGCATCGCTGCTGCTATAGGCGTCGATGAGAACATCTCCAATAATGCCCTTCGTGTACTCTTTGGACCTGGAGACTATTACAACCCCATTTTCTCAGACGAAGAAAATGAGTTTGAGCGTAAGAATAAGCTCCTTACGGATATGTCTCTTCGCGAATACAATGCCTTCCTGGTCAACAACAAGGAACGGCTTATCGAGGTATTCGAGCAGATCAGCCTGAACGAGATTGGCGAGATCAAGGAGACCACAATCAAGAAATCCCAATGGGGTATTCCGGCCTACCAGTACTATAATCAACACAAGAAGATGAAGGCCACGAAGGTCTATCAGAAGAACGTGTATGATAACTACGGTAATAACATCCTGATTGCCCCCAACCGCACCTACACCGAGATAATGTTCGAAGAGTGGTGTGAGGGCTACGACAAGGTGAAACACGTCTATAAGAACGGTGATAAGGGAGAGGATTTCTTCAGCATTGTTTACCGCCGTGCTTTCCGCCGCAACCACTTCTATCCCGACTATATCATCAAGACCACGGATGGCCAGATATGGATTCTGGAGGCCAAAGGCGGCATGACCGCAGACGGCTCCTCCAACAACATCGACAAGTACGCCGGCAAGAAGTTCGAGGCACTGAAAGAGTATTGCTCCCGCCACCCCGAACTCCACTGGGGCTTCGTCCGTGCCGTTGGCACCCAGTTGTACATCAGCAACACATTATGGTCCGAGGATGTGACAAATGATTCCGTATGGAAGCCTATTGAGGAAATGATTCTTTAGTTTCAATATTTCAAATATGTATGAAAACTAGGAAGTCTGAGGCAGATGTCTAAATTGGTAACACTCCACATTCAAAATTATCGAGGAATCAATGATCTTAAATGCGATTTCTCCGGCTCCAACATGTGTTGCTTGATTGGACATTGTGATTCCGGGAAATCTACTGTTCTTCAAGCAATCTCTATCCTGTTTGCTACAAACTGGACCATTCCGGTAAGTGACGAGGATTTTAATAAGCTTGACACATCTTCCCCGATACGAATTACCGGAATAGTTGAAGAACCCCCGATAGATCTTCTAACGGTGGATAAATTTGGACTGGATGCATTCTGGCGAGACGAAGAGAACCAACAAGGATTAAGCCTGGAATTAGTATTGACTATCGAATCCGATTTGAATCCACGTTGGGATATTCATAATCGCATTAATGACGAATACCATCCCATGTCGAATAAGGATCGTTCCCGTTTCAACATAAGGATGATAGATGATTACTTTGACACGCAGTTCAACATGTCGAAGTATTCATTATTGAAGTCGTTAGTTGCTAATATTGAAGGCAATTTTACCTTAGAGAACAATATTGGGATTGACCTGATTAGAAGCCTTAAACAGCAGTTAAGCATTGGAAATGACATTAGCCAAAAGGTGTCAGAAAAACTAAACGAGCAAGTTGCATCTTTGGGCGGGGAGCAACATCAGTATTCGTTGGCGGTCCCAACGGCAGAGCTTCTCCTTAGAGGTAATCAAATTGGTCTTCATGCAGAGAATGTCCCTGTTTGGCTAATGGGAAAAGGCTCTCGTCGCCAGTTATCCCTTGGCTTACAATTGGCCTTGGGGGCTTCAAATTCTCCCATCATCCTAATTGACGAAATTGAGCAGGGCTTGGAACCATACAAGGTAAAAACCATTGTTCGCACGCTCAAAGATTCTGGTCGGCAAGTGTTTGTGACTACTCATTCCAGTAACGTACTGTGCGAGTTGGATGCCACAGACCTGTTACTTCTAAAAAAAGGTGCTAAAGAATTGATTCGTTTGTCAGTCTCATGCCAAGCATTACTCAGAACAAACCAAGATGCTTTCTTCTTTGACAAACTCATTGTCTGTGAAGGAGAAACAGAATATGGTTTTGTACTTGAATTGGATAGATATCTTTGGAAGGAAAGCAAGGGAACGATATCGTCATGTTCTGTATCACCAATTATTGGAAAAGGCGATAATATTGTCAATGTTGTGGATACCCTAAACTCTTTAGGTATATCTACTCTTTGCTTTATGGATAGCGACAAACCGAAAGTATTACATAGCTTGAATGGCAAGACTTCTATTTGCTGTTGTGAAGCTGGCTTGGCTATTGAACAACAATTCTTCAAAGATGCACCAGAGTCATCTTTGGAACCTATTGTAGATAAGGCGAAATCTTGTAATCGACTTCCCAAGAACTATGTATTCCAAACACAAGATCGTTCTTGTTTAGGTGAAAAAGCAAAAAACGAAGAATGGTTTAAGAGTGTTGGAGGAGGTCGACGACTTGGTTATTCCTTGTTCCGGCATATTGAAGAACTTGATCCCTCAAGTTGTCTATATCGACAAATTCAACAACTTTCTTCTTGGATAAAAGGTGAAGCAGAATGACCGCCCTTGAGTTTGACAGATTTTTGAATACTTCACCAAATCTCCTTGTGGCACCAGCGGGTTATGGAAAGACTCATACCATAGCCAAAGCCGTTGATACCCTGCAGAACAAGGGCGTGGATTCAGTGCTTGTTCTCACTCATACCAATGCGGGAATTACTTCGATTCGGGATAAGTTTAAGAAAGAAGCTGTTCAGACCAAGAACGTAACTATTTGTACTATTGCAGGCTTTCTGCAAAAGATCGTTCACTCTCTTTCTAAAGCGACATATCAGCAAGGTAATGATTCTGATGAGTTCTACTCAAAGCTTTATGCCAATGCGCTGGAACTGTTTCAAAAGAACAACAGTATCCTTAAAATGGCTTTAGAGAACTCGTATGATCATATTTTTATAGATGAATTTCAAGACTGTAATCGACCGCAGTATGAGATAGTTAAGATATTGAGCAAGTGGAATATTCGTATCCATTTGCTACTCGATCCACTGCAGACTATTTTTAATTTCGAAGCGAATCATCCTGACTATATTGCTTTTGAAAAACGCTGTCGTGCATCAAGCCCAGATAAGGTCTTTTTGTTAGATATTCCGTATCGCTGGCGAAACGCAAACTCTCCGCTTGAACAGTGTGTTCCTCAATGGAGGGCAATGATCCTGAATGCTATCTGCCAGGGAACGATGTCCATTGACCTTGATCAGCTTCCAGGTGTCACCTATATCTCTGGTTCCTTTGATGATGCACGAAAAATAATCAATTCGTGCCTGAATAGAGCAGGCGATGTTTTGGTTTTACATTCTCAATACCAGGCAAATAATATACAAGCCAGAGGAAAGGTTTGTCTTGGTTCAGGGTATAGACTTCGGGTCATGGAGAGCATTGATCAATCCGATTTTTACGACCTGGCCTCCGCAATTGATCTTTCCATACAGAATAATGACGCTGTTGAATCCATTGTCTACTATATTCTGCAAAAGAGTGGAGTATCGATTACAAACCTTGAAAAATGGATTAAAACTAATCGACTCGTTTCCAAGCAATCGGATGAAGAAAAAACAATAGCATCATTTCTTTCTGAAGCTGTCGGTCACGAGCCAAGAGGACAAGCGATTATTGATTCTATTGAAGTTGTAACCAAGAGGATAGGATTGCCGGTCCAAAGAGTTGAATTGCTTTCGGATATTCTTTCATCTATATCGTCCTCATTAGTATCTGGCCATACAATTCTTGAGGAGGTTACTCGGAAAAGGAATATGGCAAGAATACAAGGGAGAAAACTGTATGGAAAAGTAATTGGAACGACACTTCTAACAAAAGGCTTAGAAGCTGACACTGTTATTCTAATTAAGCCATCTGCATTATTCAAAGACATAAATGGTCTTAAACACTTATATGTTGCACTTACTAGGGCCATTAACAAAATAATACTTATCGACTTCTAAATGATTATATGTAAAGATGAGCACATCAAATAAAGCCCCATTGAACATGAAAAAGAAGAAGCGTTATTATTATAGTCTTAAAAATTTCAGGATTGTTCCGAAAAGAAAGATTGATGGACGATGGACATTGATACGTCAGTTGGGCTCAGGGGGGAATGGTGAAGTGTGGCGATGTCGTGATATTGATGGGGAGGAATATGCAATTAAGTTTTTAAAGACGGCGTTGTATGAACCGTATACTCGTTTTTATGATGAAGTTGTGTTCATGGAATCCTTTGGAAGTATCCCCGGGGTGCTTCCGATAATAGCCAAGCATATTCCGCCGGTTAAGGAAAGATTTGAGAACATCAAAGCTCCGTTTTATTATGTAATGCCCTTGGCCGAGGCTATTGGGAAAACTGTGAGTGGTGAATCGGTCGAGAATAGAATCCAGATTATCAAAGCTTTACTGAAAATGCTTGTTAATCTTCATTCTCAAGGGATTGCTCATAGAGATATAAAGCCATCTAATATTCTTCTGTATGAGGGGAACTACGTTCTTTCTGACTTTGGGCTAGTTTATTTTTACGGGAAATCTTCAAATACTCCTCCACATATACCGATGGGAGCAAAATGGACACGTTCCCCACAGATGGAACGGAATGCTCTTACTGCGGATAAGTTTAAGTCAGATGTGTATTCAATGGCAAAGACTATTTGGATGCTATTTACCGGAGACTTAACGTCTTTTGAAGGGCAGTACGATCCTTCGGTTCCTATCCTTTCATTGAGAAGATATCTCCCGGGGATGTATTTGACCCCTCTTGACTCGTTGTTGTCGCAATGCACAAATCATGAAGAAGACAAAAGGCCGACAGCAGAAGAGATGTTGAATCTGTTTAATGATTGGGATAATATCAATCATAACTGGGATCGTGAGAATCTTATGCAATGGGTTGAGGTACAACGCAAGCTGTTCCCTTATTTTGAACCGGATCAGTGCGAATGGACCAACCCAGATAGGATTATAGGTGTCTTAAACATTTTGGGATCATATCATAATCTTAATCATATGTTTTTCCCTAATGGCGGCGGCCTGGATCTAACAAGAGCTAGTTTGGCGATAGAACCAGGCTGCATTGAGCTTGACTGTGACGGTCTTGTGTTTATTGTTCGTCCATTGAGATTGTGCTTTGAGAGAATCTGTGATGATTTTCAGTGGAATTACTTTCGACTAGAACTGGGAAAACTCAATTGTATATCGAAGGATTATAAAACAGATGAGTATCTGGAGGAATTTGGACAGTTGCGCTCAAATCAAGGAGTGGTGACGAATATATCAGTACAAGAATATGATGAAATGTCGAGTGAGGAAAAAAGACGCACAAATGCTCGACACATAGGCCGGTATCTTCATGGTTCTTTTGTAATATTCCATAAAGACTCTATCTATAATAACCTCATTTCTAAATACGAAGGAGAACATGACAGGGTTTCTGCAGAACAGTTTCGTGGATTAATCCTGTCGTTAAGCCAAAAGCTTGCCGGAAAAACAATGGAGGACTTCAGAAAAAGGGAAACGGTTAATGGGGAGTCTTAAGGTAAAGAGTGTGTTTTATTAACGAAAACGGATCTAATATAGGACTTTCACTCTCTTACGAGAATAAGCAGAGTCGCCAAAAACGCCTCTAAGTCGGCAAATAATCGGCAAAAATTGAGACACAAAAAGAGCCAACCGCTGAAAATCAGGCAGTTAGCTCTTTTTAAGGTGCCCCGGGCGGGAATCGAACCCGCACGGCCGTTTCGGGCCAAGGGATTTTCGTACCACTGTGGCTTTCGCCATCAGGCGTGCCTCTCGGCGAGCCTGTTTGGGGTCTGGACTATTCCTTCACCATCGGACCGGGTCCATTAGGTGTGTCGTGTCTAGTCTCTGCACCTTCCTCCTGCCGGAGGCTTGGCTCAAGATTACCATCAGCATGACCTGTTAAGGCTTCCTTGACTTTACGACATTCTACATCCCTCCTTTCGGAGAGTGCACTCAAGTTGTGTCTAAGTCCCTCGTGTCTACCATTTCACCACCAGGGCGATGGCCGGTCCGCGAAGGGGCGGAACGGACTGCAAAGATAAGGATTATTTCCCAAATGCGGAAAACCTATTCCGCGAAGAGGGAAATGATGTTCAGGATGACCTTGGAGGCGGCGACCATGCTTTCCAGCGGGACGAACTCCATCTTGCCGTGGAAGTTCAGGCCACCGGCGAAGATGTTCGGGCAGGGGAGGCCCTTGAAGGAGAGGTTCGCGCCGTCGGTGCCGCCGCGGATGGGCTGGATCTTCACCGGAACGCCCGCCATTTCCATCGCCTTCACGGCCTTTTCCACCACGAAGTAGTGCGGTTCCACCTGCTCGCGCATGTTGTAGTACTGGTCGCGGAGGTTCAGCGCCGCCGTGCCCTCGCCGTACTTCTGGTTGATGAAATCGACGGCCTGGCCCATCATGACCTTCTTCGCCTCGAACTTCGCGCGGTCGTGGTCGCGGATGATGTAGGCGATGTCCGCCTCCTCCACCGCGCCGTTGAAGGCGATCAGGTGGAAGAACCCCTCGTAGCCTTCCGTGTATTCCGGGCGCTGGTCCACGGGCAGCAGGGCGCAGAGCTCCTGGCCGATGTGAAGCGCGTTCTTCATCTTGCCCTTCGCATAGCCCGGGTGCACGTTCCGGCCCTGGATGTGGATCTTGGCCGATGCGGCGTTGAAGTTCTCGAACTCCAGTTCGCCGATCTCGCCGCCGTCCATCGTGTACGCGTAGTCAGCGCCGAAGCGGGGAACATCGAACTTCACGACGCCGCGGCCGATCTCCTCGTCCGGGGTGAAACCAATCTTGATGGGCCCATGCTTGAATTCGGGATGGGCCATGATGTACTGGACCGCGTCCATGATCTCCGCCACGCCGCCCTTGTCGTCGGCGCCGAGGAGCGTCGTGCCGTCGGTCGTGATCAGTGTCTGGCCCACGTAGTGGAGCATTTCCGGGAATTCGGACGGCTTCAGCGCCAGGCCGGGCACGCCCTTGAGGGCGATCTCCCCGCCGTCATAGTTCTCCACGATCTGCGGCTTGATGTCCGCGCCCGAAGCGTCCGGGGCCGTATCGACATGGGCGATGAAGCCGATGGCCGGCACCTTCGCCTCCACATTGGACGGGATGCTTCCCATCACGTACCCGAACTCATCCAGCGTGGCTTCCACGCCCATCGCGTTCAGCTCCGCGCACAGCATCCGCAGCAGATTCAGCTGCTTCGCCGTCGACGGCTGGCTCTCCGATTCCTCATTGGACTGTGTATCCACAGCCACATACCTCAAAAAACGATCAAGTATCTTTTCCATATTTCGAACTTTAGGGAGAGGGTGTTTCTTTTCAAACCTATGCCACCCTCGGCACTATAAGAGGGAGGGGCCCATTTATGGGAGGGGTCGCGTAGCGACGGTTTGAAAAGAAATACCCTCTCCCCATCATTTATTTCTTAACTTTCATTGAAGAATAAACCATATACGCAATCAGCAGCAGGAACGGCACGATGGCAATCGCCTCGCCGTAATTGGCGTTCCATTCTGTGAGGAACAGGTCCACGTTCGCAAAGCGGAGGATGGCGCTCACCACGCCCATGAGGGCGCCGCCGGCGATGAAGCCGGAAGCGATGAGCGTGCCCTTTTCCTGACGGGCCGCATTGACCGCGGCGTCCTTGGAGCGGGTGCTCACATACCAGGAGATGGCGCCGCCCACCAGCAGCGGGAGGTTCAGGTCGATGGGGATGA
>JAEEGJ010027061.1_pt1 | contig 11558 bp, 10 predicted proteins | sample 8958761 | NCBI WGS metagenome assembly JAEEGJ01 (sample SAMN16246546, study PRJNA631951) | gut metagenome | biome: gut microbiome; feature: rumen; material: RS-attached | host: Bos | place: Iran: Karaj | collected 2018-10
GCGAATTATGCTCAGTGCAAGTTTCAATCCACGCGCCCACACGGGGCGCGACTCCTTCATCCGCTACGTCAACATAACACCCCGAACGTTTCAATCCACGCGCCCACACGGGGCGCGACTTCCTTTGATAATCCGTTCGATTCTTTCAGTCGTGTTTCAATCCACGCGCCCACACGGGGCGCGACTTAACAAAGGCCTTCGAATAAACACATAATCAATAGTTTCAATCCACGCGCCCACACGGGGCGCGACTCCGTTAAGTTTGTCGAGACTCCTGCGGATAAGATGTTTCAATCCACGCGCCCACACGGGGCGCGACTTTCAATATTTTGTCCAATAGCCTGGGAACCTTTCGTTTCAATCCACGCGCCCACACGGGGCGCGACACCATGTTTCTTTTGCTGATATTGATAAGTTTGTTGTTTCAATCCACGCGCCCACACGGGGCGCGACTTTTATACAAAAAAATCCATGGGGAGGGGTGGTTGTTTCAATCCACGCGCCCACACGGGGCGCGACCAGGCTGGGTATTCACAGTCACAAATTGCTGCAGCTGTTTCAATCCACGCGCCCACACGGGGCGCGACCTCACCGGTGTATCTGATCAGCTATGACCAGTGGTTTCAATCCACGCGCCCACACGGGGCGCGACCGCCTTCGATGGTGATCACGCGGCCGTCAACGAGGGTGTTTCAATCCACGCGCCCACACGGGGCGCGACCGGCGTATCGTGTACATTTGCGCGGATTGGAAACGTTTCAATCCACGCGCCCACACGGGGCGCGACCGTAGCCTTCATTTCCCCGGATTCAAGCAGGGTGTTTCAATCCACGCGCCCACACGGGGCGCGACGTTTTCCTCATCAAATCACAATTTGGATGTCTTGTTTCAATCCACGCGCCCACACGGGGCGCGACGCAATGCAGTTTGAATCGTCGGCACAATGTAGTTGTTTCAATCCACGCGCCCACACGGGGCGCGACGCGTGTCTTTTTGAGAATTCACGTTTTGTCGATTTTGTTTCAATCCACGCGCCCACACGGGGCGCGACTGTTGATCATGCACTTTGGCCGCTGGGCGTTAATGTTTCAATCCACGCGCCCACACGGGGCGCGACAAAAACTGGTTGGCGCAGAAAAAGGCACAAAAAGTGTTTCAATCCACGCGCCCACACGGGGCGCGACAAGACGGTACGTGCCGCACTTGCACAACGGACTGTTTCAATCCACGCGCCCACACGGGGCGCGACCCGTTTCTTTTGGAACGAGCCGATTTCGCTTGATGTTTCAATCCACGCGCCCACACGGGGCGCGACACCGTTGTCGGTGCATTGGTGGCGTTTACCGCTGGTTTCAATCCACGCGCCCACACGGGGCGCGACGGCCGGATGATATGGTTTTCTTCCTTGCAACCGTGTTTCAATCCACGCGCCCACACGGGGCGCGACATTATTCGATGTGTTTTGACCTTCATAGTTGATCTTGTTTCAATCCACGCGCCCACACGGGGCGCGACTTCGAATAATGTTTAATCCGGACCGGTTGGATAGTTTCAATCCACGCGCCCACACGGGGCGCGACGCACAAAAGGCGTTGGACGCCGAAATAGAGGCAAGTTTCAATCCACGCGCCCACACGGGGCGCGACGCAAATTCAAACCCGTCTGCCATGTCATGGGATGTTTCAATCCACGCGCCCACACGGGGCGCGACCCAGCAGCACGATATGCAGATCCGTAAACACTAGTTTCAATCCACGCGCCCACACGGGGCGCGACTTAGAAGTCCTTTTGGGGATATGTTCAAAAGCAAGTTTCAATCCACGCGCCCACACGGGGCGCGACATAATCATCGGCGTGTTAACGGTCGTGTTGTTTGGGTTTCAATCCACGCGCCCACACGGGGCGCGACTTGTTGCCCTACCAGGACCTTGGACTTCCAGAAGAGTTTCAATCCACGCGCCCACACGGGGCGCGACTGACCGAAAACGGACAATTTGAGGCTGATTTCAAAGTTTCAATCCACGCGCCCACACGGGGCGCGACTTGCCTCTCTATCAGACCTATGAATTTGATGGTGTTTCAATCCACGCGCCCACACGGGGCGCGACGTATCACTAATAAACTTACGACCAAAACGAAGGTTTCAATCCACGCGCCCACACGGGGCGCGACCTAAAAGGGCGGTCCAAGACGCTTTCAAAAGGATGTTTCAATCCACGCGCCCACACGGGGCGCGACGACATCCGGTGTATGGGTGGAATTTGTCAATGACGTTTCAATCCACGCGCCCACACGGGGCGCGACGGTATATTTGTACGAAAAACAAGACGAAGCAAAAGTTTCAATCCACGCGCCCACACGGGGCGCGACTACTACTAAAGGTAATATGTCGTATGCCTTGGTAGTTTCAATCCACGCGCCCACACGGGGCGCGACTGTCATACTTGACGATTATCAGGTATGGTTAAAAGTTTCAATCCACGCGCCCACACGGGGCGCGACTTCGCCGGTTTTTATAAATCCTTTGCGCAAAGGTGTTTCAATCCACGCGCCCACACGGGGCGCGACTTTGCTTATGTTTAAAGTGTTTCTACCCATTTGAAGTTTCAATCCACGCGCCCACACGGGGCGCGACTTACCTTGTAGGATTACGGCATATCAACTTCGCAGTTTCAATCCACGCGCCCACACGGGGCGCGACAGTATTCGTCAGGATATACAACGACTATTGCCTTGTTTCAATCCACGCGCCCACACGGGGCGCGACCTGGCAAGGGAATTCTTGGTAACCAACATAGATAGTTTCAATCCACGCGCCCACACGGGGCGCGACATTAGTTACATGTGTCTGGTTGAATCTGAAAATTAGTTTCAATCCACGCGCCCACACGGGGCGCGACGAAATCACCATGATAAAAGTCAAGCGGGTTAATATGTTTCAATCCACGCGCCCACACGGGGCGCGACGTTTAAAACCGTTGGTATGCCACAAATCGTTACTGTTTCAATCCACGCGCCCACACGGGGCGCGACTTTTAATGAGGACATGTTTAATTGTATCCATAAGTTTGTTTCAATCCACGCGCCCACACGGGGCGCGACGCGCAAGGCGGCAGCGGCCAACCAGTCCGCCAAGTTTCAATCCACGCGCCCACACGGGGCGCGACGCAATTCTAAATAACCTTACCGATGTTACTCAAAGTTTCAATCCACGCGCCCACACGGGGCGCGACTCTTATAAGCTTGGCTTTCCTGATTAGCGGCAGAAGTTTCAATCCACGCGCCCACACGGGGCGCGACAAATTCAAAAAGTTTATTTCTCCGGTGTAGCTAAGGTTTCAATCCACGCGCCCACACGGGGCGCGACAGTAATCTATACAACTTACAGATTACCAAATAGTTAAAGTATCAGTTTCGCGAAAGTGAAAAAAAAACAGAGCTTTTTAACACCGCTCTATTTCCAACTCACCATCTAATAAACTGATTATCAAACACCGCGAAAATACAACATTTTTTGCAATGTTTCACATTCGCGCTTCAAATTATCAATTCCGAATCGACATCAAACGAAGTAACTTTCCCTAACATCTCTATCCTTTTGTTCCAATTGTTCCCTAAAAAATAAAAACGTATACTATCTGTCTCTTCTTTGATAATGTCGGATAATTTGCTGCGCAGACCCACGAATTGGGCTTCTGTCAACACACATTCAAATACTGAGTTTTGCACCCGCCGACCATAGTTTTGGCACTCTTTGGCCACCTTGCGCAACCGCTTTGCTCCCGAAGCCGTGACCGTTTCAACATCGTATGTAACCAAAACCATCATCGATCAACGTATTGTAAACACTGGATAATCGTCAATGTCATTTCTTATCGCCTTTGCAAGCAACATGGCTTGGATGTATGGAAGCAGACCCAATTCCATCTTTTCCTCCAAATACGGATGTACTATCGTCTCCTTCTTCCTCTTTTGCCAAGCCGAAAGTAGTGTCTTTCTGCCTTCATCGCTCATCATAATGCCTTCTGCACCTTGCACAACGAAGTCTTTAGCCGTCATCTGCTTCCGATTAATCAAAGAAAGCACCAAGCGATCACCGAGATAAGCCCTCATCTCCTCCATCAAGTCAAGTGCCAACGAAGTCCTTCCTGGACGAAGAGTGTGCAGAAAACCAACGTATGGATCGAGGCCGACAGTTTCCAATGCCGCAGTGGTTTCATTGGCCAACAATGTGTAAACAAACGAAAGCATAGCGTTCACCTTGTCTTTAGGCGGATGTCTGTTCCGTCCGTGAAAAGCGAAATCCTCCTTTTGATGAAGTATCAATTCGGGAAACACACTAAAATAGGCATTGGCAGCGTCACCTTCAACACCTACTAACTGTGATGCAGACATTGCCGTCAACGCCCACTGCTTGCTATGTTCCATAGAATTAATGGCTGCCTCAACACCAGCATTTTCTCCATTGTCTCTGATGAAACGTTGGAGCGTACTCCTATAATTCTGTATCTTTCCAGCAATGAACAATCGCGCGAAATGGAGCGATCGTTCATCGTCATCAGCAATACGATATTGCTCTTTGCGCAACAACACATTGCCTCGGGTAGGGCCTTGCATCCTTCCGATGAAACGACCATTAGGCGAAAGGAAGGCTAACGAAACCCCATTGTCGGCACACAGTTTCATCAATCCCGGACTGGCGCCCAAATAGCCAAAAGATACGATTCCTTCAATATTGATGACAGGAATCCTAAACCTCTCTTCCTTCTCCACTGAAACCACTACATTTTGCCCGTCCTTACTCAAATAGGATTCGGGAGTAGTCACATACAGCACATTAAGCAGTTTCTTCATACAACGATTTTTTCAAATAATTGCCCACAGATGACCTTTTGACTATATCAGGCAAACAGATTTCTGCAAGCGAGCAATTCGAGCAACCGGGCTTCTTTTCGGCTTTAGGGACAACGCCTGACCGATAAACGGAATGCATTTCATCGGCGCATTTTTGTGTGAATGTTCGCAAGTCAGAATCCATCAAGACGGTTTCCCTTCTGTTGGTGGCCTCATAATAAAGCCAGCCTTCCTCGATCGTAATACCATATTGTTCTTCGAGACAAATGACCTGAGCCGCAAGTTGTACCTTGTCGCGAGCATCGGGTTTTGACCTTCCATGCTTATACTCAACAGGTTTGGGTTTCCAATAGCACCACGGATAAGAGGGATGAACGATAGCATTATCCTGTGTATCAGAAGGCTGTAATTCAACAACATCTGTGAAGCCATACAATCCCAATGCGCTTGACGACACAGGAACCGAGTGCAGCGAAACCGTGTCACCGTTTTTCTGGCGGTAGGAAGGGTTGTCGGCATTCTTGTGAAGCAGCCTGCCCTCAGCCGTCAGTCGGTTTTCGGACCACTGCTGCTCAACGTGAATCAATGCCCATTGTCGGGGACAGAACACAAAGTGCTGAATCCCCGACAACATGAGCATATCATCTTCAGTGTACATCTTTATTAAATCAGATATTCCACATGCACTCCCGCTGGCAAGGCATCCTCATCTACAGTGACAGTATAATCCTTGAATGAGCGCGGAGCATCTAAAATACACTTTTCCACTTTCACAAGATCAAACAACTGATTAGCTGGAGCATTGCCCAACAGCGAGTCATGCTTGAAAACAATCAGTTTCCGAGCACTCATCAAACCTCGAGCTGCTGAGCGGTCAACATCGAACATGTTTTTCAAAGCCTCCCAGAACAAGTCCAAATCCTCCTCAGAAAAACCAGTCTGTTTGGCTAGATTTGCTGAAATGAAGCCATGGCAAACATAGAGGCCATAAGGAACGGTTGCTTTGCGACCCATAGTTCGGTTATCGCCACCTTGCTTTTCAGCTTCTTTTTCAGTTGCAACTGCCATTCTAGTAATAGAGTGTTCAGCCGTGGCAATTGAATCAACCGAGCGTGCGAATGTAAACTGGAGGGGGCCTCTAACTTGACCTGCATTCTTACCCGTTGACATAACAGCACCAAATGTGCGAATGTCGTAATACGATTTGCACATTACATCACGGGCTGCTGAAGTCTTGTCTTTAGCCACTTTTACACTTTCTTCATCATGAGCCTTGTCAATAAGTGTGTTTAGTACGGCCTTTTCCTTAATGAAAATATCATAGCCATCAGCACATTTTTTAGCCACCTGCACATAGTTACGCACTTTGCGTTTGAGGCACACATCGGTCACGAGACCCATTCCTGTTTCGGCATCCACACGAGGCAAGTTGCCAGCATCGGGATCGCCATTGGGATTGCCATCCTGTACATCGAAAATGTAAACGAAATCGATTCTGTTTTTCAATTCTGACATAATTCAATTATTTAAAGTTGTTATTGTTCACTTTGTTCTTCTTTCTTGGTGTAAAACCATTGGGTTTGTTGATAATAACCCACAAAGAACCTTCCTTGGTCTTGTAGGTCGAGGTGAGTTGGGAAACCATCGGGGCTAATCTTATCAAAAATTTCTTGTTTGATTTTTTCAAACCAAACTTTCCGTCCCTCATTCAGTTTCTCCGAATGATGGTATGACAGGTTAAGAATGGTCGCGAAAACAGCTGCTGGCGTAGCACTTGCCGAGTTCATATATCGTTCGCGAATGGAATGTTGGTTGTTGGCCTCGTCTTGAATCTTGTCAAGCACGGCAAACAAACGGCCACAAAGGTAGCCTTGGTTGGGGTTTTTGTCATCTAACATAACGTTTATTTTTTGTTGGTTATTAATTCTGTTCAAATACGCCTTGAGGATGGCTGCACGCGTGATGTTCAGGCTTTGCTCTGCACGTATGCGACGTATGCAACTCGCAAATAACGTATAAGGGTAAAGATTTCCTTGGAAAATACTTTTCACAACGGCTTCAGGTAAATTGGGGGTTGCTTCTGAGGATTTGCCCCCCAATGTAACAGCCGCCAAAATCGAACGAAGCCCCATATAAGGTTTTTTCTCCTTGCGAGTGTCAGCAATTTCCATATCCTCGAAATGGCGAAGAATAAGAGCAGCAAAGTCCTTCAATGGCAGTTCCGACCAATAGGTTACAGCAATTCGTGCCGAATTGGGTGCAAGCCCTAGAATGTAGAATTTGTCGTCAAGCGAAGTTCTTAAACTACCAGAGTAGATGGCATTAAACGTCTTTCTCACCTGTTCAACGTTTCTATTAGGGTCATCTTCCTGTTCGGTGAATCCAAACATATTGAAAATGCTTTCTTCTGCCAGTTTTCCCGCCTCGTCATCTTTGGATGCCCAAAAAAGGAATGTGCGGTTACCGATTATGAACTTATTTTTCGAGCCTTTTGAGAGCATACTAAGCAAAGCTGTCGTATATTTAAACTCTGCCCCCTCTGAGATAGGTGCATTTAGCCCCATTTTCTTTCCATACGAATCATATCCAGAACTTACTTGAAAAGATACAAGTTTCGCATTGCTTTTACCACCAAGAATAAATGTACTGTAAGTAGTATTAACTGGTTTTGACTTTTGTCCTGTAATAAGACAAATCGCCTCTTTATTATCGTTAAAAGCACTAGCTATTTTATACTGAATAACTTGTGGATCAGAAGCGGCAAGTGTAATTTCACCAAAAATCCTAAAAGTTATGTTCTTAGAAATTGATTTACATAGCCCAGCCCAATTAACATCATGGCTCATTTGTTTTACAGTTTCAACACCATAGGACTGGTAAAACCTGCCTATTGCTCTAACATATTTATTATTAGGAATGGCTTCAGAAAGACTCTTCACATCATTAACAAAAGCTGAATAGTTTTTCTCATTGCTCTTCATTTCTTTTGTGAAGTCGAATGGTTTATCCGGCTTAACATCTTTCAACCCAAGAACGTACGATCCATTATCCCCGAGACAATGGGGAACAGGAGCAGAAGTCCTTTCCTCTGGTCGAAATGTTAATAATTGTATGCCCTCGACATCGCCCAATGGTTCAATACATTTAAAACTACCATTCTCATCTATAACAATAGCATAACAAAAATTTGTCAATGCCATTTGCATTGGAGGCAAACTATTTACTCGCCGATCATAATACTCATATAACGCTTGCAGTATCATCTCAAAACCTCCTCACTATTAATGGGTGGAACAATAATCACCCCCTGCTCCATACGGGCACGGAAAAACATCGCTTCAGGCTTTTCGGGTTTGTCTCGGAAATCCATATCATAAAGCATAATGCCAAAGTCGCGGCTTTCCGCAACTGGTGGAGCCAATTCCTCTTGTTCGGGATTCACCAAACGGAACGAAGCCGAAAATTCGCGTGTGCCGAGATAAGGTTGGTTGAAACATTGCCCCTTGCTTGCCCGGCGCTCGAACATCGCATTATACTTGCCCGGATTCTCATCCTTGCGAAGCAAATCCACCTCTTCCTCGTCAATTCGGGCATTTCTGGTCTCTTTCCGTTTCCATTGGGGAATGAATTCTAGTTTTGCCCATATTCGATAACGGACATCTTGAAGCAACAGCGAGTTCTTTTGCTGCCGCTTGTCCTCAATGAAAATCGGGTTCTTCGAGGCAACAGCACCTACCTCATTGCGCCTAATAGTAGTCCATTTGATAGGGTTAAGCACCTCTATTTTGGTCACTTGCCAATGAATAGCAGGTTTCCAAAATATAGCTTCAAAGACGGCTCTTGCAGCCGAGGGGGTGATGACATCATAACTCACCCTTTCCACCTTCAATTCTGGTCGGGTGAAGCAGGCCATCGGCCCCCATACTTCCAAACAAAACTCTTTGTCGTAATAATCCATATTTCAAACTATTAATGATTCTTCTAACCAATGATTATCTGTAACCAGTCCAACTTCTTTATCGTAGAATATCGGATCACTGACCACATAGATGCCCTCCAAAACTTCTTCAATTGCTCCTGCATCCGTCAGTTTTTTCAGGTCGTTGTTTCTGACATTGACGCTGTATTGCGACAATGCCTTCATTAAAGTGTATGTAACACCTTCCCTCTTCAAACGTTCCACCAGATCCATACTGCTTTTCCAGTTCACAATGACCGAGGTTGTGTTGTCGTCTATCAGTTGAAAGGTCAAAGCGGCAGTTTCAAACTGCATTTCTTTTTTATAGAGTAACTCTTTGATGTTCGCCTTGTCAAAATTATCGACTCGTGAATACAACTGCCTGAAATAGGCCTCCATCGCCTCTGGCGAAAACCAATCGTGGTCTTTCCCCAAAGCAATACGAGCGTTGTTGGTTTGTGTCATAAAGCCGGGTGGAAGTGCCTTCTGCAAACCAAAAACGAATGTTTCACCTTTGTCTAACCGCCCCTCGCGATTGCATCTGCCCGCTGCCTGCAAAACGGAGTCAAGGCCCGCTTCCTGGCGGAAGACCACTGGGAAGTCAATGTCCACGCCCGCTTCTATCAACTGTGTGGCAACCACCCTAATAATGGAATTGTCAGGATTATTAAGCGCGGTTTTAACCTTCGCTATGGTTTCCCTGACGTGGTCAGGGCACATCATCCTCGACAGATGCAGGCAAATGCCCTCTTTGGGCAAACGGGTGAAGATCTCCTTTGCATCGTTTCGCGTGTTCACTATGCACAATACCCGATTATGTTTCGCTATTTGCTCGGCTATTTTATCATAGTCTTTACGCTCACCATCAAAACGTATTTTGACACGACGCAACCTGTCATGAAGGTTTACCTTTGGGGGAATAATCTCAAGGATTTCGGACAGACCTTCAAATGAAACAAACGGATTTGTGCCCATTATTTTCCCCGACAAAACAGGTTGGCTTGCCGTCGTAAACAAGATTGATGTACCGAACACTCTTTTTAATGTGTCAAAAGTATCGACAATAGGTTGTAAAAAGGCTATTGGCAAAGTTTGAACCTCGTCAAATATCAGGACACTTTTCACAATATTATGCAACTTACGGCAATCGGAAGGCTTATTACTGAATAGGGATTCAAAAAATTGGACGTTAGTGGTTACTATAATTGGATAATCCCAGTTTTCAGTGGCCAATTTCAACCTGTTCGCCAACTCTTTGTCATTCAACTTTGACCTATCCACATTGGAATGATGCTCCAATACATTTTCTTCTCCAAAAATGTTTCTTAACACGCTTGCTGTCTGTGTGATGATACTCGTATAAGGTATGGCAATGATGATGCGGTTTAGATTGTTTCTGATAGCATGTTTGATAGCCCAGAGCACAGAGGCTAGTGTTTTTCCCCCTCCCGTCGGGACGGTCAAACTGAAAAAGCCTGGTTTATTATCGCTTTCCTTGATGCACCATTGCTGGACTTCATTTCTGATTCTGTTTACTTCAGTATCAGGTGCATTTTTCTTCAATCGGTTCAAATATGCCTCCAACTTCTCTCCCAACGAAGACAAAGTATCGTATTCCCCTCGCAATTTGCTTTGTTCAGGTTGCATAAAAGCCTCGGTGTCCAAGTAATCGGCATCCACGAGACAACTGTATAGCATCCGCTGCAAATGATGAATATCTTTTGGTTTCCCAATATGCGGAGCCACCAGTTGGGCATCAATGCTCTCAACACTCACATCATTGGGCATATCCAACTCCAACATTTTTTTCATATCTCCATAATCATAAAGGCCTCGATGATGTCCCATTAATGCATTGTCCATCAGCAAATGGAATTGAGGGAATAATCGTTTCGCCACTATAGCTCCGATGTATGCATGGCTGTAATCACCTTCGACTTTCATGGTTGGGTCCAAACCGCTTTCTTTGATGATGTGTTGTTGGAAAGCTTTTTTTTCTTTGCCCTTGTCGTGAAGCAGTCCTAAAACTCGCCCCCATTCTTCCATACCAAAAACGGCAGCAAATTGGGCAGCGAGTCCAGCCACTCCTTGCTGATGATCTTCATTGGTCTGAACGGCAAAATTCTCTGGCCTAACGTGTGCTATGATTTCCATTCTATTTCACTTTTTGTACTTCACACTGCAAATTTACAATCATACCTGTTTCAAAACATGAAACACAAACTGTTATTTTCATATTTTTGCAGAAAAATTCAATGAACGATGAGAAACACCGATACATTTAGGCAGTATATTTGGATTGTTCACACCATCCAACAAGCAAGAAGGGTCAGTTATGATGATATCAAACGCCTTTGGATAGACAACGACCTAAACGATGGTCATCCCCTCTCCCGCACCACATTCTACCGCATACGCCAAGCCATTGATGACATGTTCGGCATCCGTATCGAATGCAACAGCCAACACCAGTATTACATAACCAATCCCGAAACTCTGAAAGACAACTCCACCCAAAACTGGATGCTCCAAACACTTACTGTTGGCAATATCTTAGCTGACAGCCTTTCCATCAAAGATCGAGTCGTACTCGAAGAAATCCCGTCTGGAACAATGTATCTCCAAACCATCATCAAAGCCATCAAGAGCAACCACCGGCTGACGATGACCCACCAAAGTTTTTATGCCTCAGAGGCTAAGAACATGCTCATCGAGCCATACTGCCTTAAACTATTCCGACAAAGAT
>JAEEGJ010027066.1_pt1 | contig 11557 bp, 8 predicted proteins | sample 8958761 | NCBI WGS metagenome assembly JAEEGJ01 (sample SAMN16246546, study PRJNA631951) | gut metagenome | biome: gut microbiome; feature: rumen; material: RS-attached | host: Bos | place: Iran: Karaj | collected 2018-10
CATACCCGTACGTCTGCTCAACACCATGGAGCCCAGCGCTCCCGGTACATTGATTGACAACCGCTCGGAGCCGGGCCGCATCGCAGCCGTAGCAGCCAAGGACAAGATCACCGCAATCAAGATCAAGTCAAGCCGAATGCTGCTGGCACACGGTTTCCTCAAGAAGGTATTCGAGGTGTTTGAGACCTACCGCACATCAATCGACATGATCTGCACATCAGAGGTAGGTGTTTCAATGTCAATTGACAACACCAAGCACCTGGAGGAGATTGTATCGGAACTCAAGAAATACGGTACCGTAACCGTTGACAGCGGAATGTGCATCGTATGCGTAGTAGGTGACATGGTATGGGAGAACCTGGGATTCGAATCACGCGCCATGGACGCCCTGGCCGATATCCCCGTACGTATGATCTCTTACGGCGGAAGCAACTACAACATCTCATTCCTGATCAAGGAGAGTGATAAGAAAGCTGCCCTGCAGCGTTTGAGCGACGTACTCTTCAACAACAAGTAAAGATGCGCACACCATACTACCAGTATGACCTGGGGATACTTCAAGATACCCTCAAGTCAATAGAAGAATGTGTAGGAGGCAACCCCGACTGGCATGTACACTACGCCATCAAGGCAAACGCCAATCCCCTGCTGCTCAAGCACATCAACGAGTACGGTCTGGGTATAGACTGTGTCAGCGGAGGTGAGATTCAAACTGCCCTTGACAACGGTTTCCCCGCATCATCTATAGTATTTGCCGGAGTCGGCAAAGCCGATTGGGAGATTGACCTGGCACTGAATGCCGGCATTGCATGCTTCAACGTTGAGTCAGAAGCTGAACTGGACGTAATTGCCGAGCGTTGCGCCGCCCTCAGCAAGACAGCGCACATAGCCCTGCGCGTCAACCCGGACGTCGATGCCCACACACACGCCAACATAACCACCGGAAAGGCAGAGAACAAGTTCGGTATTGAGATACCCATGCTCCTGCCCATCATCCGCAAGGCTCAGCAGAACCCCTGCTTTGTCTTTGAGGGCCTGCATTTCCATATAGGTTCACAGATCCTTGACATGGAGCCGTTCCATCTGCTCTGTCAGAAGGCAAATGACCTGCAGGATATGCTGGAAAAAGAGGGAATCAAACTCAACAGCATCAATGTAGGCGGCGGCCTGGGTGTTGATTATGTCAACCCTGAGCAGAATCCCGTTCCCAACTTCAGGGAGTACTTTGACATATTCCGCAACAACCTGAAACTTCGTCCCGGACAGCAGCTCCACTTTGAGTTGGGCCGTGCCGTAGTTGCACAGTGCGGACGTCTTGTCACCAAGGTTCTCTACGTCAAGCAGGGTACAATCAAGAAATTCGCCATTGTTGATGCAGGTTTTACCGAACTCATCCGCCCCGCCCTTTACGGCGCACACCATAAGATAGTCAACCTGACATCAGACGGCCCGCTCCAGAAGTATGACGTGGTTGGTCCCATCTGCGAGTCATCGGACGTGTTCGGAAAAGATGAAGTGCTACCGGAGGTTCACCGTGGTGACCTGATAGCACTCATGAGCGCCGGCGCTTACGGAGAGGCAATGTCTTCACAGTACAACTGCCGTCCGCTGCCGGGAGCCGAACAAGGAGAGTTCTGATTTTCGGGTCAGACCCGGTGCGTTGGTTAAAATTTCCACAATAAGCCTATTGATATGGGGAAGTCCCAGTACAACTGGCTGACGTCTCCTTCCGTGTGCTCGAATATGCCGGCACCACCGCTAAGGTCAAGCGCCAAGTTCTTGGTCAAGAAAATGTCATAGCCCAACTGACAGGTAAAGAAATTCTCATGATGGCGACTTGTAGCCGGCTTACCGCGGAATGACAGTGAGAAGGCACCTATATCCAGTCCTGCTCCCAGGCTCCAGGTAAATCCGGGTTCAAAAACACCTGATTCAAACAGTGAGCCGGTTGTATAACCAAGGTCACCCATCAGAGAGACACCACCACGGTTGCCCAGGCGGACTTTCATCTGTACGACATCACGAATGTTACCGGTCTGGGTAAAGATCTGGAACTGCGGAGATACAGAGACGTAGGGAAACCTGTCATCGGGTACGTCCCAGTTCTTTACGACACCAATTATCATGCCGGCCGATGCCACCGCCACTGCGGCTGCACCAATCAGCAGCGCATCATCATCAACCTCTTTGAGATCCACACTGGGTGAGGATGTACGTTTTGGGCTTGAATGCGTCTTGCTGTAACGGCTGGAATTGGAGGGAGTCCAGTTGTCATAGTGACGGCCGTCATAATAACGGGCTCGATGCGCGACATCGTACCAGAACAGGTCATGATAAAAGTCAAACAGGTCAACCAGCAGCATGGCCAGTACAGGATCATCAGGGTCACTGGTTGAGTACTTCTTACCCTCGGCATCGCGGGCGCTGTAGACTATATTGTCAACCACCACTTCCTTTACGGGTTTTTCCACCGGAACCGGATCATGCAGTTCGGCCACGGTATCGGGCATGAACAGGTCATACATCACTGACTTGCTCTTATCCTTATATATAAAGTGGAACTGGGCTGTAATCTCGGCAGGCGAGTTCTTGTACATGGTCAGATAACCGTTACCGTCATCGGCCGTAACGACTTCACCCCACACAAGCATATTCTGCTTATTCTTCTTAGCGTCCACAACCGCGAACGGCAACATGATGGCAAGCATCAGGAACATCAGCTTTTTCATAAGTGTCTTGGTTTATATCCGATGCGAAGATAAAGAGGATAGTTTACCCGCGTAAGGTATTTTTCCTAAAAGATCGGGGGAAAAACCCTATTGTTCACTCATCGGCATCCGATGATACCGCAAGTTCCGCCTCATCGGTCTCGATATCAGCATCCTGCAGTTGAGGAATAGGATTGCGGGAACTCTGCTTTGCTCCCAGTTTCTGCAGTTTGGCGCAGGTCTGGATTATGCTTTGGCCGCTGGGCTCAAGTTTCTTTCCGCCGGCCTCATATGCCTTCTCCGCATTTTCCAACGCCTTGCCTATGGCCTTGTATCGGTCCATAAACTGCCCCACACGGTCCATCATCTCATTTGCCAGTTCATAGACCTTCTCGTGATTCTGGGCCTGTGCTATCTGAGTCCATGTCATGTTGATGATACGCAGGGCGGCAAACAGGGTCTGCTCGTCGGCTATATAGACATTCTTTTCCATCGCGTTACGCCAAAGGTCGGGCTGAGCACCTACTGCAGCCCACAACGCGCCTGTATTGGGCACGAACATTATCACGTAGTCCATCTTAACCTTGGGAGGCTTGACATACGATGAATAGTCCTTGCCGGCCAGTTCCTTGACATGTTTCTGTATGCTGTCCACGTGGGCCTTGAGATACTTCTGGCGGTCACCCTCGTCCTGGGCATTCACATAGTCCATAAATGCGGTCAGGGAGACCTTGGAGTCTATGATAACGTCACGTTTCTGGTCAAGATGAAGTATGACATCGGGACGCATGCTGCGGTCATCCTCGGTGCGTACAACATCACCTGCCGCATCACGGATTGATGACTGCAATTCATAGTGAACACCCTTGGTCAGGCCCTGAGACTCAAGCAGTTCATCCAGGATTATCTCACCCCAGTTACCCTGCACGCGTCCGGCATGACGGAACACACGCGTAAGTTCATCGGCACTCTCCTTAGCGGCGGCGCTCTGACGCATCATGTTCTCGGCCTGTGTCTTTATCTCGCTGCTTATGGAGGTCTGCTTGATGGTATTCTCCTTCATGGCCTCCTTCATACGGTCAATGGTCTCCTTGAGTGGATTCACAATCTGACCGATACTGGTGTTGCTGGATGCGGCAAACTCCTCCTGACGTTTCTTGAGCAGGTCGGCAGTATCGGCCTTCATCTGAGCCGACACCTTGGCTATTGTCTCATCAAACTTGGCCTGCTGGGCTGCGAAAGCCTCGGCATGACGCTTGTCCTGCGCGGCGATCATGTCATCACATGCCTTCTGACGGGCGTCAACAAGTTCACGCGTCTGCTCCTGCCAATCCTTCTTGGCCTTGCCTGTTCCCAACAGGAAACCGGCCAGCAATCCTACCACAGCACATAGAACACCTATTATTACAACCATAATGAATTTTACCTTTATATGGTTACGAAGATAATTAATCTTCACGAAAATAAAATATCTTTGTAATGCTGTTTTTAACTAACCAATCAATCTGTTATGAAAAAGAGCTTATACATTGCCGCAGTTGCCGCCCTGCTGTTTTCAGTCAGCTCACAGGCGCAGTACAGACGCTACACATCATATTTCAGTGCCGATTCCCTGCCCGATGCAGTAGTGTTTCTGCCGGCACCGCCCGATACAAATTCAACCCAGTTTGCATATGACGTCTCACAATATGAGTGGGGCAAGCAGCAGCGACTTGACACCCTCAGGCTCAGGCAGGCTCAGAACCACGCAGTCAACACCGCATCCGATATGGCGGCCTATTTCAGCGAGCCGTTCGGAATGAAGATATCCCGCGAGACCACTCCTGCCATCATGCGTCTGCTGAACCGTGCAGTCCCCACCTTCCAGGCAAGCGCCACACGCCCCAAGGCAGCATATATGCGTCCCAGACCCTACAATTATTACAACGAGCCCTCCGGACTGCCTGCCAGCGAGGACCGCGAGCATCCCACAGGCTCCTATCCCTCCGGCCATACGGTACGCGGATGGGGAATGGCCCTTATCCTGGCCGAAATCAATCCCGCCGCACAGGATGCCATACTGCTGTTAGGATATGAATGGGGACAGAGCCGCGTGATATTGGGGTATCACTGGCAGAGTGATGTGGATGCATCAAGAATGCTGGCCTCAGCATGTCTGGCACGTATGCATACCAGCGCCGATTTCATGGCCGATATGGCCGCAGCACGTGAGGAATACGCACGTCTGTCAGGTCAGACAGAACAGAAACAGGAATAATCCCGATTATTCAAAACGGATAGACTTGGATGGTACTATCCTTGAGATGACTGCACTGGGAAGCAGCATCATCAGCATGGAGAGCAGGAACATGGTGACATTGAGAGTGATGAGCCATCCTGCTCCCAATTGCATAGGTACGCTGTCCAGATAATAGTTGGCCGGATCAAGCGGGAACAGATGGAACCACTGCTGTACAAGGCAGACCACTATTCCAACTGCATTACCTATAGCCATTCCCTTAAGAATAATGTATGAAGCCAGACGCAGAAAAACCTTTCTTACCGTCTTGTTCGATGCACCCAGTGACTTGAGCGTACCTATGGTAGCCGTGCGCTCAAATATGATAATGAGCAGGCCCGATATCATGGTAAATCCTGCTATGCCCAACATGAGAGCCAGGATAATCCAGACATTCAGGTCCAGAACCTCGAGCCATGCAAACAGTCCCGAGTGGGTATCGTAAAGCGTACGTACCAGATAATCCTCACCAGTCAGGTCCTCAAGGTCGTTAATCACCTCACGCACCTGGAAGTATCCGTCCTCAACATCGTTCACGCTTGTAAGACCAATCTCAAGGCCGCTGTACTCATTCGGTTCCCAGTCATTAAGACGCTGAAGCAACTGGAGTTCCGATAATCCGAACATACGGTCATACTCCAGAAATCCCGTCTCATAGATACCCGTAACCGTCAGGCGGCGTATTCGTACCTGACTCTGCATGAAATAGACATCGGCCCTGGAGCCCACGTCCAGCCCCAGCATATCGGCTATGTTGCGCGAAAGCACAATCCAGTTGTTGCCAAGAGAATCCTCAGGCTCCGGGAATCCGCCGCGTACCATGTAGCGGTTCAGAAACGTGCGGTCATACTCGGGGCCGATGCCTTTGAGCATGAAACCGTGGAAAGCCTCATCGGTACGGATTATACATGGCTTGTTGATATATGGCTGGACATGCTCCACCAACCCCTGTGACAAAAGGGCCTTCATGGCAGACTCGTTACAGGTAACCGGATCCTCAACCACACCCAGGCCAACACGGGAGTTGGTAACGGTGATATGCTGAGAGAATCCCATCACCTTGTCACGTATCTGGCTCTTGAAACCGCGGGTGATTGCCAGAGTAAGAATCATCACAGTCAGACCGACCGCAATACCTGCGGTAGCAATGATGATAGCCGGACGCGAGCCGCCTTTTACGCCCTCGTCCCTACCGTACAGTCGTCTGGCCAGAAACTTCTCCATAACTGAACGCGAAGATATGCATTTTCGGTTTATCTTTGCCTTTATGAAACGCCTAAAACATGTACTTATTATCCTGTTAGCCCTTTGCTCTACCGGTCTCAGCGCAAGGGAGGTTATCAATTTCAACAAAGCATGGAAGTTCTGCCTTAATATTGAGGCCGATAAGAACCCCGCCGCTCCCGATTTCAATGACAAAGGCTGGCGCACCCTTGACCTGCCCCATGACTGGGCCATAGAGGGGGATTTCGATGAGCATAACCCTTCCGGCACAGGCGGTGGCGCACTGCCGGGCGGCATTGGCTGGTACCGCAAATCATTCAAGATTTCCGGTCAGCAGAATGACTATGTATTCAGCATTGAGTTTGACGGAGTCTATATGAACAGTTCCGTCTATATCAACGGTCATCTGCTGGGCACACGACCCTACGGATACATATCATTCAGCTATGACCTGACACCTTACCTGAACTGGGACGGAAACAATGTGATAGCCGTCAAGGTTGACAACTCTGACCAGCCCAACAGCCGCTGGTACTCCGGCTGCGGCATCTACCGCGATGTTAGGATAGTCAAGACCCGTTCCGTACATGTTGACCAGTGGGGCACATACATAACCACAGAGATCAATGATCAATATACGGTAGCCAACATTGATGTCACAATAGAAAATGACCGCCCCGACCCCGTAGAGATAACAGTATACTCAGCTATCCTGGATGCAAACCGCAAGGGAGTATCCATGATGGTAGACAATATGGTGGCACAAAAAGGTACAAACACCATTCAGCAAAAGGTTTACATGACAGAACCTCATCTGTGGAGTTTGGATGACCCTTACATGTACACCATGCTTACTGAGATAAGGCTGAACGGAAAAACCATTGACACATACTCCACTCCGTTCGGAATCCGTACCATTGAGTTCCGCGCCGACAGCGGATTCTACCTGAACGGCGAGCATGTACGCATAAACGGTGTATGCAACCACCATGACCTGGGCTGCCTGGGCGCCGCAACCAATGAGCGTGCCATAGAGCGCCAGTTACAGATACTCAAGGAGATGGGCTGCAACGGAATCCGCTGCTCACACAACCCGCCCTCACCCATCCTGCTGGACCTTTGCGACCGCATGGGATTCCTGGTAATGGACGAGGCCTTTGACATGTGGCGCCGCCGCAAGACCGAGCGCGACTACGCCCGTTTCTTTGACGACTGGTATGAACGTGACCTAACCGACCTTGTGGTACGTGACCGCAACCACCCCAGCATAGTGCTGTGGAGCATAGGCAACGAAGTTCTTGAGCAGTGGTCCGATGCCAAGGCCGACACCCTGTCACTTGAGCAGGCCAACCTTATCCTGAACATGGGACACAGCGCTGACCAGCTGGCCCAGGAGGGTGAGATGACGGTCAATTCACTCATCACAGCCCGTCTTGCCGAGATTATAAAGCAGCTTGATCCCACCCGCCCGGTTACCGCCGGCTGCAACGAACCCAGCCCCGGCAACCACCTGTTCCGCTCAGGCGCAATTGACGTTATTGGCTACAACTACCATAACCAGAACGTACCCTCAGTTCCGCGCCTGTTCCCCGGCAAGCCGTTCATCATAACCGAGAGTGTATCGGCCCTGATGACACGCGGATTCTATGAGATGCCGTCAGACAAGCTGATGCAGCGCCCCGCACGCTGGGACCGCCCCTACTTTAACCCCACATTCTCTTGCTCGGCATATGACAACGTACGCACCCCGTGGGGCAGCCATCATGAGGAGAACCTGATATTCCTGAACAGCCAACCCTTTGTGGCCGGACAGTATATCTGGACGGGGTTTGACTACATTGGCGAGCCCACCCCCTACGGCTGGCCCGCACGTAGTTCATACTTTGGCATAGTTGACCTGGCCGGATTCCCCAAGGATGTCTATTACCTGTATCAGTCAGAGTGGACCGATACCCCCGTGCTGCACCTGTTACCCCACTGGAACTGGGAGCCCGGAGAGCAGATAGACATGTGGTGCTACTACAACAATGCCGATGAAGTGGAACTCTTTATAAACGGCAAGTCACAGGGCACTCGCACCAAGGATGCCCAGCATCTGCATGTAGTCTGGAACGTAACCTTTGAGCCCGGTACGGTAAAGGTAGTGGCACGCAAAAATGGAGTGGAGACCGCCAGCCGGGAGATTCATACCGCAGGCGAGCCTGCACAGATACGCCTTACACCTGACCGCAGCACAATAAAGAACAACGGCACGGACCTGAGTTTCGTGACCGTAGAGATACTTGACAAGGACGGAAACCTGTGCCCCAATGCCGACAACCTGGTTAAGTTTGAAATCAGCGGCAACGGTTTCATAGCAGGTGTTGACAACGGCAGCCCCATATCCCTGGAGCGTTTCAAGGACAGCAAGCGCAAGGCATTCTACGGAAAGTGTCTTGTGGTACTGCAGAACAACGGGAAGAAGGGAACCATAAAACTTGATGCCGTAGCGGAAGGGCTAAAACGTGCACACATTGATATAAAGTGTGCACCCAAGGCTAAATAATGACAAATAAAAATTACGCAGTGCCCGCCTCTGAGTAAATTTGCACCGCTTTACAGGAATATGATCAAAGAGAACCTGAACAGAATCAAAGCCACACTCCCCGCAGGAGTAACGCTTGTAGCGGTATCCAAGACCCATCCGGTCCAGATGCTCCAGGAGGCTTATGATGCAGGTCAGCGCATATTCGGCGAGAACAAGGTGCAGGAGATGACTGCCAAGAGCCAGGTTCTTCCCAAAGACATCGAGTGGCATTTCATCGGCCATGTACAGAGCAACAAGATCAAGATGATGGCTCCGTATGTATCGGTCATACAGGGTGTTGACACTTATGACAAGCTTGTGGAGATTGACCGTCAGGCTGCCAGAAACAGCCGTCATATCACTTGCTTTCTGCAGTTGCACATTGCCAGTGAGGATACCAAGTTCGGATTCAGCCCCGATGAATGCAGCGCCATGCTTGAGCAGGGTGCCTGGAAGAACCTTAAGAACATAACCATAGGTGGTGTGATGGGAATGGCCACCAATACTGATGACCTGGCTCAGGTACGCCGTGAGTTCGGCCGCCTTAAGGAAATCTTTGATACTTATAAGCAGAAATATTTTGCCGGCAGTGCTGATTTCAACACCATATCAGCAGGCATGAGCGGTGATTATGAGCTTGCCATAGAGGCAGGGAGCAATATGGTACGCATCGGTAGCGCCATATTCGGAGAGAGAAACTACAACTTGAACAAATAATTGAAATAGCATAATTACATGATTGATCATTACGACAGATCCGACAATGTCTTCACAGAGAAGAATCTGAACGCTTATATAAGCAGTTCCATTATCAAGAACTGGGATCTTGAGGCATTCACTGACTACAAGGGTTCTACACTGCTTTTCCGCGATGTAGCACGCCGTATCGCCAAGCTACACATCCTGTTTGAGGAGGCCGGACTAAAGCCCGGTGACCGCATAGCACTTTGCGGCAAGAACAGCTCCAACTGGGGAACCGCATGCCTGGCAGCCCTCACATACGGTGCCGTAGTCGTTCCAATCCTTCATGAGTTCAAGGCCGATAACATACACCATATTATCAACCACTCTGAGACCAAGCTCTTCTTTGCCGGTGAGCAGATATGGGAAAACCTGAACGAGGCTTCTATGCCTGATCTTGAAGGTATCATACTGCTTGATGATTTTCAGATAGCAATATCACGCAATGAGAAACTCACTGAGGCACGCGAGCGTCTGAATGAACTGTTCGGCCGCAAATATCCCAAGGAGTTTACTGCCAAGGATGTCAAGTATTATGAGGCAGGCTTTGATGACATGGCCATGATCAACTACACATCAGGCTCAACGGGATTCTCCAAGGGGGTGATGCTCCCCTACCGTTCACTCATAAGCAACCATCTGTTTGGACGTAAAGCCCTGTTTGTGATGAAACCCGGTGACAAGATCATATCCATGTTGCCTATGGCTCACATGTACGGATTCTCATTTGAGTTCTTCCATGAGTTCCTGATGGGATGCCACATCTACTTCCTAACCCGCCTACCGAGCCCCAAGATTATATTCCAGGCACTCGGCGAGATCAAGCCCACACTCATCGTTTCCGTTCCTCTTGTAATTGAGAAGATCATAAAGAAAAACATACTTCCCAAGCTTGAGACTCCTCAGATGAAGTTCCTGCTCAAGGTGCCTATCGTAAATGACCAGATCAAGAAGAAAGTATGCGAGGAGATGATCAAGGGATTCGGAGGTAATTTCTATGAGGTTATTCTGGGTGGTGCACCATTCAACCAGGAGGTTGAAAAGTTCATTTCGTCAATAAAGTTCCCTTATACAGTTGGTTACGGTGCAACTGAGTGCGGCCCTATCATAGCATATGATGACAAGACAACCTTTGCTCAGGGCTCATGCGGCAAAGCCGTTCCTAACATGGAGGTCAAGATACTGAGTTCCGATCCCGAGCACGTTCCCGGCGAGATTATCTGCCGCGGTCCCAACGTGATGCTGGGTTACTACAAGAACGAGAAACTGACCGAGGAGACCATCGACAAGGACGGCTGGATGTACACCGGCGACCTTGGCATAATGGACAAGGATGGCAACATATTCATCAAGGGCCGCAGCAAGAGCATGATCCTGGGACCTTCAGGTCAGAACATCTATCCTGAGGAGATTGAGGATCACTTGAACAACATGCCTCTGGTAAATGAATCAGTTGTAATCTCTGAGAGTGACAAACTGGTTGCCCTGGTATATCCCGATTTTGACGAGGCTATGAAATCCGGCATGACCGATGAGCAGATAGCAGAGATTATGGAGCAGAACCGCCAGGAACTCAACAACATCCTGCCAGCCTACGAGAAGATCTCACAGATACGCATCTACCACGAGGAGTTTGAGAAGACTCCCAAGAAGAGTATCAAGAGATTCCTTTATCAAAAGGAATAATTGAGAATTGAGAATTGAGAATTGAGAATTATAAAAAAGGTTCGGAGTTTTTCTTCCGAACCTTTTTTTAGTCTAGCTTGAGGACTGCAAGGAAGGCTTTCTGGGGGACTTCCACGTTACCGATCTGTTTCATACGTTTCTTACCCTTCTTCTGCTTTTCCAGAAGTTTGCGCTTACGCGATACGTCACCGCCGTAGCACTTGGCGGTCACATCCTTACGAACCTGCTTGATGGTCTCGCGTGCAATGATCTTGGAGCCGATGGCAGCCTGGATTGCTATATCAAACTGCTGGCGCGGTATGAGTTCCTTGAGTTTCTCGCACATGCGTCGGCCCAGGTCATAGGCATTATCTA
>JAEEGJ010027069.1_pt1 | contig 11556 bp, 8 predicted proteins | sample 8958761 | NCBI WGS metagenome assembly JAEEGJ01 (sample SAMN16246546, study PRJNA631951) | gut metagenome | biome: gut microbiome; feature: rumen; material: RS-attached | host: Bos | place: Iran: Karaj | collected 2018-10
GCAACCTCGCTACACGCACTAAAGCCCACCAGTCAAAGCTTAAGCTATTAACAAAAACCATCGATTTCATCGGGAAAAATGAATTAAATGTGAATTACGGCAAGGGCCGCATCATCTGTTCTCCCGACTATGTGTCGGCACTGGGTAGTTGCAATGCACGCCCCGAGCCCATGCGTAGTCGTCAGGGATTGCAATGTATCCGTAGGTCCAACAATGACGGCTACCACTATTTCGTGTCGAACTTGCAAGGTAAAGACATCGATGATTGGGTGGAATTGGGAGTCCAGGCCGCTGAAGTGGTGTGCTACGACCCCATGGTCGGAAAAATCGGCAAGGCCAAGGTGAAGCATGAAGGCGGCAAAACCTCCGTACTGCTGCAGTTGGCATCAGGCCAATCAATCATCCTCCGCACCTTCCACACACCTTCTACAGGACATTTCCCCGATTGGACCTATACTGAGCCCAACGATACCAAGGCCATCAATCTCAACACAGGATGGACACTGACCTTTACTGCTAGCGCACCACAGGTGACTGACACCATCCTGCATATCGGTCACCCACAACCATGGACAGCCTTAGGCGACCCCATGATGAACATCACTATGGCTACAGGGCGCTACACCACAACATTCGACTTGCTTGACACCACCGCTGACGAATGGATTCTCGACCTCGGCGACGTACGCGAGAGTGCGAGGGTCTACATCAACGGCCAGGAAGTAGCCACCCTTTTCGCAGTGCCCTTCCGCACCTTCATCGGCCAGTACCTTAAGGCAGGCATCAATACCATAGAGGTGGAGGTCAGCAACCTCCCAGCTAATCGCATCGCCTGGCTTGACCGACAGGGGGTTGTCTGGCGCAAGTTCGAGGAAATCAACGTGGTTGATCTGAATTACAAGAAAGACAACTACGCCAACTGGGACATTGTACCCTCAGGCCTCAACAGCCCAGTGCGTCTTATCCCTGCGAAAATCATAAAATAATCAGCCTTTCTCCCGTCATTAAAAAATAAATGGCTATTTTTGCGTCTGCAATGATAGAAAACTAAATTACTAACCGAAAGAAGATATGAAACTACGACTATTTCTCTCAACCTTCATTTTGACGGCACTTCCAGTCATGGCCCAGCAGATTCCGACATCAAGTTATATGCTCTCAGCCAACAATGTGCCAGGCAATGTAGTTCCTTTCGACATTACCGCCGAAGGTAAGACCTTCCCCGTGATTTGGGGTATGGACGCTGCATGGATGAATGAACAAAACATGCGAAAAGGCATCAACCACATCGGAGCTGACAATATCGACGTCATCCGTCTATCCTTCCAACCCGCTTTCAAACTCAGCAACGGTAATCTCACTCAAGACCACATCAAGAACCTAAAAGAGCGTCTTCGTCTGGCCGATTTGGTGAGCAAGAGCGTAGATTGTGTAATTAACTGCGACCAGGAGGCCGGCATCGATGAATGGTACACCAAGAACGACAAGGCCAACATCCAGAACTGGTGCGACATGATTGACAAGTCCGTCGCCTACGTGCAAAGGAATAGCAAACACCGCCTTGTTTCAGTGTCTCCCTTCAACGAGCCCGACTATGGTTGGGGGCAAGGCAGTAGAAGTGACATGCGTGAGATTTGCAAGATGCTCCGTGAGAGTTATCCCCGTTTCGACACTATCCGTATCTCAGCAGGCAACACGCTCAACTGTGACCAAGCATCGTCTTGGTACAACTACATGAAACCATACGTTGATGAGGGCAACACCCACCAGTTGGCTGGCTCCTTCAATACTTACGCCAACTTCTTCAAAGAGGTGCGTAACGATGGCAAGATGGCTACAGCAGATGAGTTGCACAATGTAGGTGAGGCCATCGTAGGTGTGGAGTACGGCATGCAGAGCGGTATTTGGTGGGGGTTCGACGCCATAGCTCGCGGACAATTCTGCCAAGACAGCAACCATGGCACACGTCTGGCTTACGCAGAGAACCGCGGTGCATGGACTTCCGCCGCTGTCTATAGGAACGATTCCACCCAGGCCATCCATGCCTACCTTGGTTCATCAGAACGTCAGGCCAACACCTCCACTTACCAGTTTGTATCGACCGACCGCGCTGTTTATTGCGACGGCCAAGGTCCCATGCGCGAGTTCTTCATTGAGATTCCAGGTGGCACAGGCTATCAGAAAGGCCAGACCAACGCCGAGCGCATCATCAACATCACCTATGGTGAGGATGTGGCCCCGAGCTATATCGAGGGCGGTAAATACATCATCATGAACCGCTACAGCAAGAAGATTGTGTCGTGCGAAGCGGGTTCCACTGGCAGTGGTGCCAATGTCGTACAACGCAGCAACAAGGGCGGTAACTACCAAATATGGGACATTCAGCCCGTCAGTTCCCGCATCGGTGGCGACTTCAGCTACTACACCATCTGCCTCTCCTCCACAGGAGTTGCTCTTGATGTTCTCAACTACTCTATGGCCTCAGGTGGCAATGTCATCGTGTATAAGGGCTCGAACTACAGTAGCAACGAGCAGTGGTATCTAGAATACGCAGACGATGGCTTCTACTACATCCGAAACCGTGAGAGCAACCTTTATCTCGAACTGGCCAGCAACAGCAGTTCCGAGAACATCACCGTACGACAAGGGGCACTTGCCAACACCGCCACAGCACGCAAGCGCCAACAATGGCGCATTCTCCCTGTAGATGCTGAATGTGAATTGAAAGCCCCAGAAACACCGACTGGCCTCTCAGCTCAAGCCCTACCAGCCTCTGTGCAACTCGAATGGGCTGCCAACACGGAGGAAGATATCGCTGGCTACATGATTCTCCGCAAAGACAAGGACGAGGACTACTGGAACACTATCGGACGTAAAATCCAAGGTAACCGTTTCATCGACAACACTTGCCGACAAGGACACGAATACCTTTACAAAATCAAGGCCATCGACAAGTCGGATAATATGTCGGAAGCTTGCGACTCCGTGTCCGCTGGTCCTACAGGTGAACGCACACTCATCGCCCAACTGCAGTTCGACGACGCCCTGTACGACAACACCGCTAACGCCTTCCACGCTGTCATCTTGGGAGAAGAGAACTACACTACGCAACACAAGTCAGGCGAGAAGTCTCTTAACCTCAGTGGCACCAACAACTACATCCAACTGCCATACGAAGTGGCGGACATGGCAGAGATGACCATCTGCACATGGGTGTTCTGGCGCAACAGTTCCTCTGCTTGGCAGCGCATCTTCGACTTCGGCAACGGTACCAATCAGTATATGTTCCTCAGTCCCAGCAACGGGTCTCAGATGCGCTTCGCCATCAAGAACGGCGGTGACGAGCAGACGCTCAGCACATCCCGCTTGGGGTCCACCGCTTGGCACCATGTGGCTGTAACCTTGGGGAAGGACAGTGTCTGCATCTATGTGGATGGTGACCTCAAGGCCAGCACGACCGACATCACCATCCGTCCCTCAGACTTCCACCCCGTGATGAACTACATCGGTCGCAGTCAATTCTCTTCCGACCCCTTCCTGAAAGCCTATATCGACGATTTGAGGGTGTATAACTATGCGCTCAACGCATCAGAACTCGCTGCAGTCATGGAGGACAACGAGCCCATTTCGAACGGCCTGCATGCCATCACTCCGACCGAAAACTCGGAAATCGTAGGTTACTACGACACCGAAGGACGGCAGCTCACCCAGCCCCAAAAAGGCGTGAACATCGTTAAGATGAAGAATGGCAAGACTAAGAAAATCATCAGATAAAAAGACCACATGAGCAGTTCGGAGTATCCAGATTATTCTGACACCGAATAACCTGGATACTCCGAACACTCAGAATAAAATATCATTGAACATGAAAGACTTGAATCCCAACAAGAATTTCTGCTTGGACAGCAAGCCGAGTCTCCGCGACATTGGCAAACTGGCGCTCATCGTTGGTGCCGCCATCGCCGGTACCCTCTTCGGCTCCTTGCTCACCAAAGGCGGAAAAAAGAAATAGTTCGTTCTGTACAAAGACCTTTTTTCAAAGAAATCCTTCTACAATTCAAGAAAACCATTTATAGAAGCCCTCTATAGTTCCCAAAGAACAATTACAGTTATGAAAAGGACAATGCGATACGCTGTGCTTGCCACAGCATTCCTGCTTTCATGTCATGCGATAGCAGACACCCCCGAGACCTACACGCTGACCACAGGCAAGATGACGATGACTATCAATGCCGAAAAAGGCGCCAAGATTATCTCGTTGAAGTATGCCGACCAAGAGGTGATTTCTCAATCAACAAGACCCGAATCTTTCGGCAGTACTTTCTGGACAAGCCCTCAAAAGGAATGGAACTGGCCACCAGTACCAGAATACGACAAGATGGCTTACAGCGTGGAGCAACGGGATGGTCAATTGGTGATGACGAGCGGTGTGTCGGACAGGATGAAGTACCGCATCGAGAAGAACTTTTCCGTCGACGAAGCCTCCCAAGCATTTGTCATCACCTACAGCATCATCAACGAGAGTGGCGAAGAGAGAAAGGTGGCGCCTTGGGAAATCACGCGAGTCCCCAACGACGGTTTAATCTTTTTCGATGCTCCTGTAGGAGAAATCATTCCTGCCGGATTGATGGACTTCCGTGCTGTGGAGGGTATTGCATGGTATCAGGCCGATGAGGCCAACATGAACAGAAAAATCAATGCTGACGGTAAGGGCTGGCTGGCATACGCCAGCAACGGTTTGCTTTTAGTGAAGCAATTCCAGGATTTGGATTCTTCGCAACCTGCTCCCGACGAGGCGGAGATTCAAGTTTATGTCAACCGTGGAAAGAGTTATATCGAATTGGAAAGCCAGGGAGCATACACCACTCTGCAACCCGGCGAACGATTCAGTTGGACAGTCAGATGGATGCTTGTACCCTGTGATAACGAGGTCGTTCCTTCAAAAAAACTGATTGACCAAGTCCATCGTTTGCTTCCATCGCATTGATATAAGTTCGCATTGTTTTCGCAGAAATGAAAAATCAGGCGGTTACAAGGTTGTAACCGCCTGATTTCCAATGTAGCGAGAGAGGGACCCGAACCCTCGACCTCCGGATTATGAATCCGACGCTCTAACCAACTGAGCTATCTCGCCATCCGTTTTGCGGTGCAAAGTTAGCAGTTTTTCGTGAAATACAAAAAGATTTTGCCATTTTTTCTATAAAAATTTCTGAATGGATGTTTTTTCTTGGCTATACTGCTAAAAATGCGTAAAAATCGGCAGTTGAATGGGCAATTATTCGTAACTTTGCATGATAAACTATTCGGAATATCGGGATAACGGAATTCTGTGTGATTCATCGCAATGAAACCAATAAAAAAACTCGACATATTCGTTTTCAAGAACTTCATCACTTTGTTCATTGGCACCTTTTTCATCTGCCAGTTCATCGTCATGATGCAGTTCATCTGGAAGTATGTCGATGACTTGGTGGGCAAGGGACTTCCGATGTCGGTTCTCAGCAAGTTCTTCCTCTATGCTGGGGAAACGTTGATTTCGTTGGCTTTACCACTTGCCATATTGCTGGCCTCGTTGATTTCGTTTGGCAACCTTGGTGAGCGTCTTGAGTTGCTGTCCATCAAAGCCGCCGGTATCTCTCTCTACCGTACCCTTGCACCGATTGCCATCTTCATCCTGCTGCTCAGTGGCGTGTCGTTCTACATCCAAGACAGGATTGCACCCCAAGCGCAGATGAACCTTTATCAGTTGCTGTTCTCCATGCGCCAGAAATCACCTGAACTGGACATCCCTGAGGGTGTGTTCTACGATGGTATCCAAGACTTGAACCTTTATGTGCGCAAAAAGGACAAGGATACGGGCTCGCTCTACAACGTGATGATATACAACCTGCGCGATGGTGCCGACAAGGTTCATATTCTTCTGGCTGACTCAGGACGACTGGAGACCACAGCCGACAAGGGCCACCTGCTTCTCCACCTCTACAACGGCGAGCAGTTCGAGAACCTCAACACACAGGCTCTTCAGACAAAGAATGTGCCTTACCGAAGGGAAACATTTGTCTATAAACAGTTCATCATAGAGTTCGACAACAGTTTCAATCTTGCTGATGCCGACAACTTCTCCTCCGCAGCGACCACGAAAAACATGGACGAGCTTCGCGCTGACGCCGACTCATTGGAGCAGTTCTATGATAGTATCGGTCGTTACTACTACCAAGACATGGCAGAGCGTGTGCTGAAGATGCCCATAGTTCCCGAGACGGAGCTTAAGCGTGCTGAGAAGGAACTGGCCAAAGGCGAGCTGTCGGAGATTAACCTTGACTCTGTGTTCAACAAGATGACCAAGGAACAACAGAGTGCTATCATCCGCAATGCCTCTCAGGAAGTGGCACGTCATCAGATGGACGTGGACTTCAAGTCGATGTCGATGAAGCAAGGCGATGAACAGATTCGACGTCACTGGATTCAGATTCACACCATGATCACCATGGCATTGGCCTGCCTTGTTTTCTTCTTCATCGGAGCTCCTTTAGGCGCCATCATCCGCAAGGGCGGTTTGGGTCTTCCTGTGGTCATCTCTGTAATCATCTTCATTATTTACTACATCATCAACAAGGGTAGTTCCAACCTTGCTCGTGAAGGTTCTTTGCCCGTATGGTTAGGCACATGGTTCAGCACCCTTGTCCTTGTACCTGTCGGTGCATTCTTCACCATCAAGGCCAACAACGACTCCGTGGTGTTCAACGCCGACGCTTATCGCGAGTTCTTCCGTCGTTTGCTCGGCATCCGCTCACACCGTTACATTGTGAAGAAAGAAGTCATCATCGACGACCCGAATTACAGCGAGATGGTGGGTCGACTACAGACGCTGTCGGACGACTGCGAGGAATATCTGCACCATAACAACCTCAAGCGTTTCCCCAACTACATACGCCTGTTCTTCAAGATAGACCAGGACGTGAAAATAGAGCATATCAGCGATGAGATGGAATACGTGGTAGAAGTGCTGTCAAACAGCAAGGACCGCCAGCTCATCCGCGACCTGAACCGTTTCCCAGTGCTCGACTTGCACTCGCATACTTGTCCTTTTAAGGATAAACGGCTGAACATGGCCGCAGGAATCATCTTCCCTGTAGGAGTGTTCCTGATTTTCCGTGTGGCCCGTTTCCGCATTCGCCTGCTACGTGACCTGCGCAATATCGTTCGCACATGCTCGTTGCAGAAGGAACGGTGCAAGGCTCTTATGGAGGGAGCTAAAACGACTTAAGGTCATTGAACATTGACAATTGAACATTGAGCATAAAAAAGAGGCTATAGACGCTATAGAAACTATGAGACAATAGAGGCGCTAGACGCTATAAAATACGAATTAAAGACAAAGAAAAGATATGGAGGATTTCAGATTCAGTACAATAGAAGATGCCATCTCCGACTTCAAGGAAGGGAAGTTCGTGATTGTGGTTGACGACGAAGACCGTGAGAATGAGGGCGATTTCATTACCTCAGCGGAACTGATTACACCTGAGAAGGTCAACTTCATGCTTACCGAGGGACGTGGTGTGCTTTGCGCGCCAATCACTATCTCTCGTTGTGAGGAACTGGGGCTGACACATCAAGTAGAAAACAACACTTCCATGCTGGGAACCCCCTTCACTGTGACAGTGGATAAGCTTGAAGGTTGCACCACTGGTGTATCGGCCCATGACCGCGCAGCCACTATACGCGCTTTGGCTGATCCATCGACTAAGCCTGACGATTTCGGCCAGCCAGGTCATATCAACCCCCTTTACGCCCAAGACAAGGGAGTGCTTCGCCGAGCAGGACACACCGAAGCCGCCATCGACTTGGCTCGTCTGTCGGGCATGAATCCTGCCGCCGCACTCATCGAGATACTCAATCCCGACGGAACCATGGCACGAATGCCACAACTCATCGAGAAGGCCAAGCAGTTCGGCATGTGCCTCATCCAAATCAAGGACCTCATTGAATTCCGTCTGCGACAGGAGTCACTCATCGAACGCGGTGAGGAAGCCGACCTGCCTACTGCCTACGGCCATTTCCACATCATACCTTTCCGCCAGAAGAGCAATGGCCTGGACCATATCGCCCTCTTCAAAGGAACTTGGGAAAAAGACGAGCCTGTACTGGTACGCATGCACTCTTCTTGCATGACTGGTGACATCTTCGCCTCCCGTCGATGCGACTGTGGTGAACAACTCCGCAAGTCGATGGAGGAAATCGAGAAGGCAGGCAAAGGAGTCATCGTTTATCTCAACCAAGAGGGGCGCGGCATCGGCATCATGGCTAAAATCGCGGCCTACAAACTCCAGGAAGAGGGTTACGACACCGTTGACGCCAACATTCATTTGGGCTTCGACCCCGATGAACGTGACTACGGTGTTGGCGCGCAGATTCTTCGCGAGTTGGGTGTAGGCAAAATCCGCCTGCTCACCAACAACCCTGTGAAACGTGTGGGACTTGAGGGCTACGGACTGGAGATTGTGGAGAACGTGCCCATCGAAATCCAGCCCAACCAGTACAACGAACGCTACCTTCTCACCAAGAAAGAGCGCATGGGCCACAATCTGCACTTCAAGAAATAAAATTAAGAATAAAACCAAAAAATCAATAAGCAAATGGAAAATCTATCAGATCGACTCAACAGACTGTCCCCCTCAGCTACACTCGCCATGTCGCAGCGCAGCAGCGAGCTCAAGGCTCAGGGCGTGGATGTCATCAACCTCAGTGTCGGTGAGCCCGATTTCAACACTCCTGACCACATCAAGGAGGCAGCAAAGAAGGCCATCGACGAAAACTACTCCAAATACTCTCCCGTACCTGGCTACCCTGCCTTGAAAAACGCCATTGTAGCCAAACTCAAGAACGAGAACGGGCTGGAGTACACTCCCTCCCAGATTCTCTGCTCCAACGGTGCCAAGCAGTCGGTTTGCAACACCATTATGGCCATTGTCAATGGTGGTGACGAAGTAATTATTCCCGCTCCCTACTGGGTAAGTTATCCTCAGATGGTGAAGTTGGCCGAAGGTGAGCCTGTGATTGTCGAGGCCACCATCGAACAGGACTTCAAGATCACACCAGAACAGCTTGAGGCCGCCATCACCCCTAAGACCCGCGCACTTATCCTCTGCTCTCCCTCCAACCCCACTGGTTCTGTCTATAGTCTTGAGGAACTGGAAGGTCTGAAGAATGTGTTGCTTCGCCACGAACGCGTCATCGTCATCGCTGACGAGATATACGAGCACATCAACTATGTGGGCAGTCATGCCTCCATGGCCTCTTTCCCCGACATCAAGGACCGTGTGGTCATCATTAACGGTGTATCTAAAGCTTATGCCATGACAGGCTGGAGAATAGGTTTCATCGCCGCACCAGAATGGATTGTTAAGGGTTGCAACAAGTTGCAGGGCCAGTACACCAGCGGCCCCTGCAGTGTATCGCAGAAAGCCGCCGAGGCAGCCTTCGCAGGACCCCAGCAGTGCGTTGAGGACATGCGGCAGGCCTTCGAGCGCAGGAAGAACCTGATCGTGAAGCTGGCCCGTGAGATTCCGGGCCTGGAGGTGAACAATCCGCAGGGTGCCTTCTACCTCTTCCCCAAGTGCAGCAGTTTCTTCGGCAAGCGCGACGGGGACAGGGTCATCAACAGCAGCACAGACCTGGCCATGTACCTCCTGGAGGTCGGTCATGTGGCCACAGTTGGCGGCGATGCCTTCGGTTCGCCCGAGTGCTTCCGCATGAGCTATGCCACCAGCGACGAGAACATCGTGGAGGCTATGCGTCGGATAAAGGAGACGTTGGGAAGGCTGAAGTAGGAAGAAGTAATCCTGACAGGCTTAGCCGGGTGGTTCGTCCAGCCCGGCTTTTTTCATCCCTGCACAGAGGCAGTCCGTTCTGCCCTGCCTCTATTCAAAGTAGATGGTCAGCACGATCATCTTCGAGCGGGCCTTGTCCAGGCTGTTGGTGAACTTCATCAGCGTGCCGTCAATCAGGTCCGAGCGGTCCTTCCTCAGGATATCGGCCAGTCCGAAGCAGAACTTCAGTTCAGGATTCAGCTTGAAGTAGGGCAGGTAGATGTCACAGCCCATACCCACCTCCAGGCAGCAGTCAAGGGGCTTCATCCTGAGTGCGCGGTGCTTGCGGGTCGTCAGGTCGATCATCGGATTGGCACCCACGATGAAGTAGGGACGGAAATTATTGTATCGCGGAGCGGCTATCTTCAGGTCAACGGGCAGGGAAATGTAGCTGCTCTTCAGGTTTTGGGTGGAGTCGCGGCCCGACAGCTGTTCGTGGAAGAGGACGTGCTTCTGTCCGAAGTGCATTGTGGGACTGACGCGCAGGGCCAGATGGGAGTTCAGCCTGAGTTCGCCCAGCACACCTACGCTGAAGCCCGGGTTGTAGTTGTCCACGTCGGCATACCACTGCTCGCCGCTCTCAGGGTCAACGAAACCGTTGTTCTGAAGCTCCAGGTCCTGAATATTCAGTCCGAAGAGGAAGCCATAGTGCAGTCGGCGCAGGTCCAGGTAGGGCCTGTTCTGCACCTTGCGTTTCTGCGCCTCAATTGGGGCACAGGCCAGCAAAGCCAGTACCAGAAGGGTTAAAATCCTGCTCGCACGATTCATATTACATTATAATAAACGCAGAAATGGGGCACTTTATTGCGCGATTAATCATTTTTGATGATGAAAAGTAAAAAAGTTCCCCAATTATTGGGAGCGAATCATTAAAATTGATTATCTTTGCACTCGCAATTTTCGAACAAGAGTATAAACCAACAAAATTAAAGAAAGGAATAAGACTATGGCTTACGTAATTGGTGACGATTGTGTTGCTTGCGGCACATGTATCGACGAATGTCCCGTTGGAGCAATCTCCGAGGGCGAGAAGTATTCAATTGATCCTGAGCAGTGCACCGAGTGCGGCACTTGCGCAGATGCATGCCCCAGCGGCGCTATTTCGCTGTAAGGCTGACACACCCCCTTTTCGTGGGTTGACAAACACAGAGGGACGGACATCATTGTCCGCCCCTCTGCTTTTGTATATGAGTTTCCGGCAATAACTTCTTGAGGTTTTGGCGATAGCCTGCTGAGAGCGGCTATTCCACAGCAAGAGGGGTCTATTCCCTGTACTCAAGAATGTCGCCCGGCTGGCAGTCGAGGGCCTTGCAGATGGCCTCGAGGGTGGAGAAGCGGACGGCCTTGGCCTTGCCAGTCTTCAGGATGGAAAGATTCGCCTGGGTGATGCCGATTTTCTCGGCCAGTTCCTGTGATGACATTTTGCGCTTGGCCATCATCACATCTACGTTTACGATGATACTCATAGCTTTCTTGGTTTAGATGGTCAGTTCCTGCTCGTCCTTCAGATCCTTTCCCATCATGATGATCTGGGAGAGAATCATCAGGGCCAGGCCTGTGATAATATACATGCTGTTTATTTCATTCTTGAACACGATATGGTAGTCGGCCAACTTGATGTGCGCCATCATATACTTCGCCAGGATGTACATCGTTGTCACTTGGAAGATGTAGAGGAAAGTAAGCA
>JAEEGJ010027073.1_pt1 | contig 11555 bp, 13 predicted proteins | sample 8958761 | NCBI WGS metagenome assembly JAEEGJ01 (sample SAMN16246546, study PRJNA631951) | gut metagenome | biome: gut microbiome; feature: rumen; material: RS-attached | host: Bos | place: Iran: Karaj | collected 2018-10
TACAAATTACAATAAAGTATTGCTGTTTTCTCAGTCTCTTATCGAAGAAAACTTTCCCAAGGAATTGACATCTACCAGTTCGTTGTGTAAAGGAGTATCACTTGCTTCTAATGGAAACATGCATGGCATTATTGTTGATCCTTCTGTGATAGTTGAAAAGAGTTTTATGGGAAGGAATTGGTGGAAGTATTTGATTTCATTATTCGTACTAGGATTAATTGGCGCAACACTTCTTTCAACATATCTACTCATTAAAGACCCAAGAAAAAAAGCTAGGATCAAACTTTATAGTGATGCCGCTACTTTTTTAGCAACCGGCAACAACATCTCTATCATTATTCCAAAACAAATTGGTTATTAATAATATATGCTTGGTTTCGAAGAAGGTTACAAAGCATTTTGCCGCAATACCGACAGTTATATTGCTGCTCGGTTGGGAGAAGATTATGTAAAGAATGTTGCAGATAGAATTTTTGACTTGGAGTCTAATATCAATAGTTTTACCGGGTATAATACAGCGACAGACAAACTAAAAGGCGACATTGCAGAGTTTTGGCATTCTGGAACTTTTAATATTGATGCCGCAGTAAAGGGTAAAATGAATTTTACTCAAAAAGAGTTAGGGACAAATACCATTGCTGATAAATCGTTGTTGGGTTTAGATAAACATTTGGCTATTAATGGTACGGATGCTGAGAGTATAGTAGATAGAAGCCATGATTTTGCTTCAGCTGACATTACCAGTAATTATGGAATAAAATACGGTTTGAAGTATTATGCTGATGGTCAAAAAAGCGCAGATGCCCACTCCATGAGTTTCTTTCAACGCTATTCTCAATACAAAAGTCAATCAGGAAGAGCCGATTTGTCTTTTCTTGATTATATGAAAGAGAAAGGGATTGATGAAGAGAGCGTGATGTATGACCCTATTTATAGCGGTCAAGTTCGGATAATCCCTGCCGACCAGTTGAAAGACGCAGTGGAATATCTCAAATGGAAAATTGCAAAAGAAACGCTGACAAGGCCAGAGCAGGCTGCTCGTTATCAAGACACTTTGAATAATTTAGCAACCAAACTAGAATCTCCAGACGGTGTTGGTTCAATTGAATTGACTGAGCAAGAGGCTAAAGAAATAGCGACTTTGGCAAAAGAGGGAAGATTCAAAGCATGCGACTATGGCTTGACAACAGAGGAACTTATTAATTTTCAGTATATTATCAAAGAAGGACTACGAGCGGGCTATACTGCCGCAATGATTACATTTGTCTTAAAAACTGCTCCAGAAGTTTACAAGTGTATTGATAAGTTGGTCAAGCAAGGTGAAATTGCCGAGGACGATTTGAAGAAAGTAGGTTTTGCGGCTCTTAGTGGTACTGCAAGCGGTTTTTTAAGGGGTTTTGTAACGGCATCATTGACGACTGCGTGTAAGAGTGGCGCGTTAGGAGCGGCCATGAAATCAGTTGATCCAAGTGGTATCGCAGGCTTGACCGTGGTTTTCATGGAGACCTTGACTGATTCTTATAAGGTTGTAATTGGTGATATGCCCGCTAATCAAATGGCTGACAATCTAATACGGAACATCATTGTAACAGCTTCAGGTGTTGGCCTCGGGATAGTGTTTAAAACTTATCTTGCCTTTATACCAGGATCATACTTATTGGGCAACTTCGTTGGGACAGCAATTGGGAGTTTTGTTTATCAGGCAACTGACGATGCAATAATGTCATATTGCATCAATAATGGTTGTACTTTTTTTGGCTTGGTAAAACAAGATTATAAATTGCCCGACGAAGTAATGCTGCACTTGGGATTTAAACTTGGAGAATTGGAGAAAGGAGAGTTGAAGAAGGGAGAATTGAAAAAAGGAGGATTGAAGAAAGGAGAATTGAGGAAAGGTAAACTTCAGACAGTGTACATACTAAAACGAGGTGTAATTGGATTTCATCGGATTGGATATATTTAATTAATTGTAATAGTATGAACTATCCGACATACACAAAAATCTACCAGATTTGTTATTTGCCAACTTGCCAACTGCCAAACCCACAACAGATGTGCGATGAAGTTAATAAACAACATCCTGATTCAATATATAAACCTGTTGTACAAAGCGTCTCTGACTGGGATTGTATTATGGATACTATTATTGCAGACATTGCTTATGACCATATAGTTCCGATATTGCATCTTGATATGCATGGAAGTAGCGAAGGTTTTGGCGATTCTATTAATACAATTGGATGGGACAAGCTTATTGAAAAGATTACAGAGTTAAATAAGGCTTGTGATGGCCAATTGTTCCTTTCGTTGAATGTTTGTGAAGGGCTATACATTTATCATTTTTTAAACAATAACAATTATCCGCTCAGTTTGAAAACCCTTGGCTCTTTTGACAAGATTTATGCAAATGAAGGGAGATTCAGGTTTACTGAAATGTATAAGGAGTATTTTAATAGTTTTGACATGAACAAAGCAGTGATTGCCTTTTTTAATGCAAATCCTTATAGAACAAATGGGGCTTTTGAATTGGTATAAAAGAATCAAATAATTGAATCGACCATGTTCTTTTTCTCAACTTCATCAACGGCGGCGCCAACAAGAAGAACGTCCAAAGCCTCGAAGATTACATCAGGAACGAGGTGAATAAGCTTTGCAGCGATGAGGAAATCAAACTGAATCGCTATACTCCACTATAGTTTACTACATTCCATTGTGTATTGGTAGCGGGGCTGTAGCTTTGCTTCCGTTAGAAACAAATCATTATGACCGCCTTAGTAAGCATATTAAACAAAAAAGCCGCTGTTATAGCCGCCGACAGTGCCGTCACCATCTTTAAAGATGGAAAGACCAGGATCTACAACACAGCAAACAAGATTTTCCGCCTATCGGACACCAAACCCATCGGAGTGATGATCTATGATTCCAGCCAGTTTATGCAAACGCCTTGGGATGTGCTTTTCAAGCTCTACCGAGAACGCCGTTCCAACAGGTCGTTCGACACCTTGAAAGAGTACGCCGATGACTTTCTCGGTTTCCTGAAATCAGAAAAACATTGCAATTCGGCTGAGAACCAGTGGGACTGCCTTACTTCCGCATTATCTTCGCATTACTACAAGGTACAGGAAAACGCCCGCCAAGAATGTAAGGAAGCCTTGGAGGAAAATCCCGATGCTGATGCACAACAGCTGTTCAACGAGCGTATCATGGAAAACATCCGGCTCTCCAACGAGGCTTTTGCTGAAAATGGCGTGTGTCCTGATTTTGAAAACTATTCTTTGCGACAGTTCAAGTCGTACGCCAAAGAGCGTTTCAACGAACTGGTGGATCTTTGCAAGGATGAGGGTGTCCCCGGAACCCGTGAGGAATGGGAGAAGAACATCTACAACTACATCAGGTCGCAAATCCTTTACACCGAGACGGGCATCGTTTTTGTCGGATATGGCGACGACGACATCTTTCCCTCATTGATCCATGTTCATGTGGGTGGAATTATCGACGGGCATCTGATGTACTACTATGACGAAGGCGAAGCTATCTCTTACGACAACGACGCATCCATTCAACCTTTCGCACAAACCGACACCATGATTTCGCTCATGAAAGGCATCCATCCGACCATGTATGAGACCTTACTCGGAAAACTTGATGATGCTTTAGGCTCGGCCAAGCAAAAGATGATGGATTCACTCGCAGAAGCAGGAATGAGCGAAACGCAAATGACTAAAGTGAACGAAATGAACTTTGATGACATTGCTGAAAAGTTTCATTCCGAAATGAGAGACTACATCCAGGACACTTTTGTTGATGGAATCGTTGATGCGGTTGGGTCATTCAACATCGAGGATATGGTGAAGATGGCTGAGAGCCTGATTTCCATCACCAACTTGCAACGACATTTCTCATCTTCGGAGGAGTCGGTGGGAGGTCCAGTCGATGTGGCGGTTATCACCAAGTCGGAAGGCTTCGTCTGGGTGAACCATAAGCAATGGTTTCAGCAAGACATGAATCCTCAAATGATGGAAAGAAGATAGTCAACTTGAAGACAACATCCGAAACGAGGTGTTCAAACTTTGCAGCGACGAGAAAAACATATAAATATAATAGTCATGGGAAACTTCACATCGGCGGGATATTCAGCTATTGCTATTAAAAACGGGATTGCATGCGTAGATAATCGGTGGAACCTTTCTTGAAAATCCACAACACCCCTTGCCGTTTTTCGGAAAATGTGTATTTTTGCAATAATAATAACAATCAAATAAAATGGAAACAGCAGTATTGAACCCTACTCAAATGCATTTGTTGAAACTCTTCGCCTTCAACAACAGCGAGGACTATGCCCGTGAGATTCAGATGGTACTCACCCGCTATTTCCAACAGAAACTTGACGAGGAGTCAGACCGTCTTGGGGAAGCAGGCATCTTAAATCAAGAGAGACTGGACGAAATCCGTCATTCGGACCTTCACGCAAAATAATGAGGTCATGGCACGATTGGTCCTCTACACAAACAGTTTGATTCAGTGTGCCTCAAGCCGAAGTCCGTATAACGACTTATGGAGGTCCTTCCAGGATGGGCGTAACGTGTTATGCGTCACCACGGCAATTCTTGAAGAGTATGCCGAAATCCTTACGAAACTGACAAGTGAGAAGTTTTCTGAATATGTTCTAAATGTGATCACCAACAATCCTGACACCTTATTCGTCACACCTTATTTTCACTTTTCTGTGATTCATGCTGACCCTGACGATGACAAATTTGTGGATTGTGCCGTTGCCGCCAACGCAAAGTTCATCGTCACAGAAGACAATCACTTCAAAGTACTGAAGAATTATGCTTTCCCTAATGTTGAAATCATCAGACTGGACGAAATCATTCGGATGATTTAAACTAGTGAATTGCCGTTTAATTCTTTCTGTTTGACTTAAATGGTCGTTTGTTTTTGTGATATCGCCACAACCACAACACGTTGATATTGTTCAATGATGAGCTCTACACGCTGCATGAGTTCCTACTTTGTCTTATCCCATCCTTAGGCGACTGCTACGAGAAGCTATACATCGGCGGGATATTCAGCTATTGATATTGATAGTCCTTGTCGGGTCATTTTTACTATAATCTACCACATTCCATTGTGCATTGGCGGAGCAGCTATAGTTTTGCAGCCGTTTTCGACAAAACCATGTTGGAATGAAGAACAAACACCCTTTCTGGACAAAACTTGATTGGCATGGCCCATCTATGTCGGCGACGCAATTATAAATCAATTCCGCCTTCTGAGGGAGTGCGGAACTGAAAAGTAGTTTTTTCTTCAGCGTTGGAAATAAGAAAATCTCCAAACATGATCACATCAGTCCCAATGATCACATCATAATCATAATAGTCATCCTCCATAACTTCCACGTCTGTCACAAAATCGCCCGTGGGAAGTTGGATATGGACAAGAAAGTTGAAGCTGTTTAGCAATATCACACTCGGTGATGACTGACTCGACAAGATCTGGATACTCTTTCTTAAAAGTCGCCATAATCATTCTTCTTAACGAGCGTTTTAAAGAATTCTTCTTGGCTTACCATTGTAGGACGAATAGTTTTCTTTACGCCCTTCATGTTGAGCGTCGGTGAGAAATGCATTTGCTTGGTCTGCGACTTTTCCCGTTCGAGAATCAAGTTCCCTTTGTTATCAAAAAGTTTCATTTTCAAGATTTTAATGTTAACAAATTACAAAATTCGGTTCACTTGTTTCTCATTTCCGCCTGCAAATATACTATTAATTTTTTAAACACAAGGGTCTTAATAAAAAAAATAAAATCGATATACCATCACAGTTCTACGTCTTTACAAAACAGAATGTGAAAGAAGGCAATATTGTCAAACAAGCGGTCTTTTCGGTGATCAACCGCGACAATGTCGAGGAATTCCTACTATAATCCACTACATTCCATGGTTCATTGGCGGCGCAGCTATAGTTTTGCAGCCGTTTTCGATAAAACCATGTTGGAATGAAGAACAAACACCCCAGTTGGACAAAACTTGATTGGCGTGGTGCCCGTCCGCTCACGCTCCGCGAACTCATCATGAAAAGCAACTTCCAGACCATGATGAAGTATATCATCGCCTTTGACAAGAAGATGGCCAACCAGGGCAATCACTTCTGCCGTGCCTGCGAGTGTATCCGTGACATGAAGGTGAAGGCGCATAGCGAGGATTACATCTTGGCAGAATATGACTCCAAATATAATGAGCCTTACATTGGCGTTCTGGAGGGAGCGAGTTGGCACGAGTGGTTAGGCTATCCCGTGAAGAGGGCCAAAGACCTGCATTGTACCGATACAAAGCTGGCCGCCATTTGCCTTTGGCATCTGACCTTTTATGGTTATACCCCAAAAGAACAGAAAGAAGAAGCGGAACGCTATTTTGAGAGGGAGGAAAGGGAACGACGTAACGACGAGTTTTACTTGGCTGATGATTTGTATGACGATGAATACGTTAAGGAAACGGCTTGGAGTGGCAGGACGAGGATTTGTGATGAAACGTTGGAAAGGCTGTTCACACCAGAAGAAATCGTCGAAATCAAGCGAATCCGCAAGGAAAAGCTGGATAAAGAAAACGCAAGCTATGATGCGGCAGAAGCGGAAGAAAGAAAGCAGTTAGAGCAAGAAGCGGCCTTGAAAATGGAATTGAGGAAGAAGGCCGAGCAAGAGAATCGGGAAGAATGGTATCGCAAACGCAGACAAAGCAGATGGAAGAATCGTAGAAAGAAACATCAATAAAACAACGCATTATGGGAAAATTTTTCTTCATCGATTATCTCGTATCATTCTTCATCCTCATCGCCATGGATGCGCCATGGTGGGCTTGGCTCATCTATATCGTCGGCATTTTGTTATGGATTGCGATTTGGGCATCGAGTGATGGCGGAGCAAGTAAGAAAACGACTGAGATTTCAAAACAAGATCAATCATGTACCGAGGACTGACAACTTTCGTATGCACCCACTGCGGACACCTATTCAAGTCGCACAACATAGAGTATAAATTGACCTGCTTAAGCGTTCCTCAGCGTTGCCCCCAATGCGGAAACATCAGGACTATGCCGATTAATGACGTGGAGAGCACCTACAAGCCGCTTTGGGAGGAAATGGAAAAAATTGAAAAAGAGAAGGAAGAGAAACGTCTTCGGGCCGAAGCCAAAAGGGAAGCGGAAGAGGAAGCTCAAAAGAAAAAACAAGCCAAGAAACGAAAACACATGAGCCGCGGACAGAAGGAGAAGCTGGCCAAACAACGCGAAAAGAAAGCGGCCAAACGCAATAAGCGCCAACAGCTAGCGGAACCCAAAAAGGAAGAGTTCGTCACCCTCGGAGCCACTTGGTTCCCACCGGGGACGCCACTGAAGATTGAAGAAGAGTGATATACAAAAAAAACGGAAAGAAAAAAATTTCCGTTTTCCACTTTACCTCCCTCCGGTCGGTGAGGGCTTACGCCGTTCCGTTTTCCGTTTCCTTGTGGAGATTACCGGACTCGAACCGGCCACCTTCAGATTGCGAACCTGACGTTCTACCAGATGAACTAAATCCCCATTTGAGGGCGCAAAAATATGAAATAATTCGGAATTTGGAATGTGGAATGCGGAATTATTTTTATTTTTGCAGCCAATAATATTTTGTTAAAAATTTTTAAAGATATGAACGTCGAAGAATATATCATCGTCCGAGTGAACGCATTGCTACATACGCAAGATGCTCACATCGTCATGCGCCTCGAAGGAGGCATGAGTAACTACACCTACGTGGTGGAAGCCCTCGGGAAAAAATACACCTATCGTGTCCCTGGCAAGTTCGCCGAAAAGTTCGTGGACCGCGTGGACGAATGGCATAACATCCAAGAAGTGGACCGCCTCGGCCTCAACAACGTGACCACCTACGTGGAGATCCTCTCCGGCGAGAAGCTGGCCGAATACGTGGAAGGCACCATCATGAGCACCACCGACGTGGTCTCCTACAACGAAATGTCGGTAAAAGCCCTGAAGAAGATCCATGGCAGCGACCTGAAATTCAAAGACTACAACGCCTTCGGCCGTCTCGACGACGACGAGCGCTACTGCCGTGAGACAGGCTTCACCCATCCGCAGGAGTATCTCGATTTAAGAGCCAAGCTGGAAGCCTTGCGTAAAGTCTATAAGAGCGTGAAAATGGTACCCTGCCACTGCGACTACCAACCTACCAACCTCGTCATCAGCGGCGACAAACTCTATGTACTCGACTGGGAGTTCGCCGGCATGAACGACCCCTTCTACGACATCGCCTGTTATGGCAACGTCGGGTTTGACAAAGCCCTGGCCCTGCTGGAATGCTACGTGGGACACAAACCCACCGACGACGAATTGCATCGTCACTACTTCCACCGCGCCTTCCAATGCCTGCAATGGTACAACGTGGCCATCTTCAAAGACAGGGTTGGCCTGAGCAAGGATTTGAACATGGACTTCAACGCCGTGGCATTGATGTTCCTCGGAATGGCGAAAGACCTATTGGAAAAATAACCCTCCGCACCCCATCGGGGTGCCATATCGGTAAAAAAAGAACAACCCCCATAACTCTCCGCACCCCATCGGGGTGCCATATCGGTAAGAACATGGAAGAAACCAACCCATTAAAAGAAACGGTCATCAGCGTGCTGAAGACCATCTACGACCCGGAAATCCCGATCGATATCTGGACCTTGCACCTGATTTATGGCGTCGACGTGGACGAAGAAGGCAACGTAAAGATTGTGATGACGGTAACCGCACCCAACTGCCCTGTGGCCGAAGTGCTTCCAGCCGAGGTTAAAAGCCGCATCGAGGCCATCATGGGCGTGAAATCCGTCGACGTAGAGCTGACCTTCGATCCCGTGTGGGACATCAGCATGCTCTCCGACGAAGCCAAAGCTGAATTAGGTTTGGATGGCGATTACAATTACTCCGCCTCGGACTTTCTGTATTAAACGGAGAACGGAGAACGGAAAGTGGAAAAGTTTTCCGTTTTCCGTTTTCAGTTTTCAGTTCTTCAAGGCTTCTGCGTAAAGCATCATCTGCTTCAACATCGAGACCAGACCATTGGAACGGGTCGGGCTTAGATGCTCCTTTAGACCGATTTTATCCAAGAAGGACAGATCGGCAGCCAAAATATCCTGCGGGGTCTGGCCGGAGAATACCTTTATTAACAGATAGATAATACCTTTGGTAATGACCGCATCGCTGTCGGCGGTGAAATAGACCTTGCCGTCCTTGAGCTCGGCATGGAGCCAAACACGCGACTGGCATCCATTGATCAAATACTGGTCGTTACGGTATTGTTCGTCAATAATGGGGCACTCCTTCCCCATCTCGATCAGCATGGCATAACGGTCCATCCAATCGTCAAACATCGAGAAATCCTCAACGATGCTATCTTGTATTTCTTTTATTGTCATATTCTACCGATATGGCACCCCGATGGGGTGCAGTTACCTTAACATATTTGCCGCACGTTTCACGGCGTTCACCAACACATCCACCTCTTCCAAGGTGTTATACAAAGCAAACGAGGCACGCACCGTGCCAGGGATGCCAAAACGGGTCATCACAGGCTCGGCGCAATGGTGACCGGTGCGGACGGCCACGCCCATCTTGTCAATAATCGTTCCAAGGTCGTATGGATGGATGCCGTCGATGATGAAACTCACCAAACCACTTCGTTCAGGCGCTTGGCCGATGAAACGCATGCCCTCTATGGCGGAGAGCTTCTCCACAGCGGTCTTTACCAGTAGGTTTTCATGTTCTTCCACCGCTTTGCGGTCTAGATTCTCTAGAAACTGTATGGCAGTCTCCAAGCCCAAGGCGGCACCCACGTTGGGCGTACCAGCCTCAAACTTAAAGGGAAGCTTGTTGAACGTGGTCCTCTCAAAGCTTACCGTGTCCACCATCTCGCCTCCAAACTGGTAAGGGGGCATCTTCTCCAGCCACTCGGTCTTGCCATACAAGCCGCCGATACCCATGGGGGCGTACATCTTATGGCCAGAGAACACAAAGAAGTCGCAGTCCAAGTCCTGCACATCAATAGGCAAATGGGCTATCGACTGGGCACCGTCAACCACTGTAATCGCACCATACTGGTGGGCCAGACGAATCATCTCCTTCACGGGATTCACCGTACCGAGCGTGTTCGACACATGGGCCATGGCCACAATCTGCGGACCTTGCTTCAACAAGTCTTCGTAGGCTTGCAGGTCGAGCACACCGTTGTCGTCCATCGGAGCCACAAGAAGCTGTCCCCCACATCGCTGCACCATCTGTTGCCAAGGAACAAGGTTGGAGTGGTGCTCCATGGCGGTAATAAGCACTTTAAGTGGAAAGTGGAAAGTGGAGAGCGGAGAGTTTTCCACTTTCCACTTTCCACTTTCCACTCCCAATGTGGTTGCCAGCAGGTTCAACGATTCCGTTGTTCCTCTCGTGAAAACGATTTCATGCGATTCCTTGGCGTTGATGAAACGAGCCACTGTCTGACGGGCGTGTTCGTAGGCCTCGGTGGCCATCTGGCTGAGGTAATGAACCCCACGATGGATGTTGCAGTTCTCGTGCAGGTAATAGTCGCGCTCGCGCTCGATCACACAAAGGGGTTTCTGGGTGGTCGCGGCGTTGTCGAGATACACCAATGGCTTGCCGTAGACCTGTTGGTCCAAAACGGGGAACTGCTTTCTTATTTCGTTGATATCCATTTCAAATCCCCAAGGCGTCGCCTTGGGCTATTAGCTATTGCCCCTGCGGGGCGGTTAATCCTTTGGGGTTTTTGCAATGTAAAACGCAACGGTCGCAACTCGAGAGCTCACCACGCAGACGGCGTTTGATCATGTCCTCGATGGTGTCGCGCAGACTGTCGATCTTAATGTGGTTGCTGACCTCAGCGGCAAAGGCATACATCAGCAACATGCGGGCATTGGCTTGGCTGATGCCGCGCTGCCGCATGTAGAACATGGCCTCCTGGTCGAGCTGTCCCGTAGAGGTGCCGTGGGAGCACTTCACGTCGTCGGCATAGATCTCCAAGAAAGGCTTGGTGTCGATCTTGGCGGTGGAAGTCAAGATAATGTTGGCGTTGTTCTGCTGGGCATCGGTCTTCTGCGCCCCGGGAGCCACATACACATGGCCATTGAACACGGCAGAGGCCTCATCGTCGATGATGCCCTTGAAGCGGGTGTCGCTTGTGCAATGCGGCACGTTGTGGTTGATCTTCAGGTAGTTCTCCACATGCTGTTTCCCGTCCACCAGATAGAGGCCGTACACCTGGGTCTCGCAGCCTTCGCCATCCACATCGACGGTGATGTTGTTGCGCAAGTCACCGGCATTGAAGCTGATGACCACGAAATGCACCCTGCTGTCGCGTTCCTGATGGATGTGGATGTGGGTCTTCAAACCCGTCGTCTCATCGAGGTTCTGGATGCGGTACATCTCCAAGGAGGCATTCTCCTTGACCACGAGGTCGCAATGCTCCTCGTTGGCCTTAAGATGCGCGGGGTCGTGCGACAACACAAGCTGCCGATAC
>JAEEGJ010027075.1_pt1 | contig 11554 bp, 5 predicted proteins | sample 8958761 | NCBI WGS metagenome assembly JAEEGJ01 (sample SAMN16246546, study PRJNA631951) | gut metagenome | biome: gut microbiome; feature: rumen; material: RS-attached | host: Bos | place: Iran: Karaj | collected 2018-10
GGAACCGTCCCCCTGATTGAACCGTCCCCTAGATCGGCCTTATTTATCAGTCTTCCGTATCCAAAATGATCTCTTCCATATACATATCATCTGTTTGTTCATAAGTCTGATCATCATCCGCGCCTGCGCTTCCCAACTCGATATAAGTCACTCCCTTCGCAGGATTTTTATCCGCTGATGAGTGATAACCCTGACCATCGAATTCGCTTATATCAAAGTAAGTAAAGGCGTTGTTCGGATCGTCAATATGAACATGCAGGTTGCCGTTCTCATCTATATCATCGGTCACATCCACCTTCAGATTCTTGTATATAAAGGTCACCCGTCCGTCATCACCTGTCTCCAGGAAGCACTCGTTATTCATATGCTCCGCAAGCTCTTCGGCGCCCATAGCTGTACTGTTACCGTTCTCATCGATCACCACGCCTCCGAAACCTCTCTCCATGCCATTTTCATCGATCAGCTTATATGCGCCGTCTCCTTCTTCTTCGATCTCAACGGTCTGTTTCGAGCCGTTAAGCCACATTTCCATTTTGGTACGTATCCCGCCAAGATCCGATGCGTAACAGAATCCTGCGCTTCCTACTGTGATTACGCTTATGGCTATTGCTGCTGCTATTTTACTTATTCCGTGTACTGATTTAAACATGATCTTCCCCTTTCTGTCTTCTTCCAGGCGCTCATCAAGGCGCTCTCTGAAATCATCGGAGAGATGCAGTTTATTAAAACTTCTCTGATAGTTTTCTCTGTTTTTATCTTCACTCATCTTCCCATCCCTCCAGTTTGGTCTTCAGTAACTTACGGCCGTTTAAAAGTCTTGTCTTTACGGTATTTTCGGATAGCTTCAGTATATCCGCTATCTCTCTGGTCTTGTATTCTTCAAAATAGTGAAGGTGCAGCACGATCCTGTATTTTTCCGGCAGTGCCAGAACCTCATCCATCAATGTTTTGTCAGATGCATCCTCAAATACGAGGCTATCCATATAATCTTCATAGGATGTTCTGTTTCGGTTCCAGAAGAGCCGTATCGTGCTCTTTGCCGCATTTACGGTGACCCTCAGCAGCCATGCCTTTAAATGCTCTTCGGATTCAAACTCCTTATCGCTCTTATACAGCGCTATAAGCGCATCCTGCACCGCATCTTCGGCATCCTGCGGCTGTCTGCATATGTTAAATGCCGCCGCATACAGCCTGTCTCCGTATTTTTCACATATCCTGTCGAAATCTTTAACCATCAGCTCTCTCCGTTAAGAGTTTTTTCTTTCTTAAGACGTCTTACATATATAATACTCCCGGGAAGTGAATTTGGTTTTATTTTTATAATATTTTTAAAGCAAAACCCCCGGGAGATCCCCGGGGGTTTAGATTTAGTTCTGTTGTAATGCTTTGGTCAGCTTATCTGTACCACTTAGAATCCAGCTGGCCTTTGATCTTCAGCTTCAGGTTCTTGTAGCCGAGAACCTTACCGTTCTTCAAATCACCATACATGGAAACCGTTGCCTTGGGACGTGCATTCTCTGTAAAGTTGTATCCATCGGCACGCATGCTGTTTGTAATAACTGTAGCATTCTTGCCGGTAGTTGTTATTACATATCCCTTGCCCGGTATGTTCTGGATCTGTACCTTAACAGGCTTAGCATCTCCGTTGTAATACTTCATGGTCTTCAGATCCACTGATCCGCCCTGTACTCTCTTAGGATCATATACTCTGTATTCTCTTATGATTGCTCCGGCTTTTCCGTCTGCAGAGAGACCATAACCGCCTTTACCTTCGATCTTTACTACGACTGTAGCAAATTCCTGACCGGGGATGAGCTCAAGCTTATTCTTATTGGTTATCTCATCCTTGCAGGTCCGGTCTTTATAATACTTGATCGTATAGTCGCGGCCCTTCTTATACATCATCTGCTTAGTTGCTGTAAATCCGTCTACTATACGTCCACCATAGATATTGTCTGTATCGTTGTAGTAGAAGAAGTACGGTGTGCTGAAATAGGTACCGGCTTTTCCGGTATATGCAACATCCGGAATGATCAGATTACTGGTGTTATCACCATAATCATATGCTGCACCGTATCCTTCAAAGGATGTTTCTGCTATCTTGAACTCACCGCCCTTGATGGCCTTTGTTCCCTTGAAGTTTCCGCCAAAGTTGATGGTATACTTAGCTGTGCCGAGCTTCTTATTCTTGGTTATCTTTACGTATACGGAATCTGTACGTTTAAACAGATACTCGTTACCCTGATAATCCTTTCCTACTACTTTTCCGGCATACTTATCGATACCATAGTTGTCAAACTTCACATACTTCTTGCTGTCGTATGCATATCCAAGGTTTATGTTGTTTGCGACTATCTTAAGTACAGGCACTTCATTAGCAGCTGCCTTGTATATACCTCTCTCAAGGTTTGCTCCAAGGATGTTATCATACTGATAACCAAGCTCATATGCTTTGATCTGATCCATGTTAGTCGTTACATCTGTAAGTTTTACAGGTGTGATCTTGAAGGTCTTCTTGATCAGTTTCTTTCCGCCATACTTGCCCTGACCTGCAATGTATACCTTATATGTTCCTACATTGTGTGCACCATCAAGATTACCCCAACGATCAACTGATTCTTCTACATAGATCTGATAATCAAGTGTTTCTGTGATCCTGTGAGAATCCCTACCTTTACCTGCCGTAACTGTCATTGAAGGTTTTACTACATCAATGTCATCTCTGTAATAATTGTAAGGAACTTTCTTCTCATTGATCTTAACGTTCAGCTTTGCATACTTGTCAACAACTATTACCTTGATCAGAGCTGTATCGGTATAATTGTTGATACCTGTTACCAGGATCCAGCCGTCGTTATTAAATACAGTTGTAGCACTTTCAACCTTATAATCTTTCTTTGCTTTCAGCGGCTTTGTATAGTTATTAGCTCCAAGATAGAGGTTAAACTTAAGATTATTAAGCTTCTGTCCCTTCTGTACGGTAATGGTTCTTGCATAACCGTCACGAGCATAGGTTCTTGCTGCAGCTATGCTGGCAGGCACTATATCGAAGTCCATCTTAGCCGTGCCCTTTACTCCATTTGTACCCTTAACAGTGATCGTAGCTTTCTTCTTGGTAGTAACCTGTACATTGTTCTTGTAGCTTATCTTGTAGAACTTGCTATCAAGTCTGGTTCCGTTATACCATACCCATACTTCAGGCATTATCTTGCCTCCGGTATATGTATAATCATTATAGATATCATCTGTTGCGCCATAAGGCCAGGTAACATAGAGACCTTCTCTCGGAACATGTGTAACAAATGTTACTTTGATATCGATACTGCTGAAATCTGACCATATTTCTTCATTATAGCAGGTTCTGATATCAATAGAGTTTCTGGTCGTACCATCTGCCATGAAATCCGGCCAGCAGTTAAGTCTCTTGAATCCGGTTACTTTCTTTTCTGCTACACCCAGTCCCTCAACTGCTTTTCCGAAATAGCTGGATGTTGAATACCAGAAACCGTCTGCTGCAGTGGTGCGCTGTGCTCTAGCGTAATATGTATCGCCGGCTTTCAGGCCTGAAATATAGTCGGAATTCTCTGCATTTGTTGCCTCGTAAGGCGCTCTCATCTTAACATATACCAGATGATCGCTTACATACAGGTTCTTAACCTGAGAACCGTCTGCATTAAGTATCGTTGATTCAATAGTCGCATACTCACCGATACACTGATTTGCAGAGATCTGAGCTCTGGTCTTATTACCTGCTGCGTCGTTCATGGATACGCTTGCAAGATCAAATAAGGATTTAGAGCTGTCTGTATAAACTACACCTATAGGATTGTCTGCATTCATCGGGAATCTGGTTGCCAGATCCAGATACAGCTCACCTTCAGGCTTGCCCCAGCCTTCACTTACACCAAACTGATCTTCACCGCCATAATAACCTACGCTCCAGTCATAGTTTCCGTATACCGGTTCATATGTTGCATCATTTGCGTCTACTAATGCCATAGCCAGAGGTACTTCATCAGTATTAGCTGTCTTAAAGGTAGCTGTTACATTGATAATGCTGTAGGTATCCTCTGTGTTTATTGCTGCATTGTCACTGACTGTTACCTCTCCTACTGCTCCGGGAACAACAACCTTTACATGCTTGGAATCAAATCCGCGATAGAAGGTAAATGCATTGGGATCATCTTCCTTCAGAACGACATTGTTATCCTCATCAAGAACATAGGTGTCGAGTTTAAGTACGAAGTTAACAGTATACTCAGTACCCTTTTCTCCGAATACTGTCGGCGCTTCTACTACTGCACCATTCTTATCAACAAAGCTTGTAACCTGATCTTCCGAAACACTTGTCTGACGAGGTGTACCTATGTAGTTATCATAGCTGTCAACATAGTATACTTCTGCATCTTTCACAGGCATCCTGTCTTTCTCGGGTGCATTCACTGCAACATAAAGTGTATTATAGTTATATGTTCTCTTAATTGTCAGAGGATAAGGATCCGAGGTAGCCTGCTTGGGATTCTCATTGTATGCGGTCTGGAGATTTGCAGGTCCTCCCAGCCAATCCATGTACATCCAATCCTCAACATACAGCTCACCCTTGTCACTTGAGTAATATGCATTACCATCGATCAGATACCAGGTATGAGGCTCAAGTCCTGTAATGAAATCCGCATAACGTTTTCCGTCTATCTCTCTGTTTGCGGGCGCATTAGGATCAGTGATCTCTCTGTCGTACTCAACCTTTGCCTTATCAGGAGTAGCTGCTTTCTTATAGTAACGTACTGCTATAGGCTTAGTCTCTACAAGTCCGTCCTGAGCAGTAAACTTGATAGAATCATCACCGCTTGCTGCCACATTTCCGCTTATGGTAAATACCAGGCTGGAAGCGTTAGTATTATCATCCCAGTAGATCAGCGTATACTTATTAATGTACTGCTCTATCATCTCATCATAAGTGAAATCATCATTGATGGTTCCGCCTACGATGCGATAAGGCTTATCATTATTTACATTTGTTGTAATGGTATAGTAGATGAAATTCTCCTCATCATATACCTGTGCGCTTATATCCTTAACGGCAGGTTTGAAGTTTTCTTCATCCCAGAGGAACTTACCGTTGTTAAGAGTACCGTTAAAGCTTATTGAAGGAAGTGAAGGTATTCTGCCCCATTTATTTACAGCTTCAACCGTTACCCTGGTCTTCTCACCCGGTGCCACATAGATCACGGGATCAGCAAGACCGCCATTTCCTACTACCGTACGTCCGTTAGCTGTTACGTCTATACGATGTACATCATACTGAACAAATGCCTTAGGGAAGGTAACCTTAAAGGTCAAAACCTTACCTGTATTTGATACTATTGATATCTTTGAAGGATCAACAGCGATTGAAAGCCTTCCGGCATCAGTATTAAGAGTTAATCCATCATTGATGTGTATGTTCTCAACGGGCATATTCTTAGCAAATGCCATATTGCTTGATATGGTATTATTGCTGGAGATAGTAAGTGTTACAGTTGCGCTGTACTCCTTATCTTTCTCAAAGAATCCGTCCTTATTTGTTGCGCCTTCCCATGTAACATTGGTCACATTGTAGAAGAAATTGTAATCATAGCCTTCCTGGCCAATGTTGAAAGCATTGAGGATATTTATATTATTTAAATTCTTGGTAGCTATAGTTCCTCTTTCAACATCCTCAGCCTTTACAGGAGTATGTCCTGCCATGGGAGGAATGATATTAACGTATACGTTCTCTGCTGACAGAAGTATCTTCTGGCTTGCATTAAGTACTTCGGTATCAGCATTAACCTTCTCCAGCCATACACCCTGCTCTATATCCTGAGGTGTAAACCAGGATGTATCGATATACAGGCAATATACATCATTTGTAGTCCAGGATCCGTTAAATCTTCTTACGTCTACAGTCTTGGTTCCGTCACGTCTTGCAGCTATCTTATCGCTGATGTCTTTAACATAAGTATTTCCGAGACCGTTATAAAGCGCATCATAAAGTATTGCACCGTTGTTGGATACACTGCGGAGACGATAACTGCCGGCCTCAAGGTTGCTTATCTTGATAAGGCTTACAGGAATAGTATTGTTATTCTCATCCAGTACATCATTGCCTTCTTCATCCTTAAGAGTGATTCCGAGAGTATTGTCTGCGCCGACTATCTTACCTTCGGGTGCATGCTCCTTAACAACCATTACTACAGGTGTCAGGCTGGTGGTGTAATCATTACCGTTATACTTAACACCGTAGTTTGTATCTGTTATTTCATAAGTTATGGGAGCAGTTAATAATCTGATGCCAGCTTCCTTAGGATATACATCGATAGTGCCTTTCTCTTCATCAAGAGAGTACTCTACACCGGCCGGATCTATATCATCACCCCTGGCTGTGCGTTCAGTAGCATCAATAACTCCATTATTATTTGTATCCTTTACATCTCTAACATAAAGGAATTTGTTGTTTCCGTAGATACCGTCAACCTTAACGGTTTCCTTCTGATCAGCGCCATAATTATTATGGTCTTTATCGCCATACAGACCGGGTGCTTCCTTTACAAAAACGTTTTTGTCAAAATATGATGCACCGTCAGTATTAAGATTTAAATCCTTAAAAGCACTGTCGCAGTTGCCGTTTGCCTCCAGATCGCTGACCTTACTGATATAAATCAGATCCCCCCCGTTGTCATGAGGAGCCCAGTATTTATCGGAGCCAAATTCGCCGTTCTTATCAGCAGTATATATATTGTTTGCCCAAGCTCCTGCGCCGGTAGCAACATCATCTTTTTCCCAATATACTTTATACTTCTGATTTGCCGTAAGACCTGCTATCTTTGCATAATCCTCATAAACACGGCCTGCGCCGTTCTGCGCTATATAGGTCTTCTTCTGATCACCATCACCAAGGGTATAGCTGATGGTTCCCCAGCCTGCCGTATTCTCAATGGGAATACGTACAAAGATGGTAGCATATCCTACATCTGTTACCTTAATATATTCTATATCACCGCTTCCCTCTAAAGGATTGGTACCTGTTCCGTTGGGGATCTTATTGCGGCTTACGGTATAACTGATCTCAGCCTTAACGGTATATACACCGGCTTTCTTGGCATTTACTATGCTCAGTGAGTTAGAGCTCAGTGAAAATGCTTTTCTTACATTACCGTAATAAGGTCCATACTCTTCCCAGGGATCTGTATTGCTTGCTCTCTTCGCGGCACGGTATACAGTATGCCAAGCATAATAGCCGTTCTTTTCACCGCGCCATTCATAATTAACTATACAGAGATTGTCATCATCATCATCTATGTCTCTGTAATCATATTGTAACGCCTGTTTCTCTCCGTCATCATCAATAAAGAAGACGTTGGTACCGCCCATGCCGTCATCTTCGGTAACGTAATCGATACCTTCACGGAAATCAACTTCTACGTAAACATCATCACCATAAGTGTAATAAGACGCCTGATCCTCTTCGCCAAGAGTATTGTGCTCATCATCCAGTCTGTAATAAGGACCATACTCCTCATCTATTTCATAATCAGGAGCAACACCCTTCTGCTTATATTTACGATATATGTTCTGAGTGTCCCATGAGCCGTTAATATAACCGCTCCACTGATATTCATTCACATAATATCTTACACCGTCAGCGTCCACATTAACCGGAGGAAGATCTCCGTTGGCTATGATATCATCATTAGTCTGAGCTACAAGATTGCTAAGTTCTCTTTCTATGCCGTAATCATCCTTGAACCATATCTTCTGGTCCTTGTCTACGGTATAATCGGTTCCTTCAACCAGATCGATCTTCTTAGGATCTCCGGCATCTTTGAGCCATGATGCATTTACAGATACGACCAGGCCGCCGTCGAGTACTGCAGCCTCTTTGCCGGCTGTCAGTTCTTCGAATTTAAGCTTGCTCTTATCGTCCTTATCCCAGCCCTTTGCTACGGAAAACTTGTAAGTAAATTCCGGCATTGTTTCGCCATACTTACGCATGGGCGCATACACATCCTCATTATTCAGTGCAGCAGCTTTCTGATCGGGAGTAACATAGATTACTTTATTGTCATATATGCCACCGTTGTAATCATACTCACCTTCATCAAAAGCATAGTTATAATTACCATACAGAGAAGCTGCGTTGGGAGCTACATTATGGTTTACCCATTCCGCTTCAACAGGATCCCAATCGGATATGTTAGTAAACATAACCGCATTTTCTTCAACCAGCTCTCTGTCGTGCTTGACATCTTCATATCCTACATCTTCTTTTACAGTCTCAGCCGCAGGAGCTGTCACCTTTTCGGGAGCTGCCTCTTCGACAAAGTCTGCTTTCACTTCGTCAGCTGCAACTACAGCTTCGGTATTTTCTTCAGCAACGGCTTCTTCTGCGGGTGCAGCATCCGTTACTTCGATCGCTTCTGCCTCTTCGGGAACTATTTCTTCCACGTCAGCATCAGCTTCGGTTTCTTCGTCCACATAGTCAACAACTGCATCGTCTGCAGCAGCATAAACCGGTGTGGGCACGCTTGTAATCGTCGTTACGACTGCAAGCAGCATGGCAAGTAACCTTTTCTTCATGCTTTTTCTCCTTTCGTTTATTGCGGGTCTCCGGTCCCGTTCATTTAGCGGAACGGGTATTGTCCCGTGTTTGGGGACAATCTACCCCTCCCACTTTTACACTATCGGTGAAAGTTTACCACTTTATTATGGTGATGACAATACTTTTTGGGAAAAAAAGACACAATTTGGACATATTTGTAAAAAAGATTACGAAAAAAAGAAAAAATAATATATTTTTAACCCCGTTTTTCGGAAACGCTTCTACGAAAGCGCTCCCTCGGGTATCCGGTCGGTCACTCTCTTAAGCTTCGCATCGATCATCAGCTTCTCGGCTTCGGCTGCATTGATGCCCCTTGTTTCCATATAAAAGAGCATATCAGGCGACAGTTTCCCCGAAGTATGAGCATGACGGCCGCTGACCTTCTCTTCTTCACCGAGGATCATGGGGATGGCCCGGTTCACCATGTCTTTGCCGAGAGTCAGGACATTCTCCTCCTCGTCTCCCTCGGCATCTACGGCTCCGTTGCGGAAATCCAGGGTATCGCGCATGATCTTTCTTGCATTATCTTTAAGCACGCCTTCAAAACGCATCACGCCCTTACTTTTCCTGCCCCGGAAGGTATCCACATAGTTAAAATCAATCAAGCTGTCTTTTTCGCCCACATAAGCCACATCGGCCCTGAATTCGCTCTCATAGCCCCACTGGTCCGCATAGGCTCCGGCATAGACCGTACCTGCTCCCAGCTGCACCGAGGTATACTCCATCTTAGCCCTGTCCATGAGCCTGCAGCCCATATCGTCCAGGAAAGTATAGCCTTTACTAAGCTTCTGTATCCTTATCAGATGAAAATCCGCATCCTCTTCAAGATACACTTTGACGCTGACTGCTGCCTGGCCTTTTCCTTCTCCGCTAAAGTTCTGCACAAGAGAAGCCTTCACGCCTTTTTTCACGTGAACATAGATGGCTTTCCTTAAGTCCGCGCCATCCTCCAGCTTATATTCCAGCCTTACCGGCTCCTCGGAAGATTCGCTTATCTCGAGCACTTCCACGGCACCCAGGTACTCATCCATCTCTGCGCCCAAGCCCGTAGGGAAGGCCTGCTCCCTGTACATAGGTATCTTGCAGGCGATAAGTCTCTCTTCAGGAGACTCGGCGGTCTCCGGCCAGTTTCCGGCTTCTTTACCGTCTTTGACCTCCGCCACAGTCTCATTCATTTTTAATTTATTCCAGGTCAGCACCGGCAGGTGGTTTAAATGCATCTCACTCATCAGCCCGTCTCCATTTCCAGCTTGATCAGATTATTCATCTCAGCCGCATATTCCAGCGGCAGCTCCTTGCTCACGGGACTTGCGAATCCGCTGACTATCATTGCCTTTGCCGCTGCTTCGCTCATGCCCCTGCTCATCATGTAAAATACCGCATCATCACTGATACGACCTATCTTAGCCTCATGCCCCACATCCGCTGTATCGGTCCTGATGTCCATGGCAGGCACCGTATCCGACCTTGACTCGGAGTCGATCATCAGCGAACCGCAGTTAACGCTTGCCTTGGAATACAGCGCCGTGGGCCTTATCTCCACCGAACTCCTGTAGGTATTGATACCGCCGCTCTTGGTTATGGACTTGGTATCTATGAAGCTCGAGGTATGCTTTCCTATATGTATCACCTTTGCGCCCGTATCCAGATTCTGTCCGGCTCCGGCAAAGGTCACGCCTGTAAATTCGCTGTGGGAGTGGTCTCCCTTTAAAACCGAGGTCGGATACAGGTAGGAAACATGGGATCCGAAGGAACCGGATATCCACTCAATGGTTCCGCCCTCTTCACAGATCGCGCGCTTGGTGTTTAAGTTGTACATGTTTTTGGACCAGTTCTCTATGGTGGAATAACGCAGATGCGCATTCTTTCCCACAAAGAGTTCCACACAGCCCGCATGCAGATTGGCCACGTTATATTTGGGCGCGGAACAGCCTTCGATAAAATGCACGTCCGCTCCTTCATCGATTATGATCAGCGTATGCTCAAACTGTCCGGCTCCGGGAGCGTTGAGTCTGAAATAAGACTGCAGCGGTATCTCCACCTTTGCACCCGGAGGCGCGTATACGAAAGAGCCGCCGCTCCATACAGCCCCGTGAAGGGCTGCGAATTTATGATCCGTGGGAGGTACCAGCTTCATAAAATGGCTGCGTACCATCTCCTCATATTCACCCGTAAGGGCACTCTCCATATCGGTATAGACCACGCCCTGGGCTTCCACATCCTTACGGACGTTGTGATAGACCAGCTCCGAATCGTACTGTGCACCTACGCCGGCTAAAGCTTCACGCTCTGCCTGGGGTATGCCCAGTTTCTCGAAAGCATTCTTGATATCCTCGGGCACCTCATCCCAGCTTCCCCTCATGCCGGTCTTAGGCTTTACATACGTTACGATATGCTGCATATCCAGCCCGTCTATGGGCGGCCCCCAGTCGGGTACTTTCAGTTCGTTATAGATCTTAAGCGACTTAAGACGGAAGTCGAGCATCCAATCCGGATCATGCTTTTCTTCGGAGATACGGCGTACTATATCCTCGGTAAGACCCTCGTCTACCTTGTAGAAATCCTCATCGTTCTCCTCTTCCCTGAAGTCGTAAAGCCCCCGCTCCACGTCGGCTAAGAGTTCTCCCTTTCTGTCCTCCGCTATATCTATGGGGCTGTCTTTTCTTGCCTCTGCCATGTTTATTCCTCTGTATATTTAGCAAAGCCGCCGGTATTGATCTCGTCAACCAGGCTTGCATCTCCGTTCTTTACTATGCGTCCGTTTACCAGCACATGTGTCTTATCCACCTTAAGCGCATCCAGTATACGCGTGGAATGCGTGATTATCAGAAGACTGCCTCCGCGCTGTTTGAAGATATCCACGCCCTTTGATACGGTACGTACGGCGTCAACATCCAGCCCCGAATCGGTCTCGTCTAATATAGCCAGCTTGGG
>JAEEGJ010027079.1_pt1 | contig 11552 bp, 8 predicted proteins | sample 8958761 | NCBI WGS metagenome assembly JAEEGJ01 (sample SAMN16246546, study PRJNA631951) | gut metagenome | biome: gut microbiome; feature: rumen; material: RS-attached | host: Bos | place: Iran: Karaj | collected 2018-10
GCCCGTCGATGGCGAGCATCGGGTCGAGGCTCAGGTATTCCGTCATCTTCTCGTTGGTCATGCTCACATCGGTCCAGGGGGAGATCAGGATCAGTTCCTCCGGTCCGGGTTCGCCCTCCTGCAGCAGCACTTCGGCCAGACCGAGCGCGAGGCCGCCGCCCGCGGAATCGCCCATGAACACCACTTTTCCGCAGTCGTTTTTCTGCAGATAATCCCGGTAATAAGAAAGGCAGAGGTCATAGGCGGTCTCGCAGTTGTTTACCGGTTCCTTGGGATAGACCATCAGAACGACCTCGCTGCCGGTTTCTTTCGCGGTCCGGGCCGCCATGGTGGTCTGCTGGCCGTTCGGCTGGTTGATGTAGGCACCGCCGTGGAAATAAAACACGGTCTGCGCAGGGTGCTCCTGATCGTTGTAGATAAAAGCCTGCAGCGCATCCAGACGTTCTTCCCGGAGACTGACGCCGAATTTGGCTTTGTCGATGCCGACAGGCTCCCGATTCGTTGCCGCCTTCTCTGCGATGTATTCCTCGGCCGCCTCAACCGTGGTAAACTTGTCGCTGCGGTGCTGCATGGTGAGGACCAGGTCCACAAAGCCCGCCATGAACGAGCGGTGGTTCACAACGCGGCAGGTGAACCAGAACCCGCCGACGATGAGAAGAATAATGGCGAGAAGGATGGCGAGGATCTTACCCAAGGTTTTCATACTGTGCCTCCGAAAAGAAAGATAGTCAGCTTCTCCGGCAGTTGGAATACTGCTTCAGAATGATAAGCGCGATGCCGATGCAGCCGGCGATCATGGAAAGGTAACCCCAGGTCCGCACACTCAGGAGGAACTGCTTCATGCCGTAGCGCTGGATGCAGAATTCTCCGGTCGCGCCCATCAGGACCAGGCAGAGAAGAAACAGGGCAATAGAGAGCGCATGCCCGCGGTCAAACCCGTCGATCAGGATCGAGCAGCGCAGATAATAGATGAATACTGCAAGGAGCAGCACGAGGGCAAAGATCTGCGCAAGGCTGATAAAGGACGAATACGGCGTGAGCTGATGGAGGAAGCGGAACCGCATCAGCACGGAGTCATTCCGCAGGCTGTCCGTCACGACCTCCGAGAGGGCGAAGAAGATCAGGAAGATCCGGGCGACGTTTCCCGCCTTTGTGCACGGCTTCAGCATTTTCAGGTTCCGGAAGCGGTGGAAGCAGATAAGGCATACCGCAAACAGGATCACCATCATCACCGCCTCGATCAGCCAGACCTGCAGCCGGTAGTAGACATTTCCGGCGGGGTCGGTGAGCTTTCTGACCAGCGGTTCCCACTGCAGCGAGGGAGCGGTGATGTTCTTGTTGCCGAGCATCGTGCCCGTGAATCCGTTGCTCAGGCGAATGAAGAGCACGAGCAGACAGAGCCCCGGCGCCAGGCAGTCCAGCAGAATGTTTTTGTTCCGGATCAGCCCTGTGATCTTCAGAAGCCACGCCGAAAGCCAGCAGCCGATGATCACACCCGACAGGGCGAAGCCACCTGCATAGGGGTCGGTCATGGCCTGCCGGAAGCCGGAATAGGCGGAAGCGGTAAAATACCAGTGCAGCAGCCGGGCGAAAAACAGGCTCAGGATATAAGCCGGGAAAAGGAGCATCAGCACGGCGGCTTTTCTTCCGGTACGGATCCGGTAGAGAAGCAACATGCACAGCGCGCAGAGCAGGACGCCAAGCGCGATCATACATGCGCTCTTGTAGACGACCAGAGGGCCGACCGCAAAGAGGACGTTATCCATTCTTCCACACCTCCTCCGGCAGAGCGGTGCCGAACCAGATCATATCGCTGACCCAGCGCTCGGAGTTCCGGTCGATGTAGTTGTAGATTTCGTGGTTGAAGATGATCTCGCTCGTCTGTCCGCCGTCAAAGGCATAGGCGCAGCGCACCCCACGGCTCTGAAAGAACTCGGCGAACTCCATCATGGTCCAGCGGGCTTCCTTTTCGCTGGAGTGGTTCAGGGACATGTAGAGATAGTGCCGTTCATCCAGTTGGCCGATACCGGCGCGTGAGTAGCCGTTGTTGACTTCCGCGACCGGATACCACCCGTCATAGTGGTATTTTGTCTCATAGTTGTCTACAAGGATCGGCCCGAAGGACAGGGAGAAGGCAATATCGTTGTCGTCGATAAACTGCTGCAGCTCGTTCCAGGTGAAAGCCTCACCGAAATAGGTGAAGAGCATGTCGCCGCTGCGGGTGATGTAGCAGTTGTCGAGGCAGTTGTAATACCGGTAGTCGATCCCGTTATGTACGAGATACCGCTTGTCCTCGGCTTTCAGGAGCTTTCCGTCATAGACCAGCACGCCGTAGACCCGGAAATTATAGAAATCGGCATTCATCGAGACTACGGCATTGGTCGAGAGGTCGAGGTTCGAAAGATAGTCGCTTGGGTTGTTGTATCCGTCGCCGGTCAGCTTTCTCCGGAACTGACTGGCATCCGCCACCTTGACCTCCAGGCAGGTGAGCGTGTTGCCGTCTTCGATTTGCTTCCAGATGATCGCGAGGATCGTCTCGTCATAGTAGCACTTGATATCCTCATAATGGCTGCCAGTGTTGAAGGGCAGCGCGGCGCTGAAGACGACCGCTTCATCCTCACGGAGAAGACCGTCGTCCCTGGCTCTCTGAATCACGGCTTCCGCCTTCTGTGCTTCCGACACCGGTACACTGAGGAAACCGGCGGGATCTGCCGGCGGCGCAACGACCGCCCCCTCCGGAATGCTGTAGTGAGGTTTCGGTTCGGGCGTCGGTTCGGGTGCCGGGGTCGGCTCAGGAGTCGGTGTTGGTTCTGTTTCTTCCGGGACAGTTTGCTCCTGTTCCGTCTCATCGGGACTCTCCGGCACCGGCTCTGTCGGCGCGGGGGTTTCGGGCACAGGAGTCTCCGTCGGCACGGTCTCGACCGGCGCAGCCGTTTCCGTCACGGCTGCTGCCGGCGGGACGGCGCCCGGGTGCACCCAGACCAGTCCGCAGAGAAGCAGAAGGAAAAACAACAGGCATGAGATCGTGGGAAAAGATCGTTTCATACTCTGACCGCTTTCGCGTTTCCTTTCCATCAGACTGCTCCGAATATAGCATGAATTCCCGATTCATGCAAGTAACCCGGCCCGGATGACTCCGGGCCGGGTCTTCAGGCCTTATGGGAATGTTTTACGGCTGGAGAGCCGGAGAAACAGCAGAGCCATAAGGAGGGTCAGGATCGGACGTCTATTCCGTCCACTCAAAAGGCACAAGCTCTCCCTTTGAACCGACGTCAAACATACCTTCCTGTCCGCTCTTGATCGGCTCGTCGTTCCAGGTCATATCGCCACACTCGGTGAATCGGAAAGCCGGGCTCGGCACATCGTGGATGTCGCAGTCCTTAAAAGAGATGCCGTCGGTCATGAAGAAATAACCTGCGCCTTCGCTGCACTCGTAGATCTCGGTCTGATTGATCGCAAGCTCTGTGCACTGAGTAGTCTGTACGCCCAGGATGCCGCATCCGTACAGGCCCATGTTATATACCATGACATCATGGCAGTTGTCGAAATACAGCACACCGCCCGCGCAGGTGCCCGGCTCCTTCGTATGCCCGGCGGTGAAGTCCATCAGCTGGATCTTCTCGCAGTTCTTAAAGTAAAGCACGTTCGCGTAGCGGGGGATGGCGGCGAGGGTCGTAGCAGTCCGGTCGGAATTGGAAGTGCCGATGCTCAGGCCGCTGACGTCGTGGATGACAAGCTCGGGGCCGTCGTAATTCTGGTTCCAGTAATAATACTCTCCGCCGACGGCGCCGTAGTTCGAGGCGGTGGAAAGATCGAAGAGGTCACCCTTCAGGATGATATTGCGGTCGGGGCCGATCGCTGCGAGGAACTCGTCAACGGTCGTCACCTCGACGGTCGCGCCGGCGGGCACAACAGCAGCAGGCTCGGTCTTTACAGGGGTAATAGCCGTTTCGGGATCGATCTCCCGCAGGGTCATGCTTTCAAAGGCGTCGCCGACAAGAATGTTGCCGTCCACATCTGCGGCAAAAACGCCGTTTCCGCTGTACCAGCCGCCGAGGAGGCGGTTATCGGTGAAACTGCAGCCATCCACCACAGCGTTAAACTGCTGGAGGAAGAAGGCGGCAGATGCAATATCGTTGTTGCTGACTTCGTTGGAAAGGAACAGTACGTTTTTGGTATAATCGCTGCGCAGCAGGTACTGCATGCGGTTATCATGGATGCGGCTGTTATGCACCACGAAACCGTCGGAGTAGGCGACGTCGAAGAGGTTGATAGCTTCAGCCTGGCCGGCGCGCATGCCGTGGTCGTAGATCTCACAGCCATCCACGCTTACATTTCGGCAGCTGTTGAGATAGACAGCACCATAGCTGCATTCATACAGGTGAGACCGGGTAACCGTCAGATCACTGCTGTTCACGGCTTCGACGCCGATGGTGCCGCAGCCGTAGAGGCCGCAGGAATCCACGATGACACTGCTGCAGCTGTCAAACATCAGGACGCCGCCCGCGCAGTAGCCGGGGATCTTGGTATGGCCGGCTGTGAGACGCTCGACAGTTACATTTTTGCTGGCGGAGAATTTGAGGACATCGGCATACCGGGGGACTGCGGCAATCGTCGTCTCTTCCGTCCCGGCGCCGCGAATCGTGAGGTTATCGACGCCTACGAGCGTCAGCTCGGCGCCCAGCTCGTTATTCTCCATGAAGACTTCGCCCCAGGAATAATAGGGATTCTTGGATGTTTTCGCGTAATCGGAGGCAGTGGAGAGGTCGTAGGTGCCGGGTTCCAGTTCGATCACGGTGTCCGGCGCGATGGCGGACAGGAACTCATCCACAGTGGATACATGGACGACGCCGTCATTTACGGCAGGCACTTTATCGGCACCGTTATCCGCAGGTACAATATCCGCCTTTTCGGCGGAGGGGCCGGCGGCAGCGCCGCAGCCCGCCAGAAGCATGAGCGCCAGCACGGCGGCCAGCACCCGGGCTCCGCTTTTCTTATAGGTCATGATTTGCTCCAATCGTTCTTTCAGGTTTCTCTTTTCCGTGGAAAAGGTGGTGGCGACCACACCGACGGGAAGCGAGGAGCTGGCGGCCATATTCAGCAGCGTAGTGCCGTAGGACTGTTTCTCCACACGGTTCATCGAGCGGAGAAGCATCTCGTCGCAGCTAAGTTCGCAGGACCGGTTGATCTCCCGGCGGATGACCCAGGCCAGGGGATTGAACCAGTGCAGCGACAGGATCACAACGGCGACCCATTTATACAGGGTATCTCTGCGGTGATAATGCATCAGCTCATGGCGCAGAATGTTTGTCAGCAGTTCCTCATCAACGAGTCGGGTGGGCAGAATGATACGGGGATGGACCACCCCGCACATGAGAGGTGTATTCAGGGCTCTGCAGCAGTACAGGGAAGGTTTCCGTCCGGGCAGGGAGGCATACAGCGCCTGCGTGGCCCGGTCCGGGATCTGAAGCCTGTTGCGCAGGCCGGCGGCAAAGCGCAGATAGGAAAAAACAGTGAGGCTGAGGGAGATGGCTGCACCCGCTGCCCAGAGGGCGAGCCAGAGCGCAGGGGATCTCCAGTTGACGGAAAAGGTCTTTGCGGAAGGCATTTCCGTCTGTGCGGGAGCAATGGCAGGTGCTTCTTCCTCAGAAACGGCGGTCAGATTCCCGGTTTCATCCAGAGCGGCCGTGGGAGTTGCAGGCAGGAGAGCGGCCGGCTCTTCCGAGGGAGAGGAAGGACTGACGGAAACAACGGCGGCAGGTTCCGGTTCCGCAGCGGGTGTGACAATAGCCAAGGGAACCAGCCCTGGCAGCGGCAGCACAAAGCGCAGCAGCACCAGCAGCCATGCGTAATAGTAGATGGTGCTGGGCATTTTTTTGAGGATCAGGTACCGCAGCGCCAGAAGCAGCAGCGTAAGCACACTGCCGCTCAAAGTCAAAACAAGCAGTGTTTTCATTCGGTTTTATTCCTCCACCCGGAACATTTGACGCAGTTCCTCGATGTCGTCTTTCGTCAGACCGTCGGAATGGACAAGAGCGGCAACCAGGTCCCGTGCGCTGCCGTTATACAGACGGCTGATCAGATCGTCGGTCGCCCAGGCGTTGTATTCCTGCTCGCTGATGAGCGGGGAATAATAGTAGACGTTCCGTTTTTCCTGGCGGACTGCGCCCTTGGATACGAGACGGGCGACCAGTGTTTTTATGGTAGCGGGCTCCCAGCCTTTCTGGCGCTGAAGCTCTTCACGGATGTCCGTAACGGGCAGTGCATCGTCTGCGCGCCAGAGAAGCTTCATCACTTCCAGTTCAGATCCGGTGATCTTGCCGGCAAGGTCGTTCTGCATGAGAGGTTCCTCCTTGGTGAGTTTACAATTGTAGCTCGAGCGAGCTTACAATAACACAACAGTCTACAGTTGTCAACCGGAAAAATGCAAACTTAAGATTTCTTCATGGAAAAAAAGACCGCAGGGGAACTCCCTGCGGTCGATGTTATGCAATAGAATTAAAGAATTTCCAGAAAGATCGGGTGGTTCTGCCGGTTCGGCAGGTATCTGATCTTTACCTGATCACCGACTTCCAGTTTCTGATTCGGGTCGGGAAGTTCTGCCTCGACAGTTTCTCCCTTGCTGTTTTCATACGTCACGTAATAGGTGTGCGTTACGAATACAGTCCCGTCGTAATCGTTCGTTTTTTCCGTTTCGTCCCGGAATACGACGGCCGTCGTTTCAATGCCGTCTGCCTCGAGCTTTCGGCTGGAAACTCTTTTCCATACGGCTCCGGCGGCAAGCAGGACGAGGACAAGCGCGACGAATAAAAGTCCGAGCATCAGCATATCAGCGTCCTTTCCAGACGGGCGGGCGCTTTTCAGCGAAGGCTCGCGGACCCTCCTTGGCGTCCTCCGTTTTGCCGATTATGGAGGAGACGGCGTTGCTGACCTCGAAGGCTTCTTCCATCGAAAGGCCGTAAGTCTTATAAGCCACTTCTTTTGTGCCCCTGACCGAAAGCGGCGCGTTGCAGATGACGCGCTCCGCCAGGGCAACGGCTTCGTCCATCAGCTGCTCATAGGGTACGACGCAGTTGATCATGCCGATCTCCAGCGCACGCTGCGCAGTGATGGGCTCGCCGGTGAGCAGGATCTCCATGGCAATGGCTTTCGGGATCGACCGCATGAGACGGATGGGACCGCCGGCAGCGGCAAAGATGCCGCGTTTGATCTCGGGCAGCCCGAATTTGGCATGCTCGGCTGCAACGATAAGGTCGCAGGCGAGGGCCAGCTCCGTGCCGCCGCCCAGTGCGAAACCGTTGACCGCGCAGATCAGCGGTTTCGAGAAATAACGCTCAGTCACACCTGCAAAACCGCGACCGGGGAAAATGCAGTCCTTCGATCCGTGGGCGGCCAGATGTTTCAGGTCCAGTCCGCCGCAGAAGACGCGATTGCCGGCGCCGGTAAGGATCACAGCATAGACATTTTCGTCCTGTTCCGCCATGTCCAGTGCGTCGTCTACGGCATGTGCAAGCTCCGGATTGACGGCGTTTGCGGCTGCGGGGCGGTTCATGGTGAGGATCAGGATATGCTCTTTTCGCTCAATGAGAAGAACGGGTTCCGAAGCATCGTTCATAACAGTACTCCTTTTTTCTCAGTCTCAATTGTCAGCGCTGATCACAACAGGAAAGCCGGTATGTTAGGCCTTTCCCAGATGACGTGCTGATTCTGTGTTTCATATATACCACACCGGCAATTGCAGCAGATTCTCTCTCAGAAGGTTCGGCTGTGGGCAAGCACAAATAATTGCGCCCATACCACGCCGTTTCTCAATAACCTTGTCCAGAACGGTAAAGGTACCGGCATCATCCGCTGTAACAGTCGGGCTTTGCTTGATCTCAATGGGGTAAAGGATACCGTTTTCTTCGATGATCAGATCGATCTCGCTTTCGACTTCGTATTCCTGACCATCTCTGCGGCCTTTTTTCTTATCCCTTCCACGATAATAAGAAACACAATAGCGATAATCTATACCGCGATTGGAATACGATTTCAGAATCTCTGAAATCACAAAGGTCTCAAACATGGCTCCGCTCATAGCACCATAGGCAAGAGCTTCCGGCGTGAGCCAGCGGGTCAAATAAGCAGCAAGTCCGGTATCCCGAAAGTAAACTTTAGGTGTTCTGATCGCTTTTTTCAGCACAGAAGGCGTATAAGGCTCCAGCAGATAAACGATTCCGGACGCTTCGAGAATGGACATCCATTTTTTGACAGTTGTTGCATCCTTGCTGATCTCATCAGCGATATTGGCATAATTGAGCATCTGGCCTGTACGGGCGGCGACTGCGATCATGAAGCGCCGGAAATCATCCAGATCCTGTACCGCAGAGAGCTTTCGTACATCGCGCTCCAAATAGGTCTTCACATAACTGGAGAAAAAGGCAGACCAATCCAGTTCTGGGTTCTGTAGTTCCGGATAGCTGCCGCGGTGGATCACAGCCCAGAGATTTTCAGGCGCTTCTGCAGACGCACTTCGCTTCTGCATATATTCCATTGTAGGAACAAAAGGTTCGTTGAAAGGTGTTCCCTGGATTTCACGCAGGGAAAGCCCTGACAGTTCTATGATGCTGACACGACCGGACAGAGATTCCGATGCATTTTCCATTAACTCCAAAGGCTGTGACCCGGAGAGACAGAACTGCCCGTGTAAATCGCTCTCATCGCATTTGATTTTGATAAATCGAAACAAACCCGGCGCACGCTGTACCTCATCATAGAAGGCGGGCGGAGGATTGAGCATCATGAACATATTCGGATTTTCGTTCGCCTGGTCTTCTATAAACGGATCATCAATAGGAACATACTTCTTCTCCGGAAAAAGAGCTTTGAGCATGGTTGATTTCCCTGTCTGGCGCGCTCCTGTAACCAGCACACACTTAAAAGTCTTGTCCGAGGATCTGACTAAGTCTTCAATGCTGCGTTTGATATATTTCATACAAATCACCAAAATCAAAAAATATCGACAAATCCGGTTTTTAAACCCAGATTTGTCGATATTATACTTGGCGTTTGTTTTCCTGTCAAGTTTTTATGGCTTTAAAACAGAGTATTCCGATCAGAACATGGTGATGTAGGCGTCGCGTTCGGGGCCGACGGATACGTACTTCACCGGGCAGCCGACGGCGTCCTCAATGTAGCGGACGTAATTGAGCGCTTCCGCCGGCAGGTCTTCTGCCTTGCGGCAGCCGCTGATATCGCAGTTAAAGCCGGGGAGATACTCATAGATCGGCTTCGCGGCATTCAAATCGTCGATGGCGGAGGGGAAGTAATCGATGCGCTCGCCGTTCAGCTCGTAGGCGACGCAGACGGGGATCTTCTCCATGTAGGAGAGCACGTCCATCTTGGTCAGCGCGAGGCAGGTGCTGCCCTGCATGCGGGAGCCGTAGCGGGAAGCGACCACGTCGAAACCGCCCACGCGGCGCGGACGTCCGGTGGCGGCGCCGTATTCGCCGCCGGCTTCGCGGAGCGCGTCGCCTTCCTCACCGAAGAGCTCGCAGGTGAAGGGGCCTTCGCCCACACAGCTGGAGTAGGCTTTCATGATGCCGATGACCTCATCCAGCTTCGCATACGGCACGCCGGCGCCGATCGGCGCGTAGGAGGCGAGCGTGGTGGAAGCGGAGGTGTAGGGAACGATGCCGTAGTCGATATCGCGGAGGGCGCCGAGCTGCGCCTCAAACATCACCGACTTGCAGGCTTTGATCGCCTCGTCGAGATAGGCGGTGGTATCTTTGACGAACGGCACGAAGGGCAGGCCGTACTCTTCCAGCCATGCCATGATGGCCTCGGCCGACACCGGCTCGTGGCCGTAGCCTTTCTCCACAGTCAGGTTCTTCCACTCCACGATGTCGGCCACTTTTTCTTTGAGCGAATCCCAGTGGAGCAGGTCGCCCATGCGGAGCGCCTTCTTCATATACTTGTCCGCGTAGACGGGGGAGATGCCGCGCCGGGTGGAACCGAATTTCTTGTCGCCGAGGCGGTCTTCCTCCAGCTGGTCGAGCAGCGGGTGATAGGGAAGGCAGATAACGGCGCGGGTGGAGAGGATCAGATGGCCCGGCTCGATGGGGATGCCGCCTTTTACGATGGAGGCGACCTCCTTCGTGAGATGAGCCAGATCCACGACCATGCCCGGTCCGAGGATGTTGGCGGTCTCCGGGCGCAGGATGCCGGAGGGGAGCAGGTTCAGGATGAACTTGCCCTTGTCGTTGACCACGGTGTGGCCGGCGTTATTGCCGCCCTGATAGCGGACCACGACGTCATAGTCGCTGCTGAGCAGGTCGACCATGCGGCCTTTGCCTTCGTCGCCCCAGTTTGTTCCCACAATAGATGTAAGCATAGCGGACACTCCTTAAACGGTTATTTCATCAGCGGCAGTCATGCTGCCGGCGTTTTCTTCCAGTAACGGACGGATCTCATTGGCCAGGAATGCGTCGACCTGCTGCGCGGCCATGCCGGTGAAGGCGGAGGGGTCGGCGACAGTGTCGAGCTCGTCCTGCGTGAGGCCGAACGCGGGATCGGCGAGGATCCGGTCAAGCAGGTCGTTGGCTTTGCCGTAGAGCTTCACCTGCTCGGCGGCGGCAATAGAATGCTGGCGGATATGCTCGTGCAGTTCCTGCCGGTCGCCGTTCTTTTCCTTGACGCAGTACATCAGGATGTTCTCCGAAGCCATGAACGGCAGCTCCTCCCGCAGATGCTTCTCCATCACGGCGGGGAAGGTGCGCAGGCCGCCGATGACGTTGCCGTAGAGGTTCAGCACGCCGTCGATGGCGAGGAAGGCTTCCGGAATGGCGATGCGGCGGTTGGCCGAATCGTCCAGCGTGCGCTCCAGCCACTGAGAGGCGGCCGTCACAGCGGTGTTCTGCAGGTCGCAGATCACATAGCGGGAGAGGGAGGCGATGCGCTCGGAGCGCATGGGGTTGCGCTTGTACGCCATCGCCGAGGAACCGATCTGATTATTTTCGAACGGTTCCTCGATCTGTCTGTCGTGCTGCAAAAGCCGAATGTCGTCTGCAAATTTGTATGCGCTCTGCGCTATGCCGGACAGGATGTTGAGTATGAACGAATCAATTTTTCTCGGATAAGTCTGGCCGCAGACGTCGAAACATTTATCGAAACCGAATTCGGCGCATATCATTTCGTTCATTCTGTCGATTTTTTCGCTGTCGTTTTCAAAAAGATCCATGAAGCTTGCTTCAGTCCCGGTCGTGCCCCTGCATCCGAGCATTTTCAGGCGTGATAACGTAAAATCAAGTTCCTCAAGATCAGATACGAAATCATGCATCCACAGCGCGGCGCGTTTGCCTACCGTGACAAGCTGGGCGGGCTGATAATGCGTGTAACCTAGCGTGGGCAGATCCTTGTATTTCATACTAAAGTCAGCGAGATTTTTTATAACGGCTATTAGCTGTTTTTTTAGGTATCTCAGCCCGTCGCGGTAAATAATAATATCCGCGTTGTCGGTAACGTAGCAGCTCGTTGCGCCGAGATGTATGATGCCCGCTGCGGATGGCGCGGCT
>JAEEGJ010027082.1_pt1 | contig 11550 bp, 10 predicted proteins | sample 8958761 | NCBI WGS metagenome assembly JAEEGJ01 (sample SAMN16246546, study PRJNA631951) | gut metagenome | biome: gut microbiome; feature: rumen; material: RS-attached | host: Bos | place: Iran: Karaj | collected 2018-10
CATAAATCCAATTTCATTATCTTTTCCACGAAGGTTTCCAACATATTGAGACTGAGAAAAAACAAGAAAACCTTCCTGCATACGCAAAGGATTCCTAAGTCCTGTATTGCCTATCTGCCATATATCAACTTTCTCTTTTTCATCTATTCTCATAAAACAGACCTCTAATAACCTACAAATAGGTATTCCTGAACTTCATTTCTATGCGATTTTGCATCTTTCTGATTGCCAAAAAAGTATGTATAGTCTACAGGGACAACCTCAACATGAGATTTGTATTTCTCCATGATCTCTATCATTTCCTCTTTGGTAGGCATGCTGTTTGAAGAATATGACACTATAAGAATGCTATTCTTGTATTTCTTAAATAAACTATCAAATGCCGCTTCCGCACCATTTCTGGATGAAAACGGTGTTGGATAAGACTTAAACTTCTTTGTTTTTGTATTCTCTTGGAACTCAACGCCCTTCCAATCTCTAGCCAACCCTTCGATGAAATGATATCTGCGGACATATTCGTTGTCTGAGAGGGGAGAATAGTACGGTGGGTCAATATAGACTAAATCCGGTTTCTTTCCTGAAACACTCATTGCATCGCCCCAAACAGAAACATTATTACAACCATTATCAAAAACAGCATGGTTTACAGCATCGACATTCTCTAGGAATTGCTGTTCCATAGATATCTGCAAATCTCGTCTGCCATCATTGTATTTTTCACCCAAGCCGACATATGTAAATAGACCTCTCGGGCGTTTTTTTGTACAGGCTCTAATAAGTGCAGTCATTGCAATAGCCCGCTTGTATTCATCTTCCATAGCCCAGATATTCGTTCTGAGAATATCGATCAATTTGTTATCATCATCGGAAAAATATAATCCTGCAAAGCGTTCTTCAACAAAATGATCAGGTTCTGCTTTCTTAACTAACAACTCCTTTGCCTCTTCAAGGGGAAGAATTACGGAACTGTTTTCAACCATTGCTTTGGTAAATGTAGCAGACATAGCCATATAATCATTGCTGATTACCTTTTTTCCAAGGCATTTGAACATATAGCCGACAATACCGGAACCAGAGAATAGATCTAGCACCGATTTATACTCGAAATTATCTGCAACAGCCATTATTTCTGAAAGCAACTTGCTCTTCGAACCCATAAATCTTGTAGCAGGATACAGTTTTACTTGCTCAGGAAGAACAACATCCTTGATAACAACTCTCCGGGCATCAGGGAAAGCAGTAACAATAGCGTCCTCTCCTGTTCTCGAACTGCTTTTTGAAGAGATTGCTCTCTTAGTTGGTATAACATCAATTTTGAATTCACTATAAAGATCGTGTACTAATGGATGATTGGAATTAGTGAGGATAATATAACACCCAAGCTTTTGAAGCCGCTTAACCTCATTAGCTAAGTTTTTCTGATCCTCTTCATAAAACTGTTCTTTTGTATATCTCTTAAAATCTCCCCACTCAGTAACAGGAATATAAGGCGGATCAAGAAAAATGAAATCACCAGGCTGAGCATATTCATGAAGAACATCCAGATAATCACCACACACAATTTGTGCGTTTTTAAGGACATTTGATGCTTCACGCAATGCCCTCTCATCGCATATTGTAGGATTCTTATATCGACCGAATGGAGTGTTAAACTCACCTTTTTTGTTTACTCTATATAATCCATTGAAGCATGTCTTGTTAAGATAAAGTGTTCGTGCAGCAGCTTCTTCAGGAGGTAGCTTTGTCCAATCCTGTTTCCTGGTCTCATAAAACATTTCTTTTGTATTTTCATATTTTTTAAGTTTTTCTATTACAGCATCAACTGAATAAGCGACTTGTTTATATAAATTGATAAGCTCCGGATTACTATCTGCTATCACAGCATTATCAGGCTGATAAGCAAGATATAAAGCTCCGCCGCCGAAAAAAGGCTCAATATATTTGCCCGAATAATTTGGTATTCTAGGAAGCAATTCTTTTAAGAGCTGACTTTTACCGCCAGCCCATTTCATGATAGGTTTGCAGCGTTCCATTACTATTTCTCCATATTAATAAATCACTTATTTCTTAATTATAACATTGCGTTCTAACAATAATGGGACTTTTAATGGTTTGAATCGGATAATTACAAGCAAAATATCCGTTCTATAAACTTTAAGTATCTCAGATTAAGTGTTCCAATAATCGTACTTTTACCTCCAGAGTCCAATTATTGGGTCAAGGTGTAACCATTTCTTAACACCTTGAAAAATAGGGCTTGCAATTCAAAAATCACCCCTCTATAATCGACCTTAATCGAACATAAGTTCTCACAACTTATCAGAGAAAGCGAGGTGAGGGTAAATGCATAAGACGATAGCTGATTATATTAGAGACACATACATAATGATCATGTTGTCGTTATTGAAATCACCCACCCTGCCGGATCTGATTCAGCCGAGTGGTCCGGGATAGCGTCCGCTCTAAAACATAGATCCACAACAAAACGAACTGATTTTTCGCAAAAGTTATCGTACTTGTGCGTTGGTATATGTCGGTCTTTTTGCGAAAACACCTCAACTGCAAGCGGGAGTGACTATACCAAACTTGCGGTATGGTTTTTGCCGCTTGTCCCAGACTCTACCGCCCCACGAAGTGGATCTATGTTTTAGCTATGTTTTAGCGAAGTGGATCTATGTTTTAGCTATGTTTTAGCAAGCAACGTATTTTCGGGAACACGAAAATACAAAGCTTGTCAGGGGGCGACCCCTGAGACCCCGAGGAACGCAAGATGCGTTCAATCATTTCACTCCAAGGAGGTGAACAAAACATGAGAATCAAACCGAACAGGAAGCGCACGATCGAGTTCAAAGTAATGCTGAGCCCGGAGGAAGCGGAGCTGTTGAAGAAAAAATCTGAAGAGTCCGGTCTGTCCCGTTCTGAAGTTTTAAGGAGCTTGTTGACTGGCAGGAGCATCGCAAGATACCGGGAAGGTTCCACTACTCCATCACACTTCGGGAAGACGATAAGAAAGGACGGTAACTAAAATGGCAGTAACTTCCGTATGGGCAGTCAAAGTGCGTATGGATGCCGCTATTGATTATATCGAGAATCCCGAGAAGACCACTCTCCGTCCTGAACTTGAAGCCGATGCTTCTGCTGCACGACAGGCTATCTGCAATGTTATCGACTATGCAAGCGATGAGGATAAGACAGATCAGATGATGTTCGTCACAGGCATTAACTGCGATCCCAATACAGCATATAAGGAGTTCATGGAAGTTAAAGAATACTGGCACAAAGAAGGCGGCCGACTGGCTTATCACGGTTATCAGGCTTTCCTTGAAGGCCCGGGTGAGATCACAGCCGAAGAGGCTCACGAGATCGGCGTAGAACTTGCAAAAGAATTATGGGGCGACAGGTTCCAGGTAGTAGTTGCGACACACCTTAATACCGGTCATTATCATAATCATTTTGTCTTGAACTCCGTATCTTTCGCGGACGGTTACAAATTCTATCGAATGAATTCCGATTACCGCAAGATGCAGGAAATCAGCGACCGCTTATGCAGTGAACGTGGATTGAACGTCATCAGGGATAAGTCTCCTGCAAGAGGAAAATCCTATGCCGAATGGAAAGCGGAGCGAGAGGGGAAGTATACGGTTCGAGGAAGAATCTGTGAAGATATCGATTATGCTGTTGCTCTCTCAAGATCCTGGGATGATTTCGCCGAGATTATGACCGGTCTCGGCTATGAGTTTAAGTATTTCGGAAAGAACGGGCAACCGCTCAAACATCCCGGTCTTAAACCACCCGGAGCTAAAGGATACTTCAGATACGAAGGTCTCGGTAAAAACTACGAACCGTGGAAGCTCAAGGAAAGGATCATACAAAATACCGTGATCCCGGGGTATCTTCCGATCCCCCAATACAAACCACAGGTCAAAAACTGGGAACCTTCTCTGGAGCCGATGTCAGGTCTTCCGAAGTTGTACAGACGTTATTGTTACAGATTGTATTGCTATGTCAGCAGATCCAACCGGAAAAGAGAGTATATCCCTATGGCTATAAGAGAGGATATCGCAAAGTTGGACAGATATATCGAGCAGTTGGACTTTATGTATAAACACCAGGTCGAATCAAAGGATTCAATTCCGCAGCTGCGCGCATACTACGTGTCGCATCTTGAGGAACTTCAGGAAAGGCGTAAGGAACTGTATTCAATAAAGGACCTGGCTAAAAAGGATAACAATGCTGTTCATCTATCAAGCCTCAATGAGAGGATCGGGGAACTCACAAATCAGATCAAGGAAGCACGGCATAAGATCAAGTTATGTGACGACTGCTTCGTTGATTGTGACAGGATTGCAGAGAACGAAAAACTGCCGGATAGAAACCCGAAGTTTGCAAAACAGCAGAAGAGCCGTGGCGGATGGGCAAGATAAAAACAAGGAGTTATCGTAAGTATGAAAAAAGAATTTAAACCACTTCAAGTTGATACTGTACAGAATCTTGCCGAAAAGGAATTCGAGACTATCGATCCCCTGATCGATCACTTCCTTCCGGGTAAAGGCTTATATCTTCTTTGTGGCAGCGCAAAAGTCGGCAAGTCATGGATGGCACTTCAGATCGCCCTTTGTGTCAGTACCGGTATGAAGTTCTGGAATTATGAAACCAGGAAGAAAGACGTGTTATATCTCTGTCTTGAAGATGGTGAGAGAAGGTTGCAGGACCGTTTGTTCAGCATTGCGAATGATTGTCCCAGGACGTTTATGTACACAACGAATGCAGCTCCCATCGGCGGTGGTCTTGAAGAACAGCTTGAAGATGCACTGAAATCGCATCCTGATATCGGACTGTTCATTATCGATACGCTTGCAGCTATCCGTTGTGAACGGAGCAAAGCGGACATTAATACAAAGAATCCATATCAGGGAGACTACAACACTATCGCACCGCTTCACAATTTTTGCGAAGCTCATAATGTCACGATCCTGCTCATCCATCACACCCGAAAGATGAGATCCGTTGACCCGTTCGATGACATCTTAGGTACTAACGGGCTGTTCGGAGCATCAGATGGCGCGTTCATTATGCGCAAAGAATCAGATGACACAGACGTAAAACTTCGCCTTCGCAGCCGTGATATGGAAGAACGCATCCTGACGGTCAGATTTAACAGCACACTCAGCCACTGGGAGCTTGCTAAAGAGAATACGCCCGTTGAAGATTCCTTCCAGACGGATGAAGATCTCAAGAAAGCTCTCGATTACCTTAAGGAACACGGATCCTTTGATGGTACGGCTACTGAGTTCTGTGAACTGATAAAGGCCAGAAAAAAGCCGCAATCGATCAGTGGAAAGATCTGGAACAGGCGCAGTGACCTGGCAAAACTGGGATTCAGTTTTAACAGAGACCACAGGCGTGATGGAACATATTTCACCTTCGCCAAGATTGATCAGCAGGCTAAAAAAGTTATAGAACCGAAATTTCAAGGATGCTATCCGTTCGATATTGTAACTGATGATTACACCATAGAACTTCATCGTTACAGTGGCAATAAAGCCGTCACATCGTCACAGTCGTCACAAACAGCATAAATATACAGGAGGAATAAAAACATGAAAAAGAACGACATCAACATCATCGTAGACCAGAACACAAGCGACACAACCAAGGAGAAAAGGGATACCGGTTACCTCTTCCAGCTGCTCATGAAGCAGAGAAAGGGGGAAGAGAACGCGTCCCGTATTGCTGAGCTGAAAGACAAGAAACTCCTCACTGTCGAGGAAGCAGCAGAACTTTTCGGAATCGGCAGGACTAAGATCCGTGAACTGACTTCCGGTGATGACTGTCCTTTTGTGCTTTGGATCGGCGGCCATAGAAAGATTAAGCGTGAAGAGTTTGAAAAGTATGTGATGGATCAGTTCTCCATCTGATCACCAACACTAAAAGACATTATGGGGTTATAATAACCTCATAATGATCTTTGTAGTCGCGGTGAAAGGAGTTATAAATGGCTACAGAGATAAGAAGAAAAGATGATAAGAACCGCGTACTTAAAAAGTATGAATCGGTAAGGAAGAATGGCGGATACGAATACAAGTATCCTATAGGAAACGGTAAGAGAAGATCGATCTACGCCGACACGCTTGAGGAACTTCGCCAGCTTGAGAAAACTATACAGAAAGATGTTGTTGACGGAATCAAGCTCGACAACAATATGACTGTAAATGATGTTTACGAAAAGTGGTGCAAGGTCAAAAGAGGTCTCAGGGATTCAACATTTCATAACTATAAATATATGTATGATATGTTCGTTTACCAGGATTTCGGTCGCAGAAAGATCGCGGACATCAGGAGATCGGATGTAAGGGCTTATTACAACCATCTCAATGAAGATAAAGGTCTTGCTCTTACTACGTTGGATAACATTCATACCGTACTTCATCAGGTCTTGGAGCTTGCAGTTGAGGATAATTATATCCGCGCAAACCCGGCAGACAAAGCTTTGCAGGAGTTGAAGCGATCATCCAAGAAAGGCAGGAAGTGCAAAGAAGAATCCGCTAGAGCTCTGACCGTTCCTGAGATGAATCTTTTTGAAGAGTTCCTTAGAACGGATCCTCGCTACGAGACATGGCAGCCTATATACACGATCATGTTGTGGACGGGCATGCGTGTCGGAGAATTCACCGGGCTGCAGTGGGATGATGTTGACTTTGAAAAGAACCTCATTCACGTACAGCGAACACTGGTGTATTTCGATCAAGGCGGTGCAAGAAGATGCTCCTATGCGATCAATGAAACCAAGACCATAAATGGTAACCGTTTCATTCCGATGCTTCCGCAAGTAAGAGAATCGTTCTTTAAGTTGAAAGAACTTTATGAGCTTGCTGACATCAAAAGCACAATGGAAGTTGACGGATTATCGGACTTCGTTTTCCTTAACCGGTTCGGAAGACCATACAACCAGTCATCCTTGAACAGAGGACTGGGAAGGATAATGAGAGATTGCAACTTCAAGCAGATGGATAGCGGTAAACCGGATCCGCTCATGTTGCCTCCACTTTCCAATCACTGGTTGAGACACACCTTCGTAACCAGGTGCGTAGAAGCAGGTTTACCGGTCAAGGCTGTTCAGATGGTCGCCGGTCATGCTGACATTGAGACTACAATGGACATCTATGCGAACTGTACACCTGACTACGTAACCAAGGAAATGAGAGCTCTCAATAAGTTCTTCAGCGAGTATAGCAATGTCAACAGCGGTTCAGAATCTTACGACAAGCGTACGACCGTCGTACGACCACTATACGACGGACTGCAAGGATTCTTTGAAAACATGTGAGAACATGTGAATCGGGAAAAGCAATAAAATAGGGCGTTTCAGAGATTATAAGAACATATGTTCGTATAACGAAACACCCCCGAGCACATCCCGACGATGAAAACTAAAGAGGGCTAAACCCTTGATTTTATTGGGTTTGCGGGTTTTTGGATAGCGGTTTGACAGCAGTTCTGACAGCACTTTGACATCACAAGCCCGAAACCTCGATAGAATCGCACATTTAACAATTTCAGATTTTTTGCTTTGACATCCCGAGACATTTTCTCGGGATGTTTTTGTCTTGGCTTTTCCCGGAAATGCCAGAAAATGCGCGGCTTTGCAGGTTATATCTCTGTTAGAATCTGCGTATACCACGTATACCAGCAGTTTTGGTATACATTCAAATGTTCAATTTCACGCCGGCCAATAATGATTTCTATCGTATATTTTTTCTTATATACGAATTCTCATCAGGATTTATACGGAAAATATACGAAAGAGGCATAAGAGTAATCGCACATTGGATTTATCTCCGTCGAGTTCATATCCTTATGGTAGAGACGGAGGAGTTTACTATGATGATTATATGGGGTGGAACGCTTGCTATTCTCCTAAACCGATTTAGGCGAAATCTATTTCGGGTAACTAGGATCAATCACGATATCGATGCTCAGATCAAGAGGATCGGTGTCTATTACATGTGTATTGATGATCTTCCGATATGAGAAGAGGATCTCTTGCTGAAGAAAGACCGGATCTTGTTCAACAGTGGTCGCCAGAGAATGAGCTTACTCCGTCCGATGTCTCTTGCGGCTCCCATAAGAAGGTTCTATGGGTTTGCGACCAAGGACACACTTGGGAAGCCATCGTAAAGAACAGAGTCCTTGCAGGAAGTGGATGCCCCTATTGCGAGCACAGAGCAGTCTTGAAGGGCTATAACGACCTCAAGACACTCTTTCCCAAGGTTGCTAAGACTTGGTCTCCAAAGAATAAACTGAAGCCCACAGAGGTATCTTCACGCTCAAATACAGAGGTTTGGTGGCGATGCAAGCATGGTCACGAATGGAAATCCCGTATAGCTGATCGTACAGAAGGCCATGGCTGCCCTTATTGTGCAGGTCATCGTGTCTGGAAAGGGTTCAATGACCTTGCTACGACTCATCCTCATCTGATCTCTGAATGGTCTGATAGGAATAAGGATATATCTCCCGAATCAATTACATACAAGAATCGATCTAATGTCTGGTGGAACTGTAAAAAGTGCGGTAATGAGTATCAGGCTGTCGTTTATGCCAGGGCTAACGGTCGCATCTGTCCTTTTTGCGTGGCAAAGGAGATACAGAGACTCAGAGCTATAAGGATTACACACCGGGAAATAGCCAAGGACTTCTTATATCTGCTGCCACAATTAGCTATGATCTACTATTCCGGTAAGTTCGGTCTGACGGTTTATACAGACTCAGAGGCTCCGCTAGGGATAATGGTAGCGGCATATATACCCGATCTCAGTCTTGTTATAGATGTTTGCCGTTCGCCTAAGGAGATATCCTTAAAAGAGTATATAAGCAGCTTCAATGGTATCCGCTACTTAAATATATCCGATAAGCTGTCTGAGACAGACACGCTCAATACAATCCGAAAAGCACTCTTAAAGTCCCATATTCATGTGGATTCGCTTCTAAAGGATGATCTGGAGATAATCAGGCGTAATTACTCTCAGTGGAGATTAAAATAGGTACAGATACTCATAAGTAAAAACCATCTTTATCTGGTTCTCCAAAGCAACTGTGACAGGTGTAAGGAATCTCCGCGTTTATTGCTCCATTAGCTGATAATTTGATTTCTCGAGTAATAAAAGGGAATATTCTGCAGTGGCTTATCATAATAATTGCCATGTTTCTATTTTCCTTTATTACACGATTAATGATGTTGCTTATGTTTCTAGCGTTTACGAAATCCAAGTTGTTTAGCGGTTCATCTATTATCATAAGATTAGCGTTAGGTCTTGAAGCAATTACAGAAAGCACAGAAAGCAGTCTTTGCTCTCCTCCGCTAAACTTACCGGGTTTTCCCTTTGCATCAAATATGCGCGTGTTATCTTCCTTTCTTGGAATCCACTTATCAATTAGGTCATTTACTTCTGAAGTAGTAAGTATCTTGTTTGAGAAGGGTAAACTTACTTCGCTTATTATGTCTCTGACTTGTATATTTCCCATTTCAGAATAGCTGTCCTTTTGTTGTACATAAGCAACACTTGACCGGAACTCTTGGATTTTACTATTATCTAATTCCAATAAATTTCCATAATCCTTGTGCACTATTATACCTGTTATCATTTTATCTTTGGTTTCGAGTCCCATAATGCATTTCAGTAACGAACTTTTCCCTATACCATTGGGTCCTGATAAAAGAATTACTTCGCCTTCATTAACATCAAAAGATATATTGCTGAGTATTCTTTTTTGTTTGATTTCAATAGATAGGTTTTGTATAGACAGAATATTCTGGCTCATTTTTAGCTCCTCCATAGTGTTTTTCTAATAAAGTAAGAGGTCGAAACAATCGCTATTATTTCAAACACATTAATGAATAAAACGAATATTATTATGGGTAGGCATAGAGTCTTTAAAAGACCAAGACCGGTATTTACAACAATAAATCCTAGAACCACAAGACATGCAGGGATTACTATGCTTTGGTCATATAAAGAGTTAATGATTTTTGGTTGATAACCCAGTGACACATATCTTCTGAAATTAGTAGTTATCTTGTTTGTGCGAATCAACACAAACCCGATGCTAATAGCTATACCGATTAAAAAGAAGAGAATTGTGTATGGGAGAAGATCTTCAATTACAAATGACAATTCGTCATCTCTATACAACATGTTTTCAGCCGATACTTTACCGTCTTGTGTCAGCGAATTAATAGGCTCGCTTGTAAATACGATTACGCTATGACTAATGTTTTCCTCATATGTTGAATCATAGCCCATAATGATCAATCCATCATTGCGAACCACGTCTTTTTCGTATCTTACATTTGTAGCACTCGGAAGTATTTGCTTGATGGTGTAATCATACACATTGCTGTCAACAATATGTTTAGAGTATAAGATATCTCCTACACTAAGATTATTTGCCTTAGCAATGTTTTGTGTAATTGCAATTTCGTGAGCATTGAGAGGTTCTGCATTCCAATAAACCAGATTACTATATTCTGAAGAGTCTAGTTGCATTATCACATCCGCTTTTAGTGCACTTTCTGAATATGTGTTTATTGCAAATCTAATCGCAGCATTGTATTGATAGTAATCGTCATAACCTTGTGATGAATCCATCTCAACGGAATATTCATATTTGCTATTAATTAGCGTACTGATTTCAGCAAAATAATCATATGAAGAAAGCAACATTAAAATCTCTAAACCAACCAGAATTAAGCAAAAGAACACTATCGATAATAGTGTTCTTGTTTTTGCGGTATGAAAGCTTAGTTGATTCTTGCTCAATTCATGTCACCTGGAAACACCTGCGGCATTTTTCCTTTTTTTATAATCCTTAATAAGTCTGGATACCATAGCATTGTTTGAAATCATATTAACCACATTTGCAACTAAGAGTGAGGTTGGTACGCAAAGAAGCCAAATGCTGAATAATGAACTCTTTGGAATATAAACTGTGCTGGTCATTATTTTGTAAGCAAGCAATGTTATATAACCAATAAAAGGCAAAACCAACTCAAATATAAAAGAAATACTATAATAAGGCTTTACATTGAGCCCTTTTGGAATGCAAAAGTCTTTAAAATATGTCTTCTCACAACCGCGCTTCATCATGAGAGTGTTATAAACAATCACACAAATCAATACGATAGCTGAAGCAATCCAAACTAGCAGAGGACTATCATTAACACTAAGACTACTCTCTTTAACTCGAAGATCAGTGATTTCATTTGCATATCCTGATGACATGATTGCATCGTAATGAATCTGGTATTGTTCATCAGAGTCAAACAAAGCACGATCCTTTAACCTTCCTAGAGGACGGTAGTCTGTCTTTAAATATGACTGGCATGCACTATAGTCGCTTGCAGAAATATACATTGCAGAATAACCGCTATTCTTAGAGTTATTGCTGATAGTATCTTTCTGAGCAGATGTTATAGGAGCAAGGATTGCTCCTCCATCATATAGACTGTTTGTCTCATAGATGGCAGAAACAGTATAATCAATGATATTATCG
>JAEEGJ010027083.1_pt1 | contig 11550 bp, 8 predicted proteins | sample 8958761 | NCBI WGS metagenome assembly JAEEGJ01 (sample SAMN16246546, study PRJNA631951) | gut metagenome | biome: gut microbiome; feature: rumen; material: RS-attached | host: Bos | place: Iran: Karaj | collected 2018-10
GATTGGCACTGATGATGGTGTAACGAAGATCGCCTTCCTGGAAGTCGTAGGCGAAAGCTTGCAGTACTGCAAATGTCAGTAAGAATGACAGCATCAATTTGTTGAGTGTTTTCATAGGAATATGTTTTTATTTGTTATTTCGTTGCATGTTTTTGCAAAAGTATAACAAATTTTAGCCAAAAAACCAACTGTTGGTGGCAGATATAGATTTTTGGAGGTTTTAGTTATTGTAACAGACTGATAAACAATGGTTTGTTAAAACTTGAATATAGATTTTTATAGGCTTATCAAGTCGGATATTTGGTCGGAGTTTGCTTTTTTCTTGATGTTGTAACGGTATTGCATCACCGTTGTTTCGCGCAATCCCATCAGATTGGCTTGTTCTTTCACTCTGAAGCCGAGGAATGACAGTATGATGATTTGCAGCTCTGTTTCGTTGAGGTTTGGATGCGATGTTTTTAGGATATCCCAAGCATCGGGGTAGGAGTTCTCAAATTGCTTAAGGATGCGTGTCAATCGGTCGTTGTGTTGGCTTTTGTAGATGGCGGCGACTCCTTGAATGAGGGTCTCGCGTTGGGAGTTTTTGATTTTTAGGAGTTCGATTTCATTGTTTTTGCGATAGCGAGAGATGAAAAGCCATAACAGCAGAAGGGCGATGATGAGCGACGCTGTAAGAAAATAGAGCCACATTTGTTTGATTTTATGTTCGCTTTCCTTTTTCTGGAGTTCCATTTTGATGTCGTATTCCTCCTTGACTTTGGTGACAGCCATCAACTCAGAAATGTTGTCATTGTTCATGCCGAGGCACAGATTAGCGTAATATAGTGCGTTTTCGTTGTCGCCTAAAGCAAGATATGATTGATAAAGATAGTGTGCGGCTTCGCTTTTCCATAATGACCTTGGCGTTTCATAGACTTGTTTGGCGTAGTAGCAGCAGGAGTCGTATTGGTGCAGTTCGCAATAGGAATAGGCGAGAACTTCCATAATGTCGGATTTGTACTTTGTAAGCGTGTCGCCTAATATGGCCAGTCCTTTACAGCTTTCTGAAACAGCTTTTCGAAGCAATTCCTCCATTGTCTCATTGTCGGAGTATTGCTTGTTCTTATATTGATAGCGATATTGCTGAGCTAATGTGTAATTATAGAAGGCGTACTCTTCCACATCGCCAATATGTTTGGCTGACCGCAGCCCTCTCTCTATGTATTTTAAACAGCTGTCTGGTTCATTTATTCTCATATACGATAATCCCAGGGCATGAGCTGTTGTGATGTGCATTCTGTAAAAATCATTTTCATAGTAAAACTGCTCAACGGGTTTCAGGTAATGTATGCTTTCTAAATAATAATGATCTTGCGCATATGACATACCTAATCTCATTGTGACGGAGTATTTCATGTTGTCAATAACCCTTTGCTCTGTGGTCGGTTTGGGTGAATAAAGCACAAAACGCTCATCCACGTGACGGCATTGCTCGATACATTGGAATGCTTTGAGACGATAGTCAAGTACTATTTGGGAACCTTTTCGGGTCATCAAGGCTTCAAGGGATACGGTCCAATAGGTCATGGCCTCGAAATATTTGTCGTCGCTTTTTGAAAAATAGCTTTCAGCTACGCTGAGGAGAGAATCTGTTTCGGAACCGACTTTCCATCGTAGTTGATTGGTTCTTGCTTTCAAAAGGCAGTAATGAGCATGTTCTTTCTCGGAAAGCACTGATATGTTGAGTGTGTCGAGGATTCGGGCGGCACTATCGGGATGGGGTTGGTAGAAATACTCGATGCGGTAGAGTTGGTCTTCCTGAGGTGGCATGGAGTGGGTGCAGCTGAGGAGGAGAGCACAGAGGGCGAGGGTGATATGGAGGAGATATTTAATCACGGGGCAAAGATAAGGAAAAAGAATGAAAGGGAAGAGAAAAACAGATTATTTGTCATTAAATAGTAACTTTTTCGGCAAAAAATGTGAAAATGTGCCGAAAATGTTATATCTATCATGGAGTGTGAAAAAACATATCAAATTTTAACATTTATTTAAATTTTTATTACTTTTGCAGGCGGATTAGGTAGAAAGTTTTGCAAAAATTTTCTACCTGAAAAAGGGTTAATCAATGTGTATAGCTGAGAAAATAAGAGAACAGGTTAAACTAGACAAATCAGGAATGGTTTATTTCATTTCTGACTTTGCGCAACATGGTAACGATGTGTTTATCAGCCGTTTGTTGTCGGAATGTGTGAATGATGGCTTGTTGATTCGCATAGCAAACGGTATTTATTACAAGCCAGTTGAAACAAAATTCGGAGTGTTGTTTCCTTCAGTTGATGAACTGATTAAAGCTATAGCAAGGCGTGACAATGCCCAAATACTGCCTACTGGCGAAACAGCACAGAATCTTTTGGGGTTGTCAACACAAGTGCCTACGCGTTATGTTTATCTAACCTCTGGATCTTCACGAAGGATTGTCTTAAGAGAGCAGACAATCACTCTGAAAAGAAGTGTGCCTCGTAATTTCGCTTGCAAAAACGATTTTATGGCAACTCTAATACAAGCTCTTAAATCTATAGGTAAAGATAATGTGACCGATGAACACAGACAAACGATAGCCGGATTGCTGCAGAAGCATCTTGACGAGAAAACATATATTGATGATTTGAAAACTGCACCAATTTGGGTGAGAAAATTTATTTCGGAAATAATCAAACAAAACAAACATGAATTGGCTTCAGCATGATATTAATGAACGAAAAGTGATGCTTCAACAAGTTGCAGAAAGCATACATCTTCCTGATTATGCCGTTGAGAAAGACTGGTGGGTGACAATGGTGCTGAAAGCTTTGTTTGAAACAGAGTGCGCATCATTTTTAGAGTTTAAAGGAGGTACCAGTCTTAGCAAAGGCTGGGATCTTATAGAGAGATTTTCTGAGGATATTGACTTGGCAATAGATCATAGTTTCTTTATTGAAAACATTGACAATAATAATCAGTTGAAAAACTTGCGAAAAAAATGTCATAAATATGTTATAGGCGACTTGGCAAAGCAATTAGAAACAGTCTTAACAAAAATGGGGCTTAGTGGATTTGTTGTTTCACCAAAAATCATTGATGAAGAAGGAGTTGCCATTTCAACTGATGCCGATCCAGCAGTGCTTTGTGTTGATTATGAAAGTGTATCAGACCATAATTCTACTTATATGCCATCGAGGGTGAAGATCGAAATAAGTGGTCTTTCGATGAAAGAGCCTTTTGAGATGCGTAGTATCAGCTCAATGATAAGAGACAGATTCGCAGAAGACGATTATGAGGCTGTTTGTTTTATTCCTGTTGTTATGCCAGAGCGAACATTCTTGGAGAAAGCATTCCTGCTTTGTGAAGAGTTTCAGAAGCTGGAACCTCGTAGTTTTAGAATGTCGAGACATCTATATGATCTTGAAAGGCTTATGAACACACCGTTTGGTGAAAAAGCACTGTCAGATAGGGAACTTTATCATAAGATTGTGGAGCATAGAAGAAAATTCTATCATGTTTCGTACGCCGATTACGACAAAGACTATCCGCCTTACATAACCATCGTTCCACCTGTTTCATGTGTGGCTGCATGGAAACAGGATTATCAGGAACTTCAGAAAAATTTCATTCATGGCACTTCTCTGGAATTCGAAGAACTATTGAAACGTATTGAGATTTTACAACAGCAGATCAGGAATGTTTCTGTGTGGTTTTTCGCAAAACATTAATAAAGGAATAAATCTGTAAATGCCAAACAATTATTTATTTTCGTCTTTCTTATCATCTTCGTCCTTAATAAATTTTATATATGGATTTTGTAATGGTTCAGACAACTTTCTAAAGTTGATTAAGCCGGTTGTTGGATCAATCATCATAAGAGCATCATCATATATATTATAAGGCACTGATGGTTTCACGCCATCGCTAATTATTGGGATGTCAAGAATTCCATTTTGGAGAGACCCGCCTTCGCTACTCTGTATCAATGGCCATGTAAATTTTACGGGATTATACCATCCAAAGGAATATTTCGGCTCTAAAGCACGCAATGCATCTTCTATTGAGGAGTCTTTTACTTTTACGCTGTTTTTGTCCTTCATCTCTTTTAAGAAAGTCGCTTCCGACATGATGATAATATCTTGTCCAGTTTCCTTGTGAAATTCTCTAAACAATTCAAATCGTGGACCTTTAGCTTGACCTTTATATCTCTCATACCAATCTTCTTTATTATCATTAGTTAGAAATACTACGTCAATCTTGTCTTTTTTGGCTTTCTGAATTACTGACTTCCAAATAATCAAATCACCGTAAACATATTTTTGCCCGGCTTCTTTTTTGTCTTTATCATTTGCATCTTTATATCCAGGAGGAACTTCGGCTTTGTACCTTACAGAGCCTTCGTTATATATATCAAGAAGTTCCTTTGTTGAAAAATCCTCTCCGACTTTCCCATCAAACTTGGCTGTAACCCAATCTAAAACATCGTCATTATCCACATCAAAAGGATACTCTTTCTTCCACTCCAAGGCTTTCTTTTCCAAGTCTTTTTTAAATTTTTCAATGCCTTTTTCGATATAACTATAGTCGATACATGGATGTCTTTGAAAAGTTTTAAAAGACTCTTTTACTTTTGGTACAACAATATCATTTAGTGTTTTGATAAACTCATCATATTTGCTGCCACCCAACTCATTTATCACTGATTTGCGATTTCGATGAAACTCCAAGCCTGCCTGGTATGGGAGCCATATTCTATCTTTGAAGAAATCTATTGATTTCTTTAAATCTTCGCGTGACTTTGAACCAAGACGATACAAATCTAACAAAACGTTAGTGTCTACAATCAGTAAACCTTTATCCCAGATTTCATAGACTTTCTTTGTCGGTAGTTTATAAAACTCGTAAAATTTTTCTTTCATTATCGATTTTAAATTTAGATTCAACCGCAAATATACTGTTTATTTTTATTCCATACTAAGAGTTTCACGAATTTATGGAATAATTTGTTTTTGAAATTGTTAAGGTTTCCCATATTTTCCTTGTGCTAAATGTTTGAGTAGGCCTTTTTCGCAGAAGTGGGCGATTTGTTTTCGGCGGTTTTGATGGGGATGCCGAGTGAGGTGGCGACGGTGAGATAGGTTTGGCGGTTGAACTCGGACGGCAGCTGGTCGTAGAATTTTTGTCGGACGATGGTGTTGCCGACGGAGGAGGCTGTGCCGTCGGCGGTGGGGAGCTTGCTGAAGACATTGGTAGCGTGCCTGATGAGCACCTCGGCCATGATGAGCGAGGTGCGGAAGTCGGTGTCATTGCAGACGATGACATCGGCAACGGTGCCATTCCAAGGTGTCTGCGCTGCACATATCATCGCGAGAGCGAAAATGATTGTCAAAAGTAATTGTTTTTTCATGGTGTTATTGTTTTATCCATTTCCCACTTTCGGCTTTTTTGTCGTGCGTGATGACTTTCCAAATGTAGGTGCCTGAAGGCCAAGAGGTCGTATTTATTGGGGTGATATTGTCAGTGATTTCTTGATTGTAAATGAGTTTGCCTGATAAGTCGTAAATTTCGACGTGGGCGTTTTGGAGGGCGGTGCGGATATTCAGCACATCCTTCCCTGGATTAGGATAAGCCACCGCGACGGCGAAGCCTTGGGTATGAGCTTCCTCAATGTTGTCAAAAGCCTCCTTTGGCACCTTGAAAACCGCATCCCATCCCGTGATGTTATCATAATCGAGATGATCCACGCTAAACACACAATCGTTTGTGTTTGCACAAATTCCTGTTGGCATCCTTCCGATCATCCTCCCGACTTCGTCAAATTGATGGTATATCTCGCCTATTTTGTTCAGGTTCTCATCAAATTGAACTATATAGAGGTTTCTGCCAATAGACCCGTGGGGGATTAATGGATCCATCGTGCCTATCATATACACATCGCCCTCAGGCCCAAAGCCTATTGACCCATCAAGGTATTGAGCGGCGAAACTTCTGTCTTCTGTGTGAATGCCCCAAGTATAGTTGAATTGGTTAAAATCCTCGTCGAAAGCACTCATGAATATGTCTTCGTAAGTGGCAGGATTTCCGTTCATCGCGGGGCAGGTAAAGGTGCTGATGGAATAGGCTTTGCCCGTGATGGGATTATAACGCAAGTTGGCTGGAAAGTAACAACTCAAAACGGGGGGATAGGCAAGATTGTCGATGTTATGCTTCTGGGCAATGACGTTCAACTCGGCATCGAGGGTAAGGCAATCATATATGACTTCATTGGTTGATTCAGGGCATCGCATAATCACCCTACAGCCCACCGAGTCTATTGAGGACATCATAAATGCGTAGTAGCTACAAGGCCCTTCAAGCGTCGTTTCCGCACAGATATTACCTGAAACATCAAATCTCATGACGCGCAGCGAAAGAGGAAAGGAAGTCGGGTCCTCAAGCGGGAAGGAGAACACGACGCTCCCATCCTTGTTCAACACCGCATTGGTGCTGGCCCAGGAGCCAGAGTGCTCCCAGTAATTCATCGATTCCCATTTCCCATATTCCTTGCGGCTGACTGAAAAGTCGTCATGAATTGTCGCGAGATACAGGCAAACAGAGTCGTTCGTATAGGTCAGGAAAAACATACATGGCTCCCCTTCGTCGTTCCTGTCAAAAGAAAAAGAATGAACCCAAACCACTTCATCTATTTTATCTTTCGGCCAAAAATACAGTGTGTCAATATAATGACCTTCATCATCAATCTTGAGGATTGACCCATAAGTGCCAGGAGTTTCATAATAACGAAAGAGTATTTCGTTACCCGTGGCGTTTTGAAAGATGGGGGTGTACAATCCACCGCTCTCGTGTTCGATAATCGGTTGAAGTTCTTGCGCTTGCATCGTCACCCCTCCCGCCATCAGCAGGAGCGCAAGCAGGGCGTAAATTCTTGTCGTTTTCATCGTATTATTCTTTTATCCATTTTCCGTTTTCCGCTTCTTTGCCGTTTGATATCACCTTCCAAACATAACCCCCTTCAGCCCATCCTCCAGCATCAATCCCCGTCACATCCTCCGTAATGGCCTGCCTATGAACCAATCTTCCATTCAAATCATACACCTCCACCCAAGCATCCCGCAACCCCGTCCTGATATTCAGCACATCCTTCCCCGGATTAGGATAAGCAATCGCCACTTTCAGACCGTTGTCGTGGGCTTCGTCAACGCCATCAAAGGCTTCGGCAGGGAATTTAACAACTGCAGAACTCCTTTGGCTCAAATCATCCAGTTTCTTTGAGTCAACTGTTAATAAAACTCCTCCGTCATTTGTTAAGATGATACTCTCTGCGCAATGCCAAATACGGTCAGAGTCGGTGCCATAATACACTTCGGTGATAGTGTTAAAGTTCCCGTCCAGCTTTTCGATAACAACCCATGAGTCGTTTGGCGTAACAAAACCCATTTTCAACGAATAACAGAAATATACGTTGTCCCCATCTACATCTACTGCCCTTGGAGCAACATAGTCAAAATCGGCAACACCTCTAACGACTTCGCGAATAACTGGTACTATGTTTTGTGTGCCATCAATGTCATCATCCATCTCATACAAGAAACAATCATCATAATTAGGATCGTAATATCTGCTTGTTCGAGTGGATAGGTAAGTCGTGTTGTGATTGCTTCGCATAACAGAAATGTCATCAAAAAGGAACTGGCCATTGCCATTTCCTCCAGGATGTACAAGAGCCCTTGTCCTTACCAAGTTAAGGTCATTATCCAAATAAGCCACCGTTCCTGCATAATCTCGTGTCATGACATATTCAGGTGATGGTGGTATGTTATTCCAGTTCGCATAGTAAATGTACCCCGAATCGGTTTTTACCAATTGCTCGCGCCAAAACAACATCTGCCATGGTTGTCCCGAATAAGGTATTTCATAGCCGACATTGGCCAACAACTCGCCTTCAAAACTCATCCGAAAAAAGAACAATGAATCTTGGCCGTGAACACTGTCGTTATCCTTGCTGACATTTTTAGTATATGCTCCTACAATATTACCTTCGTCAAGAATTGCCGAATGAATATGAATACTCCCGCTTGCTTCGCATGGAGAATAATTGGATTGTCCGTTGGCTATATCAATTGGAAAACTATACTCAAAACTATCAACTATTTCCAGATTATCATTGAGCTTATACAACCCAAGAATGGCATCCGTCGGAGGATTATCATAGTTAAGGAAGTAGTTGAAATAGTCTTGATTATGGTCGGGGCTGTAGGACATCAGTGCAAAGACTTCGCTATTCTCGTTTTCAAAAACGTACGGATTGTAGGATGACCCCCAATATCCAGGTCTGAAATAGCCGGTTTGCGCCAATTCATCGCCATTGGGCGACAAAGCTATCAATGCGTTGTGTGGTGGATAAAAACCTTTATTAGTGCCATCGTTGTAAAGAAACGAGGCACTAACGATGATGCGCCCATCTGACATTTCGTATGCGCAATACTGGCGAATCATAACAGAATCCGACATTTGATAAGGAATGGCATACTCCCATTCTTGCCCGAAGGCCTTGGCCCCAAAAAGGAAGGCGAGAGCCAACAAAAGAAAGTAGTGTTTTTTCATAGTGCTGAATTTTTATGTATTGCGTACAAAAGTATAGTAAAAAACCATCAAAAAAGCTTATTCCTTAAGCCTATCCACTATTTTTTCAGGATTTGATATTGAAAACCAACAGATTACATGGTTTCTGTCCACTAAATAATTGGGGAAATCCACGAAGAATCACCCTATATACGGCACCCAAAGTCCTTCAAAAGTCTCGGTTTGGGTCTTTCTCTTGATGCTGGTTCGGTACTTCGACACGGTATTTTCGCGCAAATCAAGAATGTCTGCGATTTCTTTCGTGCGAAACGGGAAGTAGGAAAGCACACTGATGTCAAGTTCTGTTTCGTTCAAGTCGGGGTGCTCGGCCTTCAGTTTTCCCAAAGCCTCGGGGTAGGCCGTGTTGAACACTTCAAGGATACGACTAAAGGTATTGTTGTATTTGTCGTCATAGATAGCCCGCACCTTCATCAGTATGGCCTCCTGCGCCTGTGTCTCCAAAGCGCCATGTGCCTCTTGCAAGTCGCGCTTGATTTCCTCATGTTCTTGCATCATCCTTTTGCGGTAGGCACGGTGATATATGACAAAAACCACGGCTGCCAACAATAGAAAAGCCACAATCACATAAATGATCCTCAACACTCTCGCCTTTTGCAATGCTTTCTCCTCGCGCAAAGCCGTCAAACGGGCATCGCGTTCAGCTTTGTAGTTGTCGTATTGCTTCACGGCTAACAAGCCGTCGCTAACCCTGTCAGTCTCTGCTTTGACGTATGATGCATGATATTTCTGGCAAAATGCCACACTGTCGGCATTGCCTTCCGCCTCATAGATACGAGCCAGTAAACTCATGACGGCACCAAGTTTCATGTCGTCGATGTCGCAGTCAAGAGCTTTAAGAAGGTAAGGTTTGGATTGGAGGCAATAAGGCGAATGGAACATGGTTATTCCAAGATTTACCGAATCGTTTTTCGTGTCAATACCTCGCCTTGTTTTGAAGGCGACAAGCTCATGCATCACAAGGAAGCAGGAGTCAAACTCATGCAAGTCATAATACAAATCCGACACGAGACGCTGCGCGCTGAAATAATTGTCAAGATTTCCGTTGACGGTGTCCAAATAAGGTCTGACCCTATCGAGGTAATAAGCCGCCGAATCATGTTCCATGATGCAGAAATAGGCATCCGCAAGTTCAAGATTTGCATGCATTGTCAAGGATGTGTCATTGACCATTCTTTGGTAGTATAACGCACGCTTCAAAGCATCGATTTCCGCATTGTCTTCAATATACAGCTTGAAAACATGCGCCATCTGGACGTATGCCTGTGAAGTGAGTTGCATGGCAGCCGAATCCATATCCTCGGGCAAGACCTCCAGCTTTCCCGCCACCTGCAACAGCAAAGGAAGCGCCTGATTCAGACTGTCGGCCTGTAGCAAGCGGCAGGCACTGTCGTATCGGCATTGAGCCTCTTCCAAATCGAGCGAAGATGTAGGTGCCGGAGCTCCGCACCCAGCAAGCACCGCCATCAAAACAATCCCTATATAACCAAGCAGTTTCACGCCGCAAAATTACTCAAAAATTCCTTCAAAACTCCATTGTTAGCATGTTAGCACTATAGCACAAATAACGATGCAATTCATTCATCACTTCAGTCCTTGAATTATGCTTTCCAGCTTCGCCAGCACTTTCTTCCGCGATTTGGTTTGCCACAACTCATACATATCCAGTTCATAGTCAGGTGAAAAACCACTTGAAGCATCCCGATTATCGAAATCATAGCACTTCCCGATGTTGATCATTGCCTTGATGCCCGATGGCAATGTAAAATAATAAGGTTGCGCATTGGCTCCTGCTGTTTTCTCCCCTAAAAACACCACCTGCTTGTTTTGCGACAACATGATGGCGAAGTACTCCGCTGCCGACACTGTTTCATGCCCCATCAGCACATAGATGTTGCCATGATAGCGTTGCGATGCCGGAACGGGATTCACGAACTTGGCCCAATCTGGGTCTTGGTAATTCACGTTTCCAAAGGTGTGGTTCAAATAGTATTCCTGATTCTTTGAAATGTCTATCCCCGTTTCTTTCCTTTCTTCTGGAATGAAATGAGAAGAAGCCATCGCGCTTGCATTGCTCACACGGTTCAGCGTTGGGTATCTGAAAATGGTGTCATTGTCCACCAAATAACCAAGGACGGTGTCACAGAAAGAGCTGTAACCGCCCATGTTATACGATATGTTAATAATCAGGTTGTCAGCTTTCTGTATCTCTTCATAATGATTGAGAAACTCTTGGGGAAAGCTCTCGTTGCAGCTCGTCAAGGCGAGGTAAGCGAAACTATTTGTCGTGTCCGCAACAAAAGCGTTCACTGTCCTCCAATAATTGCCGCCCGTATAGAACATGTCGTTAAGCCCTCGCTTTTCAGGGTCGAGATAATAGTCGGCATACACGTTCACCTCACGCACTTTGTCTTGGTCTTTGATACCCAGGCAGATTTTCTCATCACTTTTCATCAGGCAGCAGTTGAGGTTGCCGAAATAAAACATGGCTTCCTGCATCTTGTATTCTTCGTTGGAGCATGTAACGTATGGGATATGATACTCCTTGAAATAATCCAGGGCATCCATTCCGTTGATAGTCATTATCGTATCTCCAACATGCAGCGAGTCCGCCATTCGGGTGCCGAAATTCTCGATGATGACATGGCCATCGTGATAAACAGTGGCCAGCATGGGATAGGCAAGATGTTTCACAAGATGGTCGGGCGCGCCAAAAACCTTGGTGTGGCCATTGTTGAAGCAAGCCATAAACCGCTGAAGCATTTTCCAATACTCAAAATCATCCATGGTTTCCGTTACCTTGGGGAGAAACGCCCTGTAAAGGCTGTCAATGTCCAGCCCAGGGCAGTTGTCGATATTCCCGAAGTTATACGACATTTCCTTCCACACCACCGAAAGTTCGTATGCTTT
>JAEEGJ010027091.1_pt1 | contig 11545 bp, 8 predicted proteins | sample 8958761 | NCBI WGS metagenome assembly JAEEGJ01 (sample SAMN16246546, study PRJNA631951) | gut metagenome | biome: gut microbiome; feature: rumen; material: RS-attached | host: Bos | place: Iran: Karaj | collected 2018-10
GACTGGCAGTGAACTGAGGCATACCCAGCTCCTTCACCAATGTCTTCAGCTCACCGAGCGACATGCCAATTAATATCTTCTTTCCTTCAGTCATGCTCCTTTTTTGGGCGCAAAGTTACAAAATTATCTCGAATTTTTTGGTTTTCTCGGAAAATATTACGAAATTTGCACCTTATAAAACAAACAAAATCACTTCATGAGAGAAAAAATTGATTGTTTTTTGCCTTGCGACGATCTTAAGACCGCCCTACACACCGTTAGGCAACTGAGAGTCAGCAAGACAATCCAACACATATTCCTACTTGTCAGCCAACAGCTTTCTGATAAAGAGGCTGCCGACTTCTCCGATTGTCATCAGATCGTGGTTGGCAACCTCTCGGGCAGTAACACGCTGATGAGTATTGCAGAGAATGCACAAGCCGACTACGCCTTGCTACAGACACAGCCTCGACAGCTTCTGATAGGTCAAGGCGCTCTCGAACGTATGCTTCGCGTGGCCTCCGACTCGGATGCCGCGATGGTTTACGCCGATCATTACGACATCGTCGACGGCGTGCGCAAGGATCATCCCGTCATCGACTACCATCTGGGGAGCATCCGCGACGACTTCGATTTCGGCTGTCTGCGCCTCATCAAGACCTCACTCCTCCACGAGTTTGCCACGCAAGCAGGCGAGAACGACTATCAGCACGCAGGCCTCTATGCCCTTCGGCTCTTCCTGAGCCGTCATGGCGAGATATTCCACATCAACGAGAAGCTCTATACCGAAGAAGAGACTGACACACGTGCATCAGGCGTGAAGCAGTTCGACTACGTCAACCCGCGTAACCGCGAAGTGCAGATCGAGATGGAACAGGCTGCCACAGCCCATCTACAGGAGATCGGTGCCAAGATCGACCCATCATTCTACCGTCGCCCTGACTTTAAAGAGCAGGAGTTCGATGTCGAGGCCTCAGTAGTCATCCCCGTCTTCAACCGCGAGAAGACTATCTGTGATGCCGTCAATAGCGTACTCTCGCAGAAAGCCAGCTTCAAGTTCAATGTCATCGTGGTGGATAATCACTCTACCGACAAGACCACCGAACTGCTACAGGGTTTCCACGATGAGCGCCTTATCCATATCATCCCTGAACGCACCGATCTTGGCATTGGTGGCTGCTGGAACGTAGCTATCAATGATGACCGTTGCGGACGCTTTGCCGTACAATTAGACTCCGACGACCTCTATTCGTCGCCCAAGACACTGCAACAGGTGGTCGACGCCTTCTACAAACAAAATGCAGCAATGGTGATTGGCTCCTACCGCATGTGCGACTTCGAGCTTAACACCCTGCCGCCAGGACTTATCGATCATGCCGAATGGACTGACGAGAACGGCCCCAACAATGCCCTGCGCATCAATGGCCTGGGTGCACCTCGTGCCTTCTTCACACCCTTGCTGCGACAGATACAGTTCCCAAACACTTCGTACGGAGAGGACTATGCGCTGGGACTTATCTTCTCTCGCCACTACCGTATAGGGCGCATCTTCACCGAGCTTTATCTCTGTCGCCGTTGGGGCGGTAACAGCGATGCTGCTCTCTCAATAGATAAGATCAACGCCAACAACCTCTATAAGGACCGTCTGCGCACCCTTGAGATACATGCCCGCCAGCAGATGCTGCAGGGCAAGCAGGAATTGATGAACGACTCGCCATTGCTGCGTTTCTTCAACCGTCAGCTTGAGAAATGGGACGACGCCAGCCGTCGCTACCACGACCTTCGAAATGTGCAGACGCGTGAGCTTGTGGTGGGCGCCTCGTCATTTCATGTGCAGTGGAATCCTGCCCGCATGGTGTCGACTGGTGCCAGCATCGACAAGAAGACACTGGCCGAGCGCCCTTGCTTCCTCTGCGAGCAAAACCGCCCTAAAGAGCAGTTCAAGAAGCCTATTGATAGCCAGTACGACTTACTTGTCAACCCCTACCCTATCCTGCCTATCCATTTCACCATCCCCAGTGTGAAGCACGAGCCTCAGCTTATCCGAGAGTCTTATGGTGAGATCCATAAGCTGCTAGAGGAATACCCTGAGCTGATGGTGTTCTACAACGGACCTAAATGCGGAGCTTCAGCTCCCGACCATGCCCATTTCCAGGCAGGCACCAGTGGCACACTGCCACTTCAGAAATCTTGGAAGCGCCTCAGCCACCATCTATTAAAGATTGTAGAGCTCAACGAGGGTGAGGATATCTCGCTCATCGAGGAGTACCCCTGCCCTGCTATGCTCATCCGTAGCCGATCGCAATATGGCGACGAGCAGTTATTCCGTCGTCTGTATGAAGCCCTGCCTCAAAAGGATGACGAAGTCGAGCCGATGATGAACATTGTCAGTTGGCGTTATCACGACGAGTATCTCTCTGTCGTGTTCCTGCGCGCCAAGCATCGCCCTGACTGCTATTATGCCGAGGGCGATTCACAATATATCATTTCACCAGGAGCCCTCGATATGGCAGGTCTTTTCATCACACCTCGTCAGGAAGACTACGAGCGTCTGTCGCCCGAGCGCGCCCTCAGCATCCTTGCAGAAGTATCACTCAGCAAGGACAAAGTGCAGCAGGTCATCGAGCGTCTCAAGTCGAGCGAAGCCAAGAAACAGTCTGCACTCAATTCGCAGTTCGCTACTCGCAAGGAGCCTAATGTCACCGTTGGTATCATCACGGCCGATAAGATAACCTTCACCCTCAATAAGTCTTATGTAGCCAAGGGCGAAGTAATCACAGGTCCGCAGACGGTAGAATTCTCCGAGGGAGGCATTCTGTGGCGAGGCACGCAGTACCGCAACCTGACGTTCACGCCTCAGAGCGACGACGCCTCGTTCGAACTGCAGGATGTCACCATCGGTGTCAACTTCCATTGGGAGCGCCAGCAGACGCAGACTTTCGAAGGCACTCTGCGCATTGTCGTAGAGGCCGATAAGATTGTAGCCATCAATGAACTCCCCGTCGAGCGTTACCTCGCCAGTGTCATATCCAGTGAGATGTCGGCCACGGCCTCACCCGAGTTTCTTAAGGCTCACGCCGTCATCAGCCGTTCATGGCTTCTGGCTCAGATGGAGAAGCGCCGCCAGCACGAGAATGGCAGCGACAGCTTCTTCTCGTTTATCAAGAAAGACGACGAGCTCATCCGTTGGTATGACCGCGAAGATCATACCATCTTCGATGTGTGTGCCGACGACCACTGCCAGCGCTACCAGGGCATCAGCCATGCGCGCAACCAACATGTGGAGGAAGCTGTCAGCCTGACACGCGGTCAGATTCTCACATACGACGGTGACATCTGCGACGCCCGTTTCCACAAATGCTGCGGAGGCGTCACCGAGGAGTTCCAGTATTGCTGGGAGGACACGCCTAAGCCTTACCTCGTCAGCGTACAAGACCCCTGGTGCAACACGACCGACAAGCATATCCTCTCGCAAGTTCTCAACGACTACGATCAGGAGACGCCCGACTTCTACCGTTGGACAGTCGACTACACCCAAGAGCAGATCTCCGAGCTCGTCAGCCGGAAATTGAATATCGACTTTGGCACGATTACCGACCTCGTTCCACTCGAAAAGGGCAAGAGCGGTCGCATCTGCCGTCTTAAGATTGTAGGCACGAAGAAGGCCTTTACCATCGGTAAGGAACTCGAGATACGTCGTGCCCTCAGCGAGACCCACCTCTTAAGTTCTGCCTTTGACATCGAGAAGACCCCAACGGGCTTCCGTCTGCATGGCCGAGGCTGGGGACATGGTGTCGGACTCTGTCAGATAGGAGCTGCTGTCATGGGTGAGCAGGGTAAAACCTACGAAGAGATCCTGCTTTACTACTATCGGGGTGCAGAGATCCAAAGCCTTTACGATTAATGTGCAATGTATAATCTTTAATGAATGATCTTGAATGAATAAGAAAACTCCTTGGGCATGGGTGCCCACACTTTACTTTGCCGAAGGCGTGCCTTACGTGGCCGTTATGACCATCTCGCTGATTCTCTACAAACGCCTTGGCCTCAGCAACACAGATATTACGCTCTACACTTCGTGGCTCTATCTGCCCTGGGTCATCAAACCTTTGTGGAGCCCCTTTGTCGACATGCTGCGCACTAAGCGGTGGTGGATTGTCACCATGCAGGTGCTTATTGGCGCCTCACTGGCAGGTGTGGCCTTCACCATCCCTGCCGACTTCTGGCTGCAGGGTTCGCTGGCGTTCTTCTGGCTGATGGCCTTCTCCAGTGCCACCCACGACATCGCAGCCGACGGTTTTTATATGCTCGGGCTCGACCAGCACGAGCAGGCTTACTTTGTGGGCATCCGTTCTACGTTCTACCGCATCGCTACCATCTTCTCCTCGGGCTTGCTCGTAGGCCTCGCTGGAGCTTTGCAGGTGCTCACGCGCTCTATCCGTTACTCCTGGAGCCTCGTGTTCTACCTGATGGCAGGCCTCTTCGTCGCCTTCTGGCTCTATCACAACTGGATGCTGCCCCGCCCCTCTGAGGATGCCGACCGTGGACGAAAGACAGCCTCCGACATCTTCCGCGAGTTTCGCGACACAGTTGTCACATTTTTCCAGAAACCTCAAGTATGGGTGGGCATCTGCTTCATGCTCTTCTACCGTATGCCCGAGGGACTGCTGGCAAAGGTCAGTGCCCTTTTCCTCGTCGATAAGGTCAGCAATGGTGGGCTTGGACTCTCTGATGGCGAGTTCGGACTCGTTCAGGGTACAGTGGGCGTCATCGGACTTACCCTTGGTGGCATCCTCGGCGGTATCTGTGCTAGCCGCGATGGACTGAAGCGCTGGCTTTGGCCTATGGTAATGGCTATCACCCTGCCTGACCTCGTCTATGTCTATCTTTCTTATATCCAGCCCTCAAGTCTTATTAACATCAGCGTCTGCATCTTTATCGAGCAGTTCGGCTACGGATTCGGATTCTCTGCCTACATGCTATACCTTATATATTATAGTCAAGGTGAGCACAAGACAGCCCACTACGCCCTCTGCACAGCCTTTATGGCTCTGTCGATGATGATTCCAGGTCTCTTTGCTGGTGCCTTGCAGGAGAGTGTCGGCTATCCGGCCTTCTTCCTCATTGTGGTCGGAGCCTGTGCGATGACCTACATCGTTACTTCACTCCTTAAGATTGATCCCGAATTTGGCAAAAAGAAGGCTTCCGAATAATGGAAGCCTTCTTTTTTCGTTTGTTCAAATCCCGGCACCGTCTTGGAATCCGGCATCTATTGCTTTCGACTGCAGGATTCTCGAATTAGGGGGTACGCTGTGCGTCAGCCAGATGTTACCTCCGATGACCGAGTGGTGCCCGATAGTGATGCGCCCCAATATCGAAGCGTTCGAATAGATGGTTACGTGGTCTTCGATGATCGGGTGACGCGGTATGTTCAGCATGTTGCCTTGCTCGTCGTATTTGAAGCTCTTAGCTCCCAGCGTCACGCCCTGATACAGTGTCACGTGACTGCCGATAATACTCGTTTCGCCGATCACCACGCCCGTACCATGGTCTATCGAGAAATATTCACCGATCTGTGCACCCGGGTGGATATCGATCCCCGTCTTCGAATGAGCTAACTCAGTAATGATACGTGGTATAACGGGCACACCCAGCTGGTGCAGCTTATGAGCGATACGGTAGTGCGTCATCGTGTTGATACTTGGATAGCAGAATATCACCTCACCATAGTTAGGAGCCGCAGGGTCGTTGTCGAACATCGCCTCCACATCAGTATAGAGCAGCCGTTTGATCTCTGGCAGCGCATCAATGAACTCTAAAGCCAGTTTCTCGGCCTCGTCGTACACCTGAGCCTTCGTGCGCATCTCCTCGCAGTCCTCACAGAACTGCAATCCATGGGCTATCTGCTTCACCAGCTGCGTCATCAGTTCTTCCATGTGCACACCGATGAAGTACGAGCGGATAGCCTCGTCGGGCTGTCGCTTATTGAAATAGTCGGGAAAGATGATGTTCTTCACCAGAGCCACGATTTCCTTCACCTTCTGAACCGATGGCAGCGGTGCCTCAGTAGCGGGCATCATCCCCACCTCCTTCTCTGTCTGCTTCGAGAGCAGTTCCACGTTTCTGCGCAGCGTGTCGTTTGTTAATCTCTTGTCCATGATAGTCTTGTTTACAGCTGCAAAAGTAGATAATTTAGCCGACACAGCCAAATTTTCCGCCTAAAAGTTTCATTTATCAGGTATTTGGTACTCGATGGGCGTTTCCCAGGCATCATTAAGTGTAATGGTGAACGTCACCTTTGTCACTTTACCGTTAAACAGTTTTCCCCGACAGGTCGTCACGCAGTTCCTGCGTATGGGAATGCTGTCTATGACGGTCGATGCCAGCAGGTCGGTGCCCTGAAAGGCTCCGATGGTAACCTCCAGATAGTCACTGTCCTGCCATGGGATAGTGTAAATCTCAAAAGGAGTCTCGTCTTTGCCGAACCAGGCTGCTTGCTTCGACTTCACATTGCCATAGCCGCTCTGAGCATCGATTGAGCCCGATCCGCCTTCGTAATAGAATCGGATGCTGTCGGTCTTCTCTGGGATGGGATCCTCATTAATGAACTTTACCTTGGCCACCACTCGATCGAGCCTTACGTCTAGGTTGATAGCACTATCGCCCACCGTCAGCTGCTTCGAGGCGAAGAAGGTGTCGGTAAAGCCTTTGGCATTGGTAAACGATACCGACTCGTTCTTGCTGGCCGTGCGTTTGTTAATGCTAGGATTACCATCCGAGCTATGGGCCACGATGGCCAGCCGGTATGTACCCAGCGGTAGCGTGAACCGACCTTCGCCAAAGTTGTCGTCGCCTAACTCCTGATTTTTCTGATCCACCCGTTCTCCATTGTCATCGAAGACAATGAAATTCAAATGGTCACACAGGTCGCCGACCTCCGCTCGTGTTTCCGCTCTGAACGGCGTCTGCTCAAAACTCCTGATGCGGATCACCACGTTTGCGTCGTCATCAGCCGAGCCTTTGCTCAAATTCATTTTCTCACACGATGTCACCGTCAGGAGCATCCCGACACACACTGAAGCCCATAAAAGGCATGAAAGCTTGTTCTTCATTTTGTTATCGATTTAAAATTAAAAAGAATACAATATCAAGCTACAAAAGTAAGCCTATTTCCATAAAAACATGCAGAACCCACCAGAAATTTACAATTTCTTAACACGGAAGGAGCTATACTTCTACTTCACTGTTTCATACTTCGTATAGGCATGAAAAGCGATGCCTGTCCTCTTAAAGTATTTAAAAAGTGATGTAATCTAGAAGATTTTTCGTAATTTTGCAGCCGATAAGAGAAACAGATAAGCATGATTACAGAAGGTAAATACAGACACACTTACACAGCCACGGCATCTGACATTACGCCATTATACAGGCTTACACCAAATGCCTTGCTGATGTATTTCCAAGACAGTTTTGCACGGCTGATGACCATCCACGGCGTTGCTGCTTTCGACATCATTAAGCAGCGGCGTATGTGGGTTATCACCGAGGTTCAGATAGACGTTCAGCCGACGGTAACATATTGGTCGGAGGACTTCACGGTTGAGATATGGGTGAGCGAACTGACCTCACTCCGCATCTACTGTGATTTCCGCATTGTCCGCAAGGATCGCTCGGCTTTGCCGCTTGCCTCAAGCAAGAATGAGCAGCTGATAGCCTCAGGTACCAGCCAGTGGAACATCCTGAACCTCGACACCAAGCGACTGGAGACAACAGATTTCCTCGCAGACAAGTTGACGGTGGTGCCCAGACTGATGACTGGTAGCCACAAGAAAGTACGATTCCCCAAAGCACAGTCAATCGACATGCAAATGGAGCATCGCGCAACTCGTCTGGACCTTGACTTCAATTTCCACGTCAGCAACCGTAGCTATGTCAGTATAGCCCTGCTGACCATGCCCGAAGAAGTGCTTTCCTCACAGACTTTGTCTTCAGTCACCGTCCACTGGCTGCATGAGACCTATCTTGATGACACCCTAACATGCCGCATGTCACACATAGACGATGGAAGCTACCTCCACACACTTACGAATTCGGAGGGAGTTGTGGTCTGTGAACTCATGAGCAGATGGCAATCCCAAACGGAAACTGCAGATGTCAGCGAAGTGTTGAATAGGGATTTGTAGAAAGTTCTTTAGAATCTGGAGAGAAAACGAGTAATGAAACTGTAACATGGACAGAAGTCAAGAAATCATCCGTACCAGTTGGATTGGTATTATAGCTAATGTGTTGTTGGCGGGATTCAAGGCCGCTGTAGGCATTCTTGCCAGCAGTGTGGCCATCGTGATGGATGCCGTCAACAACCTGAGCGATGCGCTGTCGAGCGTCATCACCATTGTAGGCACGAAACTCTCCCAGCGTCCAGCTGACAGGAAGCATCCCTTCGGTTTCGGGCGCATCGAGTATTTCAGTGCCATCATCATCGCCGTCATCGTGCTGTCGGCAGGTATTACCTCACTCATCGAATCGGTGAAGAAAATCTTCGACCCTACGGAGCCTTCATACACGACTACCACACTGGTGGTTATCGTGGTGGCCATCGTGGTGAAACTCATCCTCGGTCAATACGTGAAGCGCAAGGGCGAGCAACTGAAGAGCGACGCACTGATTGCCTCGGGCTCTGATGCGCTGTTTGATGCCGTCATCACGCTGGCAACACTTATCTCTGCTGGTGTGATGCTGCTGTGGGGCGTATCACTCGATGGCATCTTGGGCGCACTGATTTCCATTGTGATCATCAAGGCTGGTATCGAGATGCTTGCTTCGCCCGTCAACGAACTGCTGGGTACGAGTATTTCGGCAGAACTCACGAAACAGATTATCAAAGAAGTTTCCGCCTTTGAGGGCGTTCATGGCGTGTTCGACCTGATATTGCATAACTATGGCCCAGACATAAAGATTGGTTCGCTGCATATTAACGTCTATGACACCATGTCGGCTCACGAGATTCACGGTCTGACGCGTAAGATCACCATGCAGATGATAGAGCGTCACGGCATTATCATGACGGTTGGTATCTATGCCATTGCTACTGGCGACAACCGCCATGCTGAATTGCAAACGCAGGTCATGCAGACCCTCGCCGCTCACAAGGATATCGTTCAGGTTCACGGCTTCTATTATTCAGAGAAAGAGAATCTGCTTTCAGTCGATGTCGTCCCCGATATTTCCATTCACGATGATGCTGCCTTTGCCAGTCAACTCACTCATGAGATTCAGCCCTTGGTGCCCGACATGCAGGTAGTTATCGTGGTGGACCATAACTATAGCGAGTGATAGATGTTTAACTCCTAGCAAGCGGAGCTTGCGAAAGTTGAATTAAGAAAGAACTGGTGGATTCTAAGGTCGCAGTCTAATTCTGGATGGAATGCGGTAGCGAGCTGATTCCCTTGGCGCGCAGCGACAATATGCTCGTCGATGCTGGCAATGGGATTGCAGACATCCGAAAGCACTGTCTCGATGTAGGGCGCACGGATGAAGGTCATTGGCAGGTCTTTGCCGATGCCCTCAACGGTGCCGACAGTGTGGAAACTGCCTAACTGCCGTCCGTATGCATTCCTGCGCACGAGGATGTCCATCGTGCCGAGATAGCCTTTGGAGAGGAGAATCATACCGGCACATGTGCCAAAGACGGGCAGACCGCCAAGGATGGCTTCACGGATAGGGTCATACAGCCCCAGTTGTGAGAGCAGGCGCATCTGCACCGTACTCTCGCCACCAGGCAGAATCAGTCCGTCCTTGGGTTGTTGCCAGTCTTTCAGCTGTCTGACTTCGAAAGTCTCAACGCCGAGCCTCTGCAGCATCTGCTCGTGCTCGATGAATGCCCCTTGCAGGGCAAGAACTGCAATCCTCATTTTCCTCTCTCCGCCATTAAGAGTTCGATTTCCTGTTCGTTGATGCCCACCATGGCCTCGCCGAGGTCTTCACTGAGTTCAGCCAGCAGTTTGGCATCCTGATAATTGGTGACGGCTTGCACGATGGCTGCGGCCCGCTTGGCGGGATTGCCGCTCTTGAAAATACCACTGCCCACGAACACGCCCTCAGCACCGAGTAGCATCATCAGTGCGGCATCGGCTGGCGTGGCTACACCTCCGGCGGCGAAGTTCACTACGGGCAGCTTGCCCTTGTCATGCACAAAGCGCACCAGTTCGTAAGGTGCCTGCAACTGCTTGGCAGCCTCGTAGAGCTCGTCTTCACTCATAGAAACCAGTCGTCGGATCTCGCTCTGCATCAGCCGCATGTGGCTGACTGCCTGTACCACGTCGCCCGTACCAGGCTCGCCTTTGGTGCGGATCATCGTTGCCCCTTCGGCGATACGGCGCAAGGCTTCACCCAGATTCTTTGCGCCACATACGAACGGCACGTCGAACTTCGTCTTGTCGATGTGGTAGATATTGTCGGCAGGACTGAGCACCTCGCTCTCGTCGATATAGTCGATCTCGATGGCTTGCAGTATCTGTGCTTCGGCAATGTGTCCGATGCGACATTTCGCCATCACTGGAATGGTGACGGCATCTTGTATGCCACGAATCATTTTCGGGTCGCTCATGCGGCTCACACCACCCGCAGCACGAATGTCAGCAGGGATTCTTTCCAAAGCCATCACGGCACAGGCGCCTGCTTCCTCGGCGATGCGAGCCTGTTCTGGGGTTGTCACGTCCATAATCACGCCGCCTTTCAGCATCTGAGCCAACTGGCGGTTGAGTTCTTGTCTTGAGTTTGCTTCCATATTCTTTTTTGTTTATGTGTTGATGAATGTGGCTGCAAAGTAACGGCAATTCTGCGAGAACACCGCACGATGTTCCCATTCTGATAAGCGAAAAGTCAATTTGTGCAAACTATCTCTTCCTGACTTCGCTGGGAGCCTTACCCGTCTGCTTCTTGTAATAACGCGAGAGATGAGCCTGTGAAGAGAATCCCAACAGGCGTGCAATCTCCTTTAGGGGCTTGTTGGTGTCGAGCATCGCGGAAATCTCTTCCGTGATGCGCTCGTCGATGATAGACTTGGGTGAATGGTTGGCGACATGCCGCGTTACCTGTCCCAGATAACGAGCGCTGACACCCAACTGCTCGGCATAGAAAGCAACGTCGCTGTAAAGGTGATGAAAGCGGTCGACAGCATCGAGAAACAGATTGTAGAGCTCGCCGCTGCGGCTGCTGTCCTCAGTATAGCCCTTCGGGAACTGGCTCAGATAACTGCGCGCATGGAGCATAGCCTCGTTGATACTTTCGCCACAACTGAGATAATAAGCCAGTGCCGCCGACAACTGATTGGCTTGGCCATGCTTGCGAATGACAGACGGCAGGTCGGAAGGCTCCAGCACAATAGTACACAGCGGTATGATCTGCTCTTTGATGGCACTGAACACCTGCGGTTCCACAAGTTGGTCGCCATGGGTGGATGTCTGTACGGGCGCATAAATAATGTACCGTGGGTGATACTTCTGCATCATCTCTGCTATCGTTGCTACCACATCAATCCGCCTGATGAGACCAATCTTCACTATCT
>JAEEGJ010027092.1_pt1 | contig 11545 bp, 11 predicted proteins | sample 8958761 | NCBI WGS metagenome assembly JAEEGJ01 (sample SAMN16246546, study PRJNA631951) | gut metagenome | biome: gut microbiome; feature: rumen; material: RS-attached | host: Bos | place: Iran: Karaj | collected 2018-10
CAAGTGCTCCGGTTACCGTATCGGACCTTTCGAAGTTGAGAGTGCCCTCATGACACACGATGCAGTCCTCGAGTGCGCTGTAACAGCTGTTCCTGATCCTATGAGAGGCCAGGTTGTTAAGGCAACTATCGTCCTCACAAAGGCTTACAAGGAGAAGGCTTCACCCGAGCTCGTAAAAGAACTCCAGAATCACGTTAAGAACGCTACAGCTCCTTACAAGTATCCGAGAGTTATCGAGTTCGTTGATGAACTTCCTAAGACTACAAGCGGAAAGATCATGCGTACCGCTATCAGAAAGGCTGACGAAGCCAAGTACAGAGAAGCCCAGGCAGCTGCAGCACAGCAGCAGGGCTGATCAGAGGAAATCCTCAATAACTATATTTGCAATATCAAGGCCGCTCCGTGTTAAACGGAGCGTTCTTTCTTTGCGCTCTAATAATCCCTTTTCGATATTGCTCCTTACGGCCTGCCCGAAAACATTCTCGAACTCTTTACCGAAGACTTTTTTGAATTCATCCAAAAGGATCCCTTCCGTCGTTCTGAGTCTTAAAAAAGCAACTTCGCGCATCTTATCTTCCGTTGAAAGTTTCTCTTCAACATAGAGTGACTTCAGATTGCTCTCACTGCCCTCTAAAAACGCTTTATAACCTTCAGACGTAATCGTATTTATTTCGTCTATGTAAGCTCTCACATCGTCTCTGTGACCGTATCTGAGATCACCTAAAAAACCATGTGCACCCGCGCCTATCGCAAAGTATTCACATGAATTCCAATAAGATGAATTATGGATGCTCTTAAAGCCCTTTAAAGCGCTGTTGGAAATCTCGTAAGTCTCATAGCCCAACTCATTTAAAAACGCACGCGTACCATGGTACATTTCGCGCTCGAGATCAGGCGAAATATATTCTTCAATTGTTTTATTATATCTGTCGTAAAAAGCAGTTCCTTCTTCTAACATCAGAGAGTAGGTGCTGATGTGTTTTACGCCAAGTTCACGAAAAGTCTTAATGTCTTTTTTAATGCCATCCAAAGTCTCTCCGGGAACACCTGTAATGAGATCAGCAGAGATGTTTGTAAAGCCTGCTGTTCTTATCTTTTCAATCGCTTCTATAGCGCCTTTTGAATCGTGAAGTCTGCCCAATGTTTTGAGCACTTCATCGTCCAAAGACTGCACGCCTAACGATATGCGGTTAAAACCCGCCTGAAGGTACTCTGTGAGCTTTCCGGAAGTTACAGAAGACGGATTTACCTCTATCGTTATCTCTGCGTCAGAAGCGATATCAAAGGCCTTCTTTATTGCCTTCAATAAATCAGTTATCAGCCTGCTGTCAGGAACGGACGGAGTGCCTCCTCCGAAATAGACAGTATCCCTGTTATCGATATCGGTAAGAGGATTGGTTCCTGTAGTCTCATCGATCACAGAACCCAACAATTCCGCTTCTTTTACTGCAGCCTTATAGAATGCTTCTGTGCAAGAAATATCGGTGACTGAATAGAAATCACAGTAAGGACATTTTCTCGCGCAAAAAGGATTGTGAACGTAGATGTGTCTTGCCATCAGAACTCACGCCTGCGGTAGATCGGAACAGGATTCTTTAATGCCGTTATAAGAGCCATCTTAAATGTATTAAAACTCGGCGAAACATTTCTTTGCGGCAGCATATATCTGGAGATATTTTCAGTCCACAAAGCCTTATAGTGACCGATAGCCGGATATCCGATATCGATAAGTTCTTCCGCGTTTTCGCTTACAGCCCTGCACAGGATCTCCCATGTGCCGCAGACTGAATCCTGCACATAAGAATCGAGTACATCCTTGTTGGTGTCAGGATAAGCTTCGATGATCGCACTCTTATCGCCCAGCACCCATGCTTCTATCTCTTCTGTGCTGATACCTACAACGCTCCTGATGTCAGGCGCGAACTTTGAAGCAACGCTGTATATCTCCTGCCTTAATGCCTGCGGATCCTTATCGTCAGAATCCATAGCGATTATCAAGATGATATCCTTGCCGGCATAGATCTTGTTATAAGCACGGAGCTCAGACGGCAGGAGATCCAAAAGTGAATTTGCAAACTTGGGAGGCTTGGCCGTCATGTCTTTGGGCAGGCTTCCGCAGCCTCTGTGCGGATGAACGTTGACCTGCGCTTTTATTCCTTCGCTCTCTGTAATCCGTTCTGAAAGACGCTCGACTACGATCGCACCGGATTTATCTTCTGAAAGTATCTCGATCAGCATATATTTCCCTTATCACTTATTATCTTCAGGTTTTATATCAAGATATCCGCCATACCAGATAGCGCCCATTCCGACACCCTGACGGAACATCTCCATAACGATCGGATCAGCGCCTGCGCAGCGGATCGTAACATCACCCGAATCTTTTTCAAAGGAACGCTCGAAGATCCATATTTCCTTAGGTGACAGAGTCTCAATTATGTACGGATTATGCGTCGAAAACATGATCTGGCAGTAGCGGTTTTTCATAGTGTACTCGCGCATCTCATCGCTTAAGACATCTACCATGTCGTGATAGAGATCCTTATCCGGAGTCTCGATAAAGATAGTCGATCTGGGATGGTTGTCGCGCAGAAGGAGCAGGTACAAAAAGAGCTTATCAGGGCTCTCTTTCAAAGCCTGCGGAAGATTCTTGCTGCGCTTCATGTTAGGGATCTTTTCCTTGATCTCAGTAGTGATGCGCTCGTATTCTTCTTCGTTCTCCATCTTTATATATTCAAGAACGTTGCCGACGTTGGAACCGGTGCTGTTAAGATGCTTATGTCCGCCCGGCGCGCCACCTTCGTAGTAGTAAGTGCTCTGTTCTTCAGAAGAGAAACTGCAGAAGAACCACTGATAGATCTCTCTATAAAGCAGCACGTAATCTCTGTATCCTGTGATCTTGCCGTAAAGACTGAGTGCCGTTAAGTGTTCATCTTCAACACCTATTGTGCTTCCGGAAGAACCGTCTTCGAGATTTACGATAGTGCCTTTTCCCTGCTTAACATCCAATATTGTAAGAGGCTTCTTTTCGCCTTCGATCTCGGCTACTGCGATTACCTTTTCGCTGTCTATAACAGGGCTCTTAAACCTTGATGTGGAAATGGCAAGTTCATACTGGAGAAACTTCGGTTTGCCGGTCTTTATGTCTTCGAGCTTAAAGAAAACCCTGAATACGGAAGGAGAAGTTATATCAGGAGTCATGTTCGCAAAGCCCGGTCTTCCGTAGATAATGGAAGCTACAGCGCAGCCCTGGGTTACCGTATCTTTCAGGAAAGCCATGCATCCCATGAAAGAAGTCTTACCGGTGCTGTTTCTGCCGATAAGCGCATTAAGACCGCGGAGGGCATTTCCGCCTTCTTTTCCGGAAACATAATCATCTATCAGTATTCCGGCTTTATCCTTATCGAAAACATCGAAGTTTTCTATCTCGATTCCAAGGATCATTGGCTGTTACCTCCTATAAAAAAGCGGCCGCGAAAATCTAACGCGGCCGTCGGTGCTTTCTTAACTTAAAATCTCAAACGTTACCTGAAAAGCAATCACTCGGTCTCGTCAAGAGTGGAGTTGATCTCAGTAAGATTTGTCTGGATCTTGGCGATGTTTTCTGAGAGTGTCTCGTTAACGTTCTCGAGCAAGGACTTAACGTAGATGTGAGCATTTCTTCTTAATTCTTCAGCCTGAGCTTCAGCATTCGCGATGATCTGGGCAGCTTCTTCACGTGCGCCTCTTGTGATCTCGTGATCGTTGACCTTCATGGCATACATACGGTTAGCGTCGTCGATGATCTTCTTATTCTTCTCTCTTGCTGTGCTGATAATATCCTGAGCTCTTGCTACGATATCGTTGGACTGTGCAACTGAAGCAGGAAGATTATTCTTAAGGATCTGAAGTGAATTGATCGTCTCTGTTCTCTCGATAGAGCACTTATCGGAGAAAGGAACGCTCGAAGCATCCTTGACCATATCGATAAGATAGTCGATGTGCTTGATAGCGTCATAGCGCTGTCCGCCCTGATTAAAATTGCTGTTCTCCATTATTAATTCCTTCCTTTCAAAAGTTTTTCCTTAACTTGATCTAAGATCTCGGCAGGCACCATTTTCGAGATGTCACCGCCGTATGAACCTACTTCCTTAACCATCGAAGAACTGATAAGAGACAAGTCGTCCCTGCATGGCAGGAGCACTGCGTCGTAGCCTGAATAAAGCAGGCGGTTTGCAAGTGCGTGCTCTGACTCATATCTGAAGTCAGACTCAGACCTGATTCCTCTTACTGAAGCACAGCATCCGAGCTGCTGGTAAAGATCGACCAAAAGGCCGCCCCATGCCATAACTTCAACATTGTCCAGGTTATCGTTCTTGAGCGACAGCTTGATGAGTTCAACCCGTTCTTCAGGAGTAAACATCGGAGTCTTCGCAGCATTCTCCATGACTGCAATTACAAGTTTATCACAGAGCCTTGAAGCTCTTCTAGCAATGTCTCTATGTCCTCTTGTAAAGGGATCGAACGTTCCCGGGAAGAGCATTACCTTCAAAACCATTATCCTCCGATATTAATATCCTTAAAAAATGTTAACACTGTAAGCCCATAACTACAAGAACGAACATGCTTTAAACCATTAAGTTCCTCAGGAATCTCACAATCTTTGTCATGCTCTACTATCAGCATACCGCCTTCTTTGAGCATACCGAAGGTGCTTATGAGCTTTGTAGCTTCGTCAAGCCTTAAAGGCACGTCCTTATAGGGAGGGTCCATGAATATGATATCAAATTTCTCGCCCTCCTGCCCTAAGAGTTCTAATGCCTGGGCTGCACTCTTTTTATGGAACCTGATCTCGTCAGAATCTTCCATCCTTATCTTGCTTATATTCTTGGAGATAATGGAAGCAGCCTGGCCGCTCCGTTCAACGAGCGTAACGCGCTTTGCGCCGCGGCTTAGTGCCTCAATGCCTATCTGTCCGGAACCTGCGAAAAGATCTAAGAATTCCGAATCAGGAACATAAGACTGGATGATCGAGAACAGGGCCTCCTTTACCTTATCGGTCGCAGGCCTTGTCTTATCTCCTTCAGGCGCCTGCAAAATAGCGCCCCTGAATCTTCCTGTAACTACTCTAGGCATTATAACTGCTCCATCTTCCTTGCAAATCTTAATTCGAACATCTTTTTTATCGATTCATTTAGGCGTTCTGCTTCTTCGCCGCCTGCTTCGATTATCCTGTTTACCGCTTCAGTGGCTTCTGTCGCTATCTTCATATCAGTATAAAGGTTTGCGGCGCGAAGTGTAGGGATACCGTGCTGTCTTGTTCCGTAGAAATCGCCGGGGCCTCTGAGATCTAAATCTTTTTCGGCAAGCTCGAAACCGTCTGACGATTCGCACATCATCTTCATTCTCGAAAGAGCAAGTTCAGATCTTGATTCGGAAACCAAAAGACAATAAGACTTCTTGTCGCCTCTGCCGATGCGTCCTCTTAACTGGTGCAGGGTTGAAAGTCCGAACCTGTCAGCATCCATTATTATCATGACATTTGCATTCGGGTTATCTACGCCAACCTCAATAACAGTAGTAGATATAAGTATCTTAATATCTCCTGCGATGAATCTTTCCATCGTCTCGAGCTTATCCTTTTCCTTCATGGAACCGTAAAGGACAGCGCTCTTATACTGCGAAAGATTGCTCATCGAATCTATCTGTTTCTTCATGTCGAAAACGCTGGTTACGCTGTCATCTCCTCCGACAGGTTCTCCTAAGAGATAATCAGAACCTGCTTCGGTCTCATCCTTATCGATCTTTGCACAGACGATATATACCTGCTCGCCTGCAGCGAGTTTTACGCTCATCATCTCTTCAATCGCCTTGCTCTTCTTGGAGTTAACAAACCATGTAGTTATCTCCTGACGTCCCTTCGGTTTTTCCCTGATAACGGATGTTGCCATATCGCCGTAGATAACCATGGCAAGGGTTCTCGGAATAGGCGTTGCAGTCATTACGAGGTTATGGACGCTCTTTATTGTGCCGTCAGGTCCTTCATCTTTGAAAAGAAGTTTTTCTCTCTGTTTAACGCCAAAACGGTGCTGTTCGTCTGCTATTACGAGCGCGAGATCTTTAAAGCTTATGTCATCTGTCAAAAGAGCGTGCGTTCCGATAATCACCCTCGCTTCGCCGCTTCTGATCTTATCCTTTATCTCAGTCTTCTCCGAAGCCTTGGTCTTACCAAGTAAAAGGACGGGTTCCATTCCGCTTCCCTGCATGAGTTTGGATATGGTTTTATAATGCTGTGTCGCAAGAACTGATGTAGGTGCCAAAAGCACTGCCTGCTTGCCCATAAGAGCCGTTATCATCATCGACAAAGCTGCTACCATTGTCTTTCCTGAACCTACGTCTCCCTGGATAAGCCTGTTCATGGGAGTCGTGGACATAAGGTCTGTCTGTACATCTCTAAAAGCAGCTGTCTGGTCTGCTGTTAATGCAAAACCAAGGTTGCTCTTTATCTGATTCCACTTAACTGCAAGATCACGGCTGATAGCGTTAGGACCGGAAGGTATTACCTGCTCTGCGACTTCCTTTATACCATGGCCTGAACTGTATAGCTTCATGCCGATTCCAAGGAGGATCAATTCTTCGTATGCCAACTGTTCTCTGGCTCTTCTCGCATCCTCTAACGATGCCGGGAAGTGCGCCATCATGTAAGCTTCTTTGGGTGATACAAAACCTTTTTGTTCAGCAATGCTTTTAGGAATGCATGATAACAGTTCATCACCGCAGAGCTTGATCGCGGTAGCGACCCACTTGGAAATATTGTTGGAAGTAAGTCCTGCAGTCAGGTGATATACAGGCCTTACGAGCGCATCATCAGTTATCTTTTCAGCCTTTTCGATATACGGATTTACCATCTGCATCTGGCCTTTAAAAATCGTGACCTGGCCATGGATAAAACACTCATCGCCTAAAGAGAATTTTCCTGACAGATAAGGCGAATTGAAAAATGTCAGCTTGATCCTTCCGGTTCCGTCATTTACGAAAAAGGTCAAAGGCCTTTTTTTGCTTGTGATGTTTACTGAAGGAGTTGTACATATGGTCCCCCTGAAAGACAAGTCATAACCGGTGTTATCATCAAAACGGTCAGACATGTCAAAAGAGCCGATCGAACCTACATTGGACCAGTCGTCATAACGCCACGGGATAAATGCTATAAGGTCGTAGATCGTGTAGATATCCAGTTTTGCGAGCTTCTCTTCAGCAGAAGGACCGACACCGTAAAGGTCGGTAACAGGATTGGACAGATGGATAGCCGCCATGCCTTATATCCTCCTTTTGCAGAAAGAGACACAGGGACATTCATCACACTTCGGTGACTTGGCCGTGCAGTATTTTCTGCCGAGATCTACTGACAGGTGTCCTATGCTGATCCACTGTTCCTTCGGAAATACCTTCATTATGTCCTTTTCAACCTTTGCAGGGTCTGTGCTCTCAGTTATTCCTATTCTCTTCATTACGCGCTTGCAGTGCGTATCAACGACTACTGCGGGCGTTTGGTAGATCTCTCCTACAATGAGGTTTGCGATTTTCCTGCCGATGCCGGGAACCTCCATTAAAAGGTCAACATCATTAGGTACTTTGCCGCCCCATTCACCTGTCATCTTTTTCGCAAAAGCCATAACGGATTTTGTCTTGGAAGCCGTAAGACCGCAGGGCTTGATAATAGCTGCAATCACTTCCGGATCTTCATTTGCGACAGATTCCATGTCCGGATACTTTTCGAAAAGATCTTTTGCAGTTATATTAACCCTTTTGTCGGTGCATTGTGCGGACAATATGCCTCTGATGGCTAAGTTTTGCGGACAATCGTAGTCCAGAGAGCATGTACTGTCAGGAAATTCTGTTGACAGCGCTTCATAAGTCTGTTTAGCAAGAGCTTTTATCTTAGAATTGTTACCGGCCAAGATTACTGCTCCTGCTCTTCAGGCGGATAAGGGAAAGAGAAAACAAATCTTGCGCCGCCTAATTCTCTTCCTTCTTCACAAACTATCGTCTGGCCGTGACCTGCAAGGATCTGTTTGCAGATATAAAGTCCAAGACCGAAGCCTTCGGATTTTCTGGATGCATCTGCCTGATAAAAGCTCTCAAAGATCCTCTGTCGCTTTGATTCTTCAACACCCGCGCCTGAGTCTTCAACGGAGATGATAATCTTTCTTGCCTTGGGATTAGTCTCAGTCGAGATCTTGATATCGCCGTTTTGAGGAGTGAACTTGATCGCATTAGTAATGATGTTGATTATTACTCTGCAAAGCTGCTGAGCTTCACCATAAGCCATGATTCCGGGGCCGGGATCTAACGACTTGATAACCCTTATCTGCTTATCAGTAAGCTGCGCTTCGAGGTTATCGACGATGTCATTTATCATGTCATTGATATTGAATTCTTCCATCATGTCAGGGTCAGGGTGAGACAGCGAAGATGCTTCTGTCATCTGCGTTACAAGTGTCCTGATCCTATCCGTCTGCTGCTTGATGAGCTCCAGATAGTGATCCTGTTTATCTTCAGGGATCGTGCCGTCGAGCATAGCAGTAACAAATCCGTTTATTGAAGTAAGAGGTGTTCTTATATCGTGAGCGATAGATGAGATGAACATCTCTCTGTCGTGCTCCTGGTTTTCGAGTGATTCGATCATCTTATTGACCGTACTTCCCATCTCGGTGAACTCGGAAGATACGGAAAGCGTCGAATAGTCATTAGGATCTGAATATTTGGGGTTGACTCTTACTGAATAATCACCCTCTGCAACTCTGGAAATAGCAGCGGAGATATCCTTGATCGGCATAAGGCTTAAGTATACGAAAACAGCATAAAGAACGATAGCTATTACCATCGCAACGACTGCAGGAATAAGGATTATCTTTATGTATTCAGCCTTTGTCTGTTCTGTGCCTTCGCTGTTGCAGACGATTACAAAATATGATGTGCCGGTAATCTTAATACAGCTTATGGAAACGACCCTTCCGGTATCAGTAGAAGTGCTCCTGTCAGTTCCTTCGGTATCTGCGGTCTTTAAAAGCTCCAAAACATCTGTCTGGGTGATCCTTAAAGGTCCCTCATCTGATGTCTCGAGATTATCCTGCGCATCGAAAATGAAGTTATTGCGGCAGCAGATCTTTCCGTCCTTATCAGTAACATATACCGAACCGCTGGAACGGTATGTCTGGGAATTTACGAACTTATCGATGATCCTGGAATTCTTGAAATTGTCAGAACCGTCATCATTAAGCGTATAAACGAATTCTTCGGATTGAAGAGAGGTGATGGTCGTGATATCGGAAGCCAAGTCTTTGCAGGCATTATCAGTTCCTGCTGATACCTCGATAATGAGGTTGTTATACATATTCTCATACGAAAGGAACAACAAGACTGCAAATACAATCAAAGTCGTCAATACAAGGAAGGATATGAGAAAAACGGCAAATCCCGCCGATACCCGCTTACCGTCAGCTCTCGGCGTCATCGATTAATTACCTCGTCTCGAATTTATAACCCTTGCTCCAAACGGTCTTAATACTCCAGTTTTGCTCTCTGTCGGGATTCTCGATCTTCTCTCTGATACGCTTGATATGAACATCGACCGTACGGGATTCTCCGTAGAAGTCATAGCCCCAAACGTTCTCCAAGAGCTGTTCTCTTGTGAATACCCTGTTGGGATTGGATGCAAGGAAGAATAAGAGCTCAAGCTCCTTGGGCGGCATATAGATCTCATTGCCGTCAACACTTACAACATAACGGATCTTATCAACAGAAAAACCGGGATAGGTAATGATGTCTGCAGATCCTTCATTCTTTTCAGCGGCTGCCGGAGCGGCATCGCGCTTATCTGTTCTTCTCAATACTGCCTTAACTCTGGCAAGTACTTCCTTCGGCTCAAACGGCTTCGGGATATAGTCATCAGCACCAAGCTCAAGGCCGACGATCTTATCAAGAGTATCGGTTCTTGCAGTCAGCATGATGATAGGACATTCGGATGTCTTGCGGATCTCGCGGCAGATGTCATTGCCGTCCATACCGGGAAGCATAAGATCCAAGATCACGATATCAGGACCGAAGGCGTTAAAAGCAGCAATCGCTTTGTCACCCTGCATACATGTGGATACCTGGTATCCCTCTTTCTCAAAGTAAAGCTTAAGTACTTCAATGATGCCCGGATCGTCGTCAACGAGCAAAACCTTGTTAGCTGCCATAAGATCACCCCTGCTCTACAACTTCTTAGGTTTCCTCTGTTTGTAACAATGTTACAAACCTTTACTCTGCGTCAGAAGCAGTGCTTCCCACGTCAAAATTGTTAATCTCGGCTGTATAAGAATCCAGATCAGTGAAGTTCTTATAAACCGATGCGAAGCGGACATAAGACACACGGTCTATATCCATAAGCCTCGACATAATAAACTCTCCGATTTCGGATGAGGTTATCTCTTTATTGAATCGCTCTTCCACAAGATGCGTAATATCGGAGCAGATATTTTCTTTTACCTGTTGAGATACTCCGCGCTTCTGGCAAGCAACATCTAAACTTCTTAAGATCTTGTCCGGATCGTAAAGCTGCTTGGTTCCGTCCTTCTTGACGACCATCGGCTTTAAGCCTTCGATCTTTTCTATAGTCGAAAACCTGGCGCCGCAGACAAGGCATACACGTCTTCTTCTGACGGCAAACCCATCATCGGTAGGTCTTGAATCAAGGACCTTATCGTCGTTTGCGCCGCACTTGGGACAGATCACGGATCAGCTCCCTATATTACTGTCCGTCCTTACCGAACATGAACCAGGGCTTTGCTGACTTCTGAGCCTTCTCGTCAACTGCAGGAGCTACGTTAGCCTGCGGTCTGCCGCCCATCTGAGGTTGCTGGATAGGAGAAGGTGCTGGAGCTGCCTGCTGAGGCATAGGCTGAACAGGAACCTGCTGTACGGGTGCCTGAACGGGAACCTGCTGAACTACCTGAGGAGCGGGTGCCGGTGCAGGTGCAACTGACTCATCACCGAATCTGAAGCCGGGCTGAGCTCTCTGAACCGGAACGGGTGCCGGAGCGGGCTCGGGCTGTCTGGGTGTATAGTCTGTTCTCGGCTGAGGAGCAACGGGCTGTCTAGCTGAGATCAATGTAGGATTCTCTCTGGAAAGAACTGAAGTGCTTGCTCTGTGGCCTGCGGAAGCATTAACTGTTCCGTCGAAACCGGAAGCGATAACTGTGATCATGAGCTCATCCTCGAGCGAATCGTCAACGACTGCACCAACGATGATCTCTGCTTCAGGAGCAGCTGCCTGACGGACGATGGATGAAGCTGCATCGATCTCAGAAAGACGCATTCCTCTTCCGCCTGTGAAGTTAAGGATAACACCTGTAGCTCCGTCGATCGTTGTGTCGAGGAGAGGTGAATTGATAGCCTGCTTGATAGCAACGGTAGCTCTGTCCTCACCGGAAGCACGGCCGATACCCATGTGGCATACGCCTGCATCCTTCATGACACGTGTAACGTCTGCCAAGTCGAGGTTGATGAGTCCGGGGATAGCAAC
>JAEEGJ010027095.1_pt1 | contig 11544 bp, 7 predicted proteins | sample 8958761 | NCBI WGS metagenome assembly JAEEGJ01 (sample SAMN16246546, study PRJNA631951) | gut metagenome | biome: gut microbiome; feature: rumen; material: RS-attached | host: Bos | place: Iran: Karaj | collected 2018-10
GCAGGATGCAAGACTCCTACGGCATCGGCACCCACCTCACCTGCGACATCGACAACGTGAAAGCCATGAACATCGTGGTGAAACTCACAGCGGCCAAAATCACTGAGAAGCGCAACTGGAAAAGGGTGGTCAAACTCTCCGACGACCGAGGCAAATACACCGGCGACCCCGAAGAGATTGAGATTTGCAAGAAGACGTTGGAAATTAGCTGAGAGTTGGGAGTTATTTACTTGGCATAAAAAAAGACGCTTTCGCGTCTTTTTTATTGCAAAGCTTGAAACACCTTTATTAGTCTTCTAAATCAAAGCCTTCCCTAACGAAACCAGACACCTTTTCTGCGTATTTCTGGGACAGCTCACTCTCTTTCATAGCTTCTTCCATAGCGCGGATACGGGCTTTCGAGGCTGCGGCTTCGTTGACAACGAAATAGGTCTGCATCTCATAGATTTCGTTGCCTTTGTCGTCCTTGCCTTTGGTACGGATTACCGAGAAGCTGGGCTTCAGCTCACCTTGCATTTCCTTCACCACCATTGACTCGTAAGCGGCATAGAACTTGTCGAACTCCTCAGGGATTTCGTCAGCATTGTTGAACATGTCGCTGACAATACGGCCTTGGACAAAAGACTGTGCCCTGCGAGCGTATTCGTTGATGGCTGAATTCATAGCAGCCTGCTTGCCAATATTCTTCGACATGAAGGCAGAAGCCACGCCAACGATTTCCTCGGCACCTTCCTCTTGAAGCCCCTCATAATGCGAAAGCAAAGCCACTTCCAAGCTATGGGAGGATCCGTAAATCGTCCAGCCTTCTTTCCTGAATTGTTTCATCTTGGCCTTATACTCCTTCTTTTGGGCCCTTTTCTTCATTCTGTCATACTGACCATAAGAATTGCTCGGCATTGCAATGGCCATGGCGACCATAAGCATCAAAAACATACCTAATTTTTTCATTTTCTTGTTCCTTTCTTTTGTTTGATTATTGATTTGTTTAATTGTTTGATTTGCTTAATAGAGGACTCAATTTTCAATAATTAGTCCAAATAATTCCTATTCTCATCCTAATCACATATTATTCTCATCTTCTAAAACAAGCATCATTGCTTACAAAACCACCACTCCCGGAGTCAGGCTTTTATACTTCGGGGCGCAGCTACCAACAGATGCGTTGATATAGGTCGGATCACTGATGATATAGGTTTTCCCATCGATGACCACCGCATCACCCTTGACATCCTTGTTAAAGTGTATTGCTGTCGCGATATGGTTGGGATAATTGAGCAAGACCACGTCAAGACCTAAAAGCTCGCGAACCAAGCAAGAGAAAAGGATGGAACGGTCTTCACAATCGCAATAGGGATAAAAGAAGGTCTCGTCAGGATAAAGCGGACGTTCATAGCCAAACTGGTCGCTGTCAGTCTGATAGTCGAAACCCGTCTGCACAAAATTCAAGAGCATATTGGCCGCCTTCAGTTCATCTTTTCCCTCAAGCACTTTCCGCAAAGTGGGATAAAGGCTTTTTTTCAGCACATTGCTCATCGAAGCCTTCGAATAGTAGTCCCAGCGGGCAGTCAGCGGGCAATCATTGTAGAATTCCAACAGATTGCGGTTGGTTTCCACAGTCACTTTCATCTCAGGATAACGGTCAGACTCAATGGTCCTTTGTTCGGTACGCTCAACATTGAGCACCGGTTGCGTCATCGAAAGTGAGAGCGACTTCTCCTTAGGAAAGGCATGATCGAAAACCATCATTCCTTCGTCCTTGAATGCCTGATCAATAATATAGAACTTCGTTTTGTCAAGGATGAAATACTTGTAGCGGAAAATCTTCTCTTCCGAGCCCATCAACAAGGCGAGCCTGTTGCTGTTGGTCCTGGCTATGCGCATCTGATAGCCCGATTGCGTAAGGAGATACATCTGCATCACGACGGCCTCGTCGGTGCCTTTTCCACAATACTTTTCGGCAACGGTCTGGGTCAGCTTGACATACGCCCAGTCGCACAGTTTGTTTTCCTTACGCTTTTGGAGGCATTCGGCGATGATATTATCGAACTTGGCATCCGACAACTGCGTCCACATTTCGGCAACGCTCTTTTCCGTGACATCTTTCAGTTTCAAAGGCGTTTCCTTCTCGATATGGAAAGAAAACACCGACCCATACATGTAAAGCGATTGGGTGGTGGCTGTGGCCGGCAACGGTTTGGGCTTTATGGGCTCCGCCGGTTGCGGCTTTTCGATTGGCTTTGCAGGCTTCACTTTGACTTCCAGACGGATGGGAGCCTCACTACCAATTTTCACAGGCGTTTCTTCAGGCACATCAGTATCCTCTGGTTGGGTCGGAGCTGGGTTTTCAGGCACATCGACTTCCTCTGGTTGTGTCGGAGTCGGCTTTTCAGGATTAACCGAGCCCTCTGGTTGGACTGGAGCCGGTTGTTCAGGGGCAATCATTGGCTCGGGCGGCTTGGGCTGCCACGGAATCTCTTCGGCTTCTTTTGCGGGATAGAATTTCCATGCCTCCGCCATGAACTTGGCATACTCCTGATTGGCCTTCTTGCGAAAGTCATTATACTCTTGCATGGCCTGTTGCTTGAATCGTTCATAATCGCTCATGGCATTATTCTGCGATTCCTTCATCTTCTTTCCCCAGTCGTCTTCAACCTGGGCACTCAGTGTGGCGGCAAAAAGCAGGGCCATCATTGTTAGTGTAAATCTTTTCATTGCTCTAAAATTACATACAACTCTATAGAGGAAACACGACCGCAAAATTAGTCTATTTTTCGTAAAATAAAATTTTTTACTCCACTTATTAATAATAAAAGGTGTACCTTAACACGAAAACAAATTTTATTCTCCTTAATTTACAGAATTTGTCTATTTTTGTGCTTTCGCTCGGACCAATTCTTCCGGCATAAAGGCTCTATCTGTTCAAATCAAACAAAGCAACACATAATGAGAACAAAACTACATTTTATTATCATCCTATTGTTGGCAGTCGCGCCCCAACTTGCGCAAGCACAGGTCGAAGGCGATTCCTTGCTACAGGACTACGAAAGATACAGGGAACAAATGTATCAGAATTTCGAAGGTTTCAGGCAACAAGCCTACGATGAATTTGAAAGGTTTCTTGCCGAGGCATGGACCGAATACAACAGCATCGCCGGACAGATAAGCATTTATACGTCGAAGAAACCCGAAAACACGCCCAAAATGCAATTGTATAGCGGCACACATGATGGCGAATCCGCCGCACCCTTCCTCGTCGAACCCATTCCCTCGGCACGTCCACCGCAAAACGCCGAAACGAAACAGCCATCGGATCCCGATATAGTGCGAGTCAACTTTTACGGCCGCAACATCGACTTCCACGTGCCACAAGCCCTGCGATGCAAAGCCAAGAGCAGCAGAGAATCCGAGGTGGCAAAATACTACAAGGCCATGCACAGCCAAGAAGAAGCCACCCGCAAGCTTCAAGTCGAGATTAACCACGCGGTCAGCCAAATGGGCCTCAACGAATGGGGCTATTTCTCGCTGCTTCGCTCCATTTCGGAGAAAATCTTTGCTGACACCAACGACTGTGTACTCTTCTGCTTCTATATGCTGCACAGCAACGGCTTCAAGGCCAGGGTTGGGCGCGGGCAACAGAGCAAGAACCTGTTGCTTCTGTTAGCCATAGACAACAGCAAGGAAATCTATTCCTCCACTTTCTTCCGCATCAACGGCACGAAATACTACATCGTGTACGGCAACGGCATCAAGGGCGAAAACGCTTACTCCTATAACGAGAAAGCTGACGACCGAGGTTTGAAAGAAATAGGACTTGACTTCACCAAGCAGCTCAACATTGCCGCTTGCGACATGCAACGGAAACTGCGTCTCGAAAAAGCCGACATCAACCTTGTCATTCCCTACTCCAGCTCCCACCTGCGTTATTACGATGAAATTCCCATGACGGTGTTCCCCGTCTATTTCAAGACGCCTGTTTCGAGAGAAGCCGAACTGTCGTTGGCGAACACCTTCGACGATTTGGCCAAAAAACACGACAAAGTGCAAATGGTCGACATCATACTCAACTTCGTACAAACCGCCTTTGCCTACAAAATCGATGAGCTCCAATTCGGTCGGGAAAAATACTTCTTCCCTGAAGAAGTCATCGGCCTCCCCTTCAGCGATTGTGAAGACCGTTCAGCATTGTTCGCATGGATGGTGCGACGCTTTACGGGCCTTGAAGTCATTGGCGTGCTTTATGCCGACCATCTCGCCACTGCCGTATACTTTGGTGACAACGTAAACCCAAAAGGGCAAAGCATTATGCACAAGGGAAAGCGTTTTGTTGTGTGCGACCCTACTTACCAAAATGCCTCCATTGGCATGATGACGCCAAAATACGCCAAAGCTCGTTACGAAATCATCAACATCTACTGAAAACCCATTTCCTCACATCATGAAAAAAAAGTATTGGATCATCCTGATAGTTTTAGCAACGGCTATAGTTGCAGGTTTTGTCGTGTTTCTTTTGTCACGCCCCAAGGTTTATCATCCCGAATCCATCGACCCGCGCATCCTACATGCCAGCCCAGCCAACAAGGAAATCATTGTCGGCCTTTGGCACATCGACAATCATGTGTTTTATCGGTTCAATAACGACGGCACCGGGCATACTTGGGACACCGACGACGACCTCACCGAGGAAGAAGCCTCACCTTTCGGTTGGGAGGTTTATGACGAAGCCATCATGATTACCCACAAGATGCGCTTTCGCGGTATCGTGCCACGCTATTACGAACTGGACCGCCTTAACGCCTTCGACCTGCGCTTCCACGACAATTATTCACGCTACGTGCTCGAAAGGGTTGAGCAACAAATGGCAATGGAAGAAGAGCAGCAGGAAACCGATTAGGGTTTGCGTGGTTTAGCAGCTTTTTGAGGCTTGTAGGTCTTGCCAGTTCGGTTATGGGAAACCGCTTGGCGATGAACAAGACGCACTGAGATTTCGTCACTACGCTCCTCGCCTGCCACCGAGCAACCTGTATTTGAAATCTGCAAGCTCTTTGCACGTTCCGAGTCGGCAAAGACTTTTTCGCTCGACCAATACCTGCCGGAACTGCCCACATCATAAGTCTTGTTTACATAATCAGCTTGTTTGTCGCTGATGCGGAATCCCGCTGCCGGCAAAAACACGGCACCCTTCGCTTCGAAAACGGAATTCCACGTTTCCTGACTAATGACATTGCTCCCGTAAGGCGCGTTCGACTCATTGGGACGATTCAGGTTGTAATTGCCCTTATTCCAGTTGTCAGGCAGCAAAATCACGCCATTTACCTCTTCCACAATGGCTTTGGCATAACGAATGCCCGATTCGGTTTGGCGGTCATTGATGATATGGAACCATTCGTCGTTTGTCAAGGTTCGCCACGTGTTGCTGTTTTGACGCGTTTCACCGCCTTGATGAATGCTGATGGTGTTGTCGCCCCAATCCACAAAAGCACCATAATCCTCATTATCGACTGAGCGGAAGGTAGGATTGTTGCCCGTCCCCCAACCAAAGAGGTCAATCCATTGATCATCATCGGTTTCAGAACCATCGCTGTCATTTAGGCTGCCGATGCAGTCGTATTGGTGGGCTGCAATTCGCCACGTATTGGTGCTGGCCTGGTATTGCAGATTGCCTTGCGCAAACCACACCAAAGTATCCTGCTCTTCGTTCACCGAGAAAAGGCCGCGCACCGTGCCTTCAGGCACATCTACACATTCCGCAACCAGATTTCGCTTTCCAGCCACCTCGAAGGAATAGGAAGACGCACTGGAAACCACTTTATTGCCTTCTTTCCAGCAAGAGAAAGCTTTTCCTGGCTTTATCACTTCAACCGTCAACGTACAGAACTCTCCTTTCTCGTATGAGCCCATGCCCTCCACTTGACATTCAAAATAGGAAAAATCCACACTAATGTCAAAATGAGGCTGTGGAGTCTTGATTTTAGGCTGGTCACTCTCATTCACCATTGCGGGCTCGGTCTCGGTTGGAGTTGGAGCAGGCTCAGCGGAAACCTCTTCTTTTTCTTCCGCCTGGAATATGGGCACGACAGGCTCAACCTGGGTTTGGATCTCCTTCAACGGCAATGAAAGCTTGAGCGAGGCGTCTTTTTCAATATCAAAATCCCACTCCAAGATTTCATAACCTTCTTTCACCAATCGTACTCTGTGTCTACCAACCGTTAACGTCACAATATTCGGCGTCTCTCCTTCCTCTTTGTTGTCAATGAAAATCGTGGCAAACATGGGTTCAGAAGACAAGTCAATTGATCCTGTATAGGGAGTCAGTCTTATCGGAATGCTTTTCTCGATGCCATCTTGGACCCTCAACGACGACAATTCATAACGATGGAAAAGCCTTTCATTTACGATGTACAAATTGTAGTTGCCACTTGAAAGTTTCTTGCGCTTCCCATTGGTGATTTCGTCGGCTGTAATCGGTTGGGGTCGATAGTTTTCGTCAAGGAGAGTTATTGATGTTTCCGAATCATGTAGCATCCTGGCTTCTTCTTCGCTCAAGCCACTGAATTTCAACCATCCAAATTCTGGAATCAATGATATTTGCACAACTTTTTTCTCTTTTCCCACCTCAATCGTATCCATTATTTGATGATAATCCTTAGCCAACACCGAGTATGAATGTTTCCCCTCCTCCAGTTTTACTCCAACTCTACCATCACTTAAAGGCCACAATACTCCATCAACAAACAAAGCAGGATTGACTTCCTTCGGTGCAACCTGAAATACAACATACTGCACATTGCCCGCGTTAGCTCCAGAAGAGGGTGACACCGCAATCGGTTTCGTCGATTTCAGTTCAATAGAATAGGATCGGTAAGGTTCCACCCTATTAATTCCCAAATCCTTTGGTAATATTGTCTGACTGCCCCATTCTGTGTTATAAATTACCACTGCTTCAATTCCTTCGGTCACCCAAACCCAGATTTGGCCTCGTTCATAACCTTTTGAATCTATCCAAGCATAGTAATTAATATCCTCCGATTCAACCTTGAACCGCTTAAGATATTCAGAAGGGATGTCCCCTAAATTGATTTCAAATCTCGCACATGGTTTGTCATTGTCATCTGTTTCCGCATTCAATAACAGCCTTTCTCCCTCAGTCATTGAGAACACCTCAAAGCTTTGTGCCTCAACCATTTTGACTGAGGACAAAACCAACAATAAGAACAAAAACCGTATTCCTTTTTTCATTAAAGACATGGTTATAATTTAAAATCTTTCAATCCAACCAACTCGTCGAAAGGTAGTTTGTCGCTCTGCCAAACCCTCGCATGGATGACCGGATAATTTTCCCTTCTTATGGTTTTTGGACGCAAGTCGACCACCAAGTAAAGATAGCCGACATCGCCATAAGTGTCGGAATGATACTCCTGCAGAAGACGGATGCCATAAAGATTACCGTTGCTTGCCTTGGTGACCTCAACGTCCTTAAAGTTCAGGTTGATGAACTTCTTACTCTTGAATTGCCGCTTCAATCGGGCCATGTACTCCGCTTTCGACAGCTCTTTGTAAGTCACTTCATTTTTCATCTGGATTTTGTCCTTCACCTTATCATCACGTTTCTTCACCACATTACCTATGATAATCAAGGCGTTGTCGGAGAAAACCTGATCCAAATAAACGGAATCGTGCAGAGCGTATGCTGTCTGGTAGTCTTCGAGCAGGGTCAGCAGCTTCAGCTTGGAATCCTCATCCCATTTTGTCCGCCCCATAATGACGTTTTCATCCACATCGCAAAGCGAAAATGCCAGCGACTCAATCTTGTTGTCACTATTGAACCTGAACACAACATCCTCGGTAAATTTATGGTTGTTGTTGAAGGCGAATTGCATTTTCAGGCCTTTGCACAGCGTAACATCGCCCATCTTCGTAAATTCGTATTGCGGTGTGCCAATAATGCTGGCATGGCCGTATTTGATCAAGTCTTCGAAATTGCTGTATCCCAACTGCGTGAACAACGAGTTCTTGTCCTCGAAGCTATAATCCCTGCTTCGAATGGCTGATTCTATCATCTCCATGCTATTGCGCTGCTCCTGAAACGGTTCAACCGGCATGAAATCGTCCAGCATTGTTTCGCTTGTTTGTTGCATATCCATGGTGTCCGCCGACATGACGATTACCTCCTCCACTTCCGTAGCAACATTAAGAGGCTTTTTCTTGAGGGAAGCAATGTCGATGAACTTCACGGCTTCATCATCGAATGTGTAAAGGCCATCCTTGAGATAGGGTTGAATGTCTTTATCAGACCTGTTAGGTTCAAAATAGACGATTCTGAACGAAACTTCGTCCTTAGGATAGTGCAAGGTCATCTTTCCGATTCCATCCTTGAGCATGGTGACATCCGATGTGCTGTTGCCGTCGAAATAGGTGTAATAAAGCTTAGTTACATTATGTCCCTTATAGCTTGCACGCAATTCCACATCATATTCACTCTGGTACTGTCCCACATGGGTTTCGTTATAGGATAACGCCTCCACTTCGATGCCTTCCATGAGTTCTTTCATCCGGTCTTTTATATGGAGAGCGGCTGGCACTTCATCGCCATCATCCGTTTTAATCCTGATATTCTCCTGATAGCTCATAATATAGCCGATATACCAATTCTCCAAAACATCATCGAATTTGTAGCTGTCTACATGTCTGTCTCCATAATCATAAAACGCTTGCACCTCTCCAGTAAGCCTCTCCAGCCTTTCCTTTCGCTCTTGTATCTTTTTCTCCTCAATTTCCTTCATCTTTTTCTCCACATCCGACTTTTTGATGTAAACAAAAACCTGATAGTTCTTGTTCTTGCTTGAAGGTTTCTTAACCGGAAGAGCGTTATAGTAGGGAAGATTCACATCGGTAAAGGTCTCATTCATCTGCGAGAACACTTCCTGCTCAACGATTTCGCCGTTTTCTGAGGTGTGACTGATGTAATTACTGGTTTTCGACTTCACCTCGGTATTGATATTTTTAGCCAATCGAAGAATGGCTTCCTCCTTGGCTTTGTCATACGTTTCGGCATATCCAGATTCATGCAAGTACTCCGAGTCCTTCTTGATCATGTTCATCGTTTTATTGTTTTCCTTTATGTCCTCTTTGGAAATCTCCTGGGCTGAAACAGCTGTCATAGCGAACAACAAAAGAAAAGAAAGCAGTACTTGTTTCATATTACGCGAATTGTTTGTCATAGTCATTTACAATGCTGTTTTTGTCAATGAATTTAGAATGCAAAACCTAAGCCCACTCGGGGTTCGACGACTCCGAATCTGCTGAAGTCGGTGGTGGTCACAGCCTCGGCTGAAATAATGAACCCACCCAAATGCAACTGCAATCCAGCAGCAGCATCCATACCTCTGATACTAAGGTCTTTATTTAAATAAGTTTTCCCAAATTTGGCTTTCCAAGACACATTTCTCACTCCGTAGCCGGCACCAAGACGGAAATAAAGCGGTTTAGCGATTCTCACCACTCCGCCAAACATGGCCGACCATCTATCCATAACAACCTCGCCAGTAAACGCGGGCTGTTCTCCATAGCTTGTATATCCCCAAGCATCACAAGTGCCGTCACTCGTGAAACCTTCCACGCTACCATTGGTCATAAGACTGATGAACCATCCCAAACGTTTCACGCCGCCAAAACTCAAGCCTGCCGCCCAATAAGACCTGTTTATCGATGAATAAGATTGGGGAACATAAACACCATTGGCAATTAAAAACGACTGCGATTTGATTTCATTTTTCTTTCCCAATTCCTCTGTCGTTATCTGGTCAGGCTCGATGTTCATATCGTCTTGTTCTATGATGCTTTCGTCCTTAATTTGAGGCTCAACAACTTGTTTTGGCTGAACGACTTGCGTTTCTTCCACAGGTTTCTTTGCAGGTTTCGGCAAGGGTTGACCCTCAACGGCTTCCAAAGGCACAAAAATATAGATGGGAGTGGAACCAACCACTTCTTCCCCTTCATACAATTTATATCCCACTGCTTCAATACGGAAGGAATGTTTGCCGCAATTCACCAATTTTCTTGTCTCGTGCCATTGTTCGCCATCCACGAACAATGAATAATCGGCATCAGCAGGATTGATGTCAAAACCAAGATACTGTTGCTGCAAACCGCTATTTGAATTTGAAACCGTAGTTGAGGAGCTTTGGTCAGATGCCACCAAGGTAACTTTCCAAGTATCCAAAGGTTCCACCGTTGCATCATAATCAGCCATGATATAGAGGACAAAATCCCCCAACACATCGTGTTTGATTTCAAATTGTTTGATTCCCGGCGATACCCAAACCCATATTTCATCGTTCTTTTGCACACGTTTCATCACATCCTTGCGCTTGACATCCTTATCACACTCAAAATAAAAGCCTTTTTGCAGTTCAGGGCTAATATCCTCTGTAACAACGCGAAATACAGCACAATCTTTCCCAAAATTATCCTTCATCGGATTCAATTCTGCCGTTTGATCTTTTGGAGAAGTCCTCTCAAAGCCAACAACCTCATATTTAGGTTCTTGGGCTTGCACTAAATTCATCACCGCCAACAGAATTGATAAAAGCGATAATCGTATATATTTTTCCATATATTTGTCACAATAATTGGCTGCAAAAATACTAATAATATCTGAACAGGCAAAGTTTTATTTAACAAAATCAACTCTGTGGTTAGAATTAGAAAACTTTCCTCCATCCGCAGCCATTTTTCCACTCCGAACAGCCATAAGCGGTTCTCCCTTTGATGATATGTCCCTTGCCACAAAGCGGACATGGCTGCCCAATAATAGCATCAGGATTGTCTTCGGAAGGCATGTCATTTCTGCGAGGGACAGTGCGCTGGCTGGAATCTATGCCTTCTGATGCTTTCTTAGGTTTGGTAGCTTTTTTCGAGGTTGTTTTCTTCTGTTTCTCTTCCACAACAGTCGCGGCAACGCGCCGATTGCTGTTATCCATCATCACCGTAGTGACGATTTCCGTCACCATTTGTTTCAGTTCGTCAAGGAATTGTCGGGCTTCATATTTATGTTGCTCAATCTCACGGAGTTTCTTCTCCCAGATGCCTGTTAGTTCGGCACTTTTCAACAAATCTTCATGGATGAGGCCGATGAGTTCAATGCCCGTGGGCGTGGGTTCGAGGCTTTTACGAACCTTTTTGATATAGTTGCGCTTGAACAATGTTTCAATGATGGCAGCTCGCGTCGATGGGCGCCCGATGCCATTTTCTTTCATTACCTCTCTAAGCGATTCGTCGTCAACGAGTTTACCCGCTGTTTCCATGGCGCGGAGCAAAGTCGCTTCGGTATAAGGTTTCGGCGGCGAAGTCCATTTTTCGGCCAACTGCGGCTGGTGCGGCCCGTGCTCACCTTTGGTAAAGATGGGCAATGTTTTTTCCTCGTCCTCCTGCCCTTCTTTCTTTTCCTCGTCCTGTTTCACTGGCTTGATGACTTCGCGCCATCCCGGAACCAGAATCTGCTTGCCTGATGTCTTGAACTCCACTTCCTCCACTTTGCCCAAAACC
>JAEEGJ010027096.1_pt1 | contig 11543 bp, 13 predicted proteins | sample 8958761 | NCBI WGS metagenome assembly JAEEGJ01 (sample SAMN16246546, study PRJNA631951) | gut metagenome | biome: gut microbiome; feature: rumen; material: RS-attached | host: Bos | place: Iran: Karaj | collected 2018-10
ATAAAGGTAAGCAGACATCGCTTATAGATAGGATAAAGAAGGATTTAAATTATCCCATATGTATATACGCGCGAGAAAAACAAGGCTATGACTTACTTACAAAGGAATATGGGTTATTGAACGTAAAGAGATCTTCAGATATAGTTTTACAATCAACAAGGATAAATAAAGAAGATGATGATATTGTAACACATATTGCAAACAATATCTCTCCAGAATCCGTAGCGATTGTTCCAAACATTCATTGCTACAGTTATAACCCCAAAGAACTTATTAACTGTTATAAGATGATAATATCTTCTTTGTTGAAAGACGGTAAAACCCTCTTTATAGTAAGGCACAGCGATGCAGATTTGCCAGTTTGCGAGGAGATAAAAGAGCATTTTAAAAATGATGGAAAAGTTGTTCTTTGTAAAGAGTTATTAAATAACAAAGAGTTTAGCTTATTTATAAAGAACTTTAAATTCCTTATTGCATCACGATATCATTCTATAGTTCATGCATATAAGATGTGTATACCCTGCTTAGTTATTGGCTGGGCCGATAAGTATGTTGAATTGTTGGAATCTTTTAATCAACTGGACTATTTTACTCATATTGATAATATAAATGAAACAAATATAGTAATTGAAAAACTTAAGAATTTAGATAATAGTATTATTAAATCAAAATCATTGATTAAAGAGCATTTACAGGAAATAAGCAAAGAGAGCGTATTCGATGATATTGAACAATATGTTAAGATGAATTTGAACAATGTTTGAGGAGAATATCAATCATGATAAGGCAGTTTTTGCCTCATATATAACAGATGACAATGAAGTTTTGAAATCGTCGTCTGGTGGTATTGCAACAGCGATGGCGCGGCATGTTATCTCCCATGGTGGTAAAGTAGCTGGTGTTGCCTATAGTGAAGACTTCATGGCGGCAGAGTATGTTTTAATAGATGATATAAAAGATATAGGCAGACTGCGAGGGAGTAAAGTGACAAGTGTAAAGCCAAACGGTATTTTTAAGAAAATTGAGGAAAGCATAGAGAAATGTCAGGTTTTGTTTTTTGGCCTTCCCTGCATGGTCGCTGCTCTTAGAAGTTATCTAAAAAAGGATTTTGACAATTTGATTCTTTGTGAACTTATCTGCTCAGGTAGAGTGCCTGGTAAAGTCCATAAAGATTATTGTAACTATTTGTGCAAGAAGTATCATTCACAGATAATATCATTTACGGTTAGGGGTAAAGATAATACATGGTTGCCAGAAATGCTGAAGGTAAACTTTGCTAACGGGAAGGAATTCAAATTCCCATTCAAAAAGACGGAATATGGTCAGGCATTTAAAATATTTAAAGAAGGAGCTTGTCTAAAATGTAAATACAAGGGTAATAGCCGTCAGGGTGATTTGATGATTGGAGACTTTTGGGGTGCAACGCCAGCGGATCCATTTTGGAATGAAAAAGGTGTTTCTGTTGTCTTCTGTGAAACAAATAAAGGGGTGGATTTCTTTAGTGAAATTAAAGATGTTTATAAATACGAAACAACGTTTAGCCGTGCGGTTGAAGGCAATCCATCAGTAGTACGTGTGACCAAGAAGCATAATGAAAGAGATGCCCTTATGGAAACTTTTCGAAGCGAAGGTTTGTTCCCCGCAATGAAAAAATCAGAAACCATGAAGCATATAAGATTAACCAATTTTCTGGAGAAAATACCTTTTTATTCATTTTTTAAACAAATTCGGAAGCTTGTATGAAACAGAATAATGTGTTATGGGGAGTTGCCGGCACAAGTCAGAACCTCTCTTCCTTAAATAATATTGACTTCGTAGTCGATGATACGTGGTCGAAACTGTCTTTCTTTAGAAAATGTTTCTATGAACTATATTGGCGAGTAATGCTTAGAAAACCGTTTCAAAGAGTATGTTATCCAATCTCAAAATTGAAATCATTAGCAACAAATAATACGATATTATATCTTGGCGACATTTTCAGACGAGAAGCAATAATACCAATGGCATCAGAACTTGGCTTTGAATTAGATAAGAATATGTTCGAAGCATTCGCATTAAGCCCGGCACTATGTTCATTAAGAAGACAATCAGTAACCTTGGAAGAAATAAAGAAAAAGGATTATGAAGACGATGATATAAAATTAGCGATACTGGCAAAAATGCTACCGAACAATATTCATTCAATTTGTGATGTGGGTTGTGGTCAACGGAAACTAATGAAGTTAATCCCATCTAATATAAAATATGTAGGCTTTGATTATATCCAAAATGCAGATAATATTATTAGCGTTGATTTAAATAAAGAAGAGATGCCTCAAATAAATGCGGATTGTTATTTTGGGTGTGGTATTTTGGAGTTTATAGATGATGTTGATGGGCTTTTATGCCAAATAACAAAAATGCGTCCACAATATATAGCATTAAGCTACTCACCTCGAGAATTCTCTAATATTTCAACACAAAGATCAAGGGTATATCATAATTGTTTATATTCTCATCAGATTACCTCAACAATATGTTCAAAAGGTTATTTTTTAAAAGAATTCAAACGCTATGAGAGTAGGCAAGCTCTTTATTTATATGAAAGATGTTAAATAATTAAGAATTATGGAAAATAAAATAGAATTAGCAATAGTCGGTATTTTTTGGGACGGTTTTTATGATTTGTGGGAGGATTTCCTTGAATTGAAAGAGTGTTTTTGGAAAGATTGTCCATACCCGTTGTATATTGTTAATCAATCAAAGGATTTGGAATTCAAAAAAGATTATGATGTAACCGTCCTTCATGCAGGAGCAGAGGCTGAATATAGCAAGAAAGTACAGGTTGCGTTGCAAAACATAAACGCAGATTATTATTTGTTGTTATTAGATGATTTCTTTTTCAGTAAGAACATAAAGGGTGGAGTATTAGATGGAGTTTTGGATTATATAAAGGAAAAATCCGTAGAATATTATTGTATGCCTTTATATGAATTCATTACCCCTTTAGTTGGAAAAGCAGGAAAGATATCTGATGTGCCATATCGGTTTAAGGAAAGTGATGAATACACATTAAGTTGCCAACCGGCAATATGGAAAAGAGATTTTCTTCAAAAGTGTATCGGAACTGGTAATTATAATGCTTGGGTGTTTGAAGGAATATATGCAACTTCAAAGATTGCTCATCAATCAGACTTCTTTAAGAATTGTCTAACAGTAAAAAATAATCCACTATGTTTACTACACGGGGCATTGCAAGGTAGGATGGTTCCTGATACGGTAGATTATTATAACAGCATTGGTTATGCAATGTTTAACAAGAGGGAAGCATTAAACCCTTCTGTATATAGAAGGCATCAGTTGAAGAGTACAATTAAATCTATTATCCCGCTACCAATTCAACGGATTATAAAAAAAATATTTAAAGTAAATTCAGTTTACGGTAGATACTCGAAAGAAATTAATGAAGAAATGGAACGGATGGGAATATCATAGATTTAAGTTTTTAAAATGCCATGTAGAAATGGCCAATATTAGTATATGTCGTAATTGGTATTAATCACTATGTATTGTATGAATTAAACCATATATTTACTATGTATTTGGTTTCTACTGGATTTAAATATGAGTTAACATTTGTCGAGCGTTAAAATTTTAACACTTACCATGTCGAAAGAAAACAATACAAGTTGTGTAACTGCCATTTGCAGATGTTTGATGTCTTTACTCATAATCTCAATTGTTAAATCCATTAAGTTAACTTACATAAAATCCTGAAGAACCTGTATTTTATGAGCCAGTTTTATTACAACATCATTGCTATTAGTTAATTATTTTGGTGTACTGCTTTTAATAACACTGCTAATAAATTGTTAATAACCAGAAAGATATTAAAAAGCGGAAGTTGGATTCAAGAAGGCGCTTGATGACAGGATTCGCATATAAATTTCTCATATATGAAACATCAATTAATTCTATTATATTATTGGCTTGTAAGGGTGTCGCTGTTCTTTTTGCCAGATCATCATGTTTTTATGAGATTTCGTGGATGGTTGTATTCATTTGCCATGCCACATGCTGGTAGTAATTTCCAAGTCGCACATAATGTTATTTTTGTTTCGGCAGAAGGTTTGACGGTAGGTGATAATGTTTACTTCGCTCATGGTTGCGTTATAATAGCAGATAGAGATGTAACAATTGGTAATGATGTCATGTTTGGCCCCATGTGTTTGTTAGCGTGTGGTAATCATGTGCAGAAGGATGGATCTTATCGGTGGAGTGAGGATGTGTATGCTCCTATAGCCATCGGAGATGGCTCTTGGGTCGGAGGTTCCAGCGTCTTAGTCCCAGGTGCACATCTGCCGGCGAAATCAGTACTCGCAGCGAATAGTACCTTGACAAAAGACTTTTCAAATGAAAAGGCTGGAATTTATGCCGGAAGTCCTGCAAAACGTATAAAAGACAACTAATTTTTTTATTGAGATATGGCTTTAAAACTGATGTATATAACTGACAAGCCGTCTGTCGCCAAGATAGCTGAAGATGTTGGCATAGACTGGTTATTCCTTGACATGGAATTCATAGGTAAGGATTCCAGACAGGGTGGCTTGGACACGGTGCAGAACCACCACACGGTGGAAGACGTGAAAAACATTCGTAGGACTGTTTCAAAGTCCAAAGTGCTTGTGCGGGTAAATCCTATTCATGAGGCATTGCCAGACTATCCATCCTCGAAGGATGAGATTGAAGCTGTCATCAATGCTGGAGCTGATATTGTGATGCTACCATTCTACAAAACGGTGAAGGAAGTTCGTCAGTTTATCCAGTACGTAGGAGGCAGGGCAAAGACCTGTCTGCTGTTGGAAACGGCAGAAGCAGCCATTCTGTTGGATGAAACGCTGAAAGTACCCGGCATTGATATGATACACCTCGGATTGAACGACTTGCATCTGGAATTAGGCATGAAGTTTATGTTCCAGTTGCTATCAGACGGGGTGGTAGAGCAACTGGGCAACAAAATCAAGGCAGCGGGTATCCCGTTTGGCTTTGGTGGCATTGCTCGGTTAGACAGTGGTATGCTGCCAGGAGCAGACGTGCTGAAAGAACATGTGCGGTTAGGCTCATCGATGGTGATAGTCAGTCGGAGTTTCTGCAATACCGACGTGATAACTGATCTTGATGAGGTGAGACGTATCTTCACAGAAGGCATCAAGGCCATCCGTGACTTGGAAGCAGAGGCACAAGCTGTAGCGAACTATTTTGTAAATAACCGCCAAGAGGTGGAGAAAGCAGTTGAAACAATAGTAGAAAACATAGAGAAGAAAGAAAATGGACATCAATAAGAACGTGATTGCTAATCTGCGAGCGCAGTATGGCGATGCCTTTTATCTGTTGGACTCTGCACAGTTCAGGAAGAACTTTCTGGAACTGAAGGAGGCCTTCAACAAGATTTACTCCAACTGGAATATTGCCTATTCGTATAAGACCAACTATACGCCAAAACTCTGCAAGATTGTCAATGAACTAGGCGGCTATGCAGAGGTAGTGAGTGAGATGGAGCTGGAGATTGCCAAACGGGTAGGCTGCAAGGCGGACAGGATTATATGGAACGGCCCTATCAAGAATGTGGCTATCATGGAGCAGTTCCTGTTGGATGGTGGTACGGTGAACATTGACTGCAAGGAGGAATTGGAGCAGATTAAGGATATTTGCGATCGTCATCAGGACACATTGATTCACCTTGGCATTCGCTGCAACTATGAGGTGAATGACGGTGTAGTGTCGCGATTCGGTTTTGATACGGACGGTGAGGACTTCAAGGATTCCGTAAGGTTTGCCACTACCACCAAGAATGTGAAGTTTATCAATTTCCAGTGTCACTTTGCAAAGCGTCAGATTGCCTACTGGCCGGCTCGTGCCAAGGGTATGGTGGATTTGATTGACCGTTTGGGTATCATTCCTGAGCGTATTGATATTGGTGGTGGCCTGTTTGGCAAGATGGCGGATTCACTCCGTGCTCAGTTCTCTTGTGAGATTCCTGACTACGAGGCATACGCAAAGGCTGCTGCACAGGTGTTTGCAGATTACTTTGCAGACAAGGATGTGAAGCCTGAACTGCTGATTGAACCAGGTAGTGCTGTGGTGGGTGACTGCATGAAGTTCATAGGAACCGTTAAGACCATCAAGAATGTTCGTGGGAAATGGATAGCAACCGTATTGGGTAGCCAGAAGAATATAAGTATGACTGGCATAAATCCTCCTATGGAGGTGATTGCAATGGGGGGTGAACAGAAAGAGTACAAGGATCTTGATTTTGTGGGTTTCACCTGTATAGAGGGTGATGTGCTCTATCACAACTATACTGGCAAACTGGCACATCAAGACGTGATTGTGATTAGCAATTGTGGTAGCTACTCGCTGGTGATGAAGCCACCGTTTATTTTGCCTAATTTCCCGGTGCTGGACATTAGTGAGGGAAAGACGGAGGTGATTAAGCGAGCAGAGAACTTTGATGACTTGTTCCATACATTCAATTTCTAAGCATGTATAAATTGAATTTGTTTATCAAGCGATGCTTCGACTTCGTAAGCTGCTTGATAGCTGTTATATTGCTCACGCCAGTTTGGATTATTGTGGCAATTGCCATCAAGCTGGACAGCAAAGGACCGGTATTTTTCAAGCAAGGTCGTAGAACCAAAGATGGTCGCATCTTCCAGATGCTGAAGTTCCGTTCTATGGTGGTAAATGCGGAGAATCTGGGCACAGGATTATTTTCGTATGATAACGACCCTCGCGTTACCAAGGTGGGAGCGTTCCTGCGTAAGACCAGTATTGATGAATTCCCGCAGTTTTTTAATGTGTTGAAGGGTGACATTTCTGTGGTTGGTCCCCGTCCTTGTGTAACCTACGAACTGGGTGACTTTGATACGTTGAATAAGAAGTACAAGAAGCGTTTCCAAGTGAAAGGTGGTATTACAGGATTAGCTCAGTGCAAAGGACGTAATGAGAACTCCTGGGATGAAAAGGTGACGCTGGATAATGAGTATGTTGATTTGTTCAAGAAAGAAGGCATTTGGATTGACATCAAGATACTTTGGTGGTCAGTGCTCAAAGTGTTCCAGAGTGCTAATATCAATGAAGACCAGCGTGAAGGAATGAGTGCAGAGGAATCTGCTGCTTTGGATGATGAGGAGGTGAAGAGAATAGCGCATCTTCCGGATGAAGAGTAAGCAAATTGAAAATTGATAATTGACAATTGATATTTATTTTGAAATATGGCAAAGACAGATGTTGCAAACAGACTGATCTGGTTTAAAGGTCAGATTATGAATGTGAACGAGGCTATGGTGAATGTGCTTTCACCTACGTCCCAATTTGGATTGAATGTATTTGAAGGTATTCCTTGCTATTGGAATGATGACCAGAAGCAGCTCTATGCTTTCCGTCTAAGTGACCACTATGACAGACTGATTCGTTCTGCCAAGTTGATCCAGTTGGATAGCAAATTTACCAAGGAGGATTTCCAGAAAGCTCTTGTAGAAACCGTTAAGGCAAATGAATATGATGAGAACCTGAGTGTTCGCCAGACCTTATTTGTAGACGGTTTTGGCAGTTGGGGTAGTGAAGGTCCGGTTGAGATGTTTGTGGCTCCTATCCCTCGTGGACGTACTGCTGCAGAGTATAATAAGAAGGGGTTAAATTGCTGTTTCACTTCTTGGAGAAGAATCAGCGATGAGAACCTGAGCCCGCGTATCAAGTGTGGTGCTAACTATATCAACAGTCGTGTAGGCCAGCGTGAGGCTTTGCGCAATGGTTATGATACTTGCCTCTTCCTGAATGAAGTAGGTAAAGTGGCAGAAGGCCCAGGAAGCTGCTTCTTCATGGTTAGAGGCAATCAGTTGATTACTCCTCGTTTGACTGATAGCGTATTGGAGAGTATCACGCGTGATACTGTAATCAAACTTGCTACTGATGAATTGGGTATGGAGTTTGTTGAGCGCACCATTGACCGTACTGAGGTTTATATGGCTGATGAAGCATTCCTTTGCGGTTCTGCTATGGAAGTGACTCCTATCTTTACTGTTGACCGTTATGCTATTGGTACTGGTGAGCAAGGCCCGAAGACTAAGGCTATTCACTTGAAGTATTTGGAGGCCGCACAGGGAAAACTTGCTAAGTATCAGAATTGGTTGACTCCTATCTACTAATTGGCGTTTATGGAGAAGAAAAGAGTAAAAGGTTTGGTGTCTATAATTACACCGGTCTATAATGCTGAAAATGTGATAGAACGTACAATTAAGTCCGTTCAAGACCAGACGTACCAGAATTGGGAGATGATTTTGGTGGATGACTGCGCTAAAGACAATTCCGCATATTTAATCAAGCAAAAGGCTCTTGATGACTCACGCATCAAATACTTTAAATTAGAACAGAATAGTGGGGCTGCAGTAGCTCGAAACCGAGCTATTCAAGAGGCAAATGGTCAATATATGGCTTTCTTGGATGCGGATGATTATTGGCTTTCGGAAAAGCTTCAGCGAGAAATAGACTGGATGAAAGCAAAGGATGGAGCGTTTGTATATGCTGCCACACAGATGATAGATGAAAACGATAACAAATTAGGTGACTATACACCAGTACCTGAATGGACGGACTACAAACACCTGTTGAAAAGAACCGTCATTGCAACATCCACGGTGTTGTTGGATATTGAGAAAACAGGTGATTTCAGTATGCCTTTGCGTCGCTCTGGGCAAGATTATGCAACATGGTTGATGCTGTTGCGGAGAGTTGATAAAGCATATGGTATTAATGAGCCGTTGTCATTGTATCGTATTTCACCAAAGTCGCTATCATCCAATAAGTTCAAGAGTGTGAAACAGGTTTTTGAAATACAGAATAAAGACGAGGGTATTAATGTAATATGCGCAGCTTACAACACATTATGCTTTTGCCTATACGCATTTAAAAAACATTTTATAGGACAGAAAGCGAAACCATCCGCATGACCAGATGACTGATTCCTTCCAAATTGATGATTAAACATGGCGGTTTTCATATTTTTAATGCTGGTTTACCAATCAGAGAATATTAAAATTATAATGGTAAAATAAGGAAGAAGGATAAGAAGATGGTAGAAGGATAATTTTTTCTGCCTTTTTAAGAATAATATGCTTACTATACATGAATTGTATGAAGATATAAAGATTGGGGTAGGAGTATATTCTTCACATTTATTATCAAGTGTGCCTAAGTATGTATGTGAAGGATTGTTTTCGATTTTATGTTTGGTGGCAGTTGCTCTAATCTTCAAAAAGGGGAAAAGTGCATTTAGGTACATTGCACGTCTCATTTTAGCTGAGTATTTAATTCTATTGTATTGTGCAACTTTATTCTTTCGAACGACAAAGGAGCATCCAGAATTTGACTATACACTTTTTTGGAGTTATGAACATTCTGGTCTTGAGGTTCAAAGTGTGATGAATGTCTTGGTTTTTATACCTGTAGGATTACTTGTTGTTTGTTCCTGGAAAAATATATCATGGTGGAAATCAATTCTTTTGGGATGTGTATTATCTGTAGGTATTGAATTGCTTCAACTGATAATGAAACGTGGATTTTCGGAATTGGATGATGTAATGCATAATACTCTGGGATGTATAATCGGTTTTGGACTATATTTTTTGATAAGATTCGGATATGAGAAAGTTTCTAAAAGGAGTGTGGCTGTTTTGTAGCTATCTGTTTTGGCCACAACGTAGGCCCAAGGAAGAAGAATGAAGTATGGGAGATGTGGATTTGATACATAGACTTGAGCTGTTCCTTGAGAACGAGGCAAGGGCTTGTTCTATGGACTTCGGGTGCGTGACTCCGGAGTATGTGCAGAGGATGCTAGGCGGTGGGTATTCCATAGAAGAAATACGGGATGCTTTAAGTGTATGTCTGAAAGATTGTTATGAGCATCAAGGGATTTCTTAAGGGGCTGTGGCATTGTTGTTCATACCTCTTTGGCCACAATGGGGGAGCAAGCGATGTAAGAAGTAAGATGTATGATGTAAGAAATAATGTTTATGAAGGATTACCAATATCATATTTTTAGCCCATACAGGGTTTGCCCGTTAGGGGCGCATGTGGATCACCAGCATGGACTGGTGACGGGGTTTGCCATCGATAAAGGTGTGGATTTGTGGTTTAACGTCAATGACGGTCAAAGGTCAAAGGTCGAAGGTCAAAGGGAGGAGAATCATGTGCATCTGGAGTCGAGGACGTTTGAAGGAACGGTGGATTTTGACATCGATGCACCGAGTCAGGTGAAGGAGCATCACTGGGGGGACTATGCCCGGGGTGCGAAGTATGCGCTAAGGAGGCGGTTTGAACTTCGAAAGGGTATCACAGGCGTAATCCAGGGTAGTCTGCCTGTGGGTGGACTGTCGTCGTCGGCCGCGGTGCTGATAGCGTATGTGATGGCATTTGCAAAGGCGAATGATATTACTCTTCAGCCGTTTGAGGTAGTAAAGATAGCATCTGAGGCAGAACGTGAGTACATTGGACTGAATAACGGCTTGCTTGACCAGGCTTGTATTGCACTGGGCAAGAAAGATGGTCTGTTGTTCCTCGACTGTGATTCGAATGATTGGCGTATCATTAAACGCAATGCTGATATGCCAGAGTTTGAGATTGGTATCTTCTTCTCGGGACTGACGCGTTCGTTGGTGAACTCAGACTACAATCTCCGTGTGTATGAATGTAAGACGGCTGCATGGAATATGCTGGCCTATACGGACCAGCCGCTGAAGACGTTTGACAAGACCTTCCTAAGGGATATTCCCAAGGCGACGTTCGAAAAGACGCGGATAGCCATGCCGGCGCGCTTTGCCCGTAGGGCTGAACATTTCTATTCGGAATACCGTCGTGTGCGTCAGGGTGTGACAGCATGGGAAACAGGCAATATGAAATTGTTCGGGAAGTTGTCGTTTGACTCGTGCGAGAGTAGCATTCATAACTATGAGTGCGGTTCACCGGAATTGATTGCGATCTATGAGATAATGCGCAGTTTGCCGGGGGTATATGGTGGACGATTCTCGGGCGCAGGTTTCAAGGGGGCTTGTATAGCACTCGTAGATCCTGCCTATAAGGAAGATATTCAGAAGGTGCTTACAGAGAAATATCTGGAGCAGTTCCCTGAGTACGAAAAAACATTCCAAGTATTCTGGGTCCGTCCCGACGACGGTGCCCGTTTCGTATAACACGCTATGCGTGGAAATTTCTCAAATTTGATTCAAAATTAAAAAGAATCATATGGATGCGATAACTGAACACAACAAGAAATATGAGTTCTTTAAGGAAATAACTGGTGAAGCGATGCTGGTCCACCGCAAGTATAAGACCAAACTTATCGGATGGATTTGGTGATTGATGATGACATCATTGTTGAGTTGAAGGCTGTATCACATGTGGAAACTGGACATAGAAAGCAGTTATGGAATTATCTAAATCTTACTCATAAACACTATGGTATGATCATCAATTTTGGAAAAGTAAATCTATATTTAGCGTGGTATAAA
>JAEEGJ010027101.1_pt1 | contig 11542 bp, 4 predicted proteins | sample 8958761 | NCBI WGS metagenome assembly JAEEGJ01 (sample SAMN16246546, study PRJNA631951) | gut metagenome | biome: gut microbiome; feature: rumen; material: RS-attached | host: Bos | place: Iran: Karaj | collected 2018-10
TAAAACTCGATAGCCAAAACCTTCCACTCATCTCCCTGTTTTACAAAATAAAACTTGCCGTCCGTTGTGATAACTTCGGGTTCCCTGGGTCCCCATTCCATGGTCAGATACTGCTCGACAATAACCTCGCAATAGCAGACATCATCGGAGTATGCGATAAAATCCTTGACCTCCGCGCTGTGGATCTCGGATGCAAGGTGCCTGGTAAACCACTTGAGTTCCGCATGTGACATGTAATAAAGGAAGATGTTATCCTCCGTAAAATACTTCTTAAGCTCAGCCTGGGACAGATCGCCGGATACAAAATTTGCGTACGCTCCCACGGCTTCTTTGGCGATAGCTTCAACTTCCTCGCGGTACTCGCAGTCCCTGGGGTAATCCACAAAATAAGTATAGGCATTCATATCACAAAGAACGGGAACAGCCGTCCCATCTTCGGAAACCGCGGCCACATCGGGAAGATAATAGAAGCCATCGATGTCATATTCCTTCATGTCGGGAAGATCTTCGTAGTCACCGACAATCCTCTGGGCGGCGGGTTCTCCGCCATCCGCACCGGTTCCGGAATATTCGATCCCGTTTATGACCAGCTTTACATTCTCGGGTGCGGATATATGAATAGACCCGGGTTCATCGGCGTACAAAGATAGCGAAGTAAGATCCCACTTCGGGATATCGAGAACGTCCGCCACGGGCTCCCTTACATACTCGGCCCTGGCAACGGTGACATCACCTGAATTGATGAGGAATACGTTATGGTCCGCAGTGCTCTCGTTTCTAACGGGTTCAAGCACTATCTCTCCGTTTTGAAGATTGGTCCTCAGATATATAAGAACATCTTCCCTGGTTTCAAACTCGCCGTGCATAGGCTTTTCCGTCGCGATGTCATACAAAGAACCCGTATCCTGAGCTCTGAACATATCGAGAAGTTCGGCCGCAACGCTCTCCGGAAGTGATGCTCTGTATGCAGTTTCGTATCCTTCGAGAAAATCATAGAACCTGCTTAAACCGGCAGAAAGCACAACAAGAAGACACAGGATCCATGACAAAAGAAAGATCCTGTAGAGCCTTGCACCCTTACTACGCTTAGGCTTTGCGTCTTCTTTTAATTCTTCGACAGGTTCACTGCTCATTAATTATCCTGCTCCAAAGGAAGCACTACAAAAGCGGTGGGGATACGTCTGGTATCACGCACCGTACAGTTATCAACTATCTGTTCTCCGTTATAAAACATGGAAGACGACATTCCGCCGTCGAGATTGGCTGCGTTAACCGCGCCGTATTCAACAAATATATCTATGAGATCTGCCATCGAAGCTCCGAGTGAAGAAGTCTTTCTTCCTTCGATGACCAGTAAAAGAACCGCTCCGTCCGCACGTTGTCCGATCGCCGTTCTGGGATTGAGTCCGCCGCCGGCACCGGCAAGTGTTGCGGGATTTCCGTTTACTATTAAAGCAGGACCGAAAGTAAGAGCATCCCTTATCCCCATGTCCATAGCCCTTGCGGCTGTCATCTTACCGACTATCAGAACATTGTTTTCATCAAATCCGTAGACGCCGTATGTACCACCGTCATTTCCGCATCTGAGTTCACCGCCTGATATTACGATTCCTTCGGGCCATGCTCCGGCACCCAGTCCGTTATTGTCTTCGTACTTGCCACCGTTTATTCCGGCAACGGCTCCGTTATTTTCGATGTGCTGCTCGAGGGTCCATCCGTGGTATCCGTGAGAGAACTGAGGAATGGCAGAAACGACTACTCTGGAGGGGTCATAAACGATCATCATCATACCCGAATAGGTCGTTCCGTGAACCTCATGAAGCTCGATTCCGTCTCCATCCGGATCGTCGTAAAAGAATTCGGGCTGCTCTTCGCCTGTGCCCTGAACCCCTGATAAATCCGCGGTTTCTGCACTTGTTGACGATATGTCATTAGGGTTTTGAGGTATATTTATGAGGGATGCGTCGGTAATTTCCGCGGTTTCTTCTACTCGGTTTCGGGACATGATCTTTGCGATCTCTTCGTCCGTCAAAAACATCTCGGCGAGTATTCCTCCGGCACTGGATTCCATCACGGAAACTACAAAGAGGTCCCTGACATGTTCCGAGGGACCTCTATTGATTAAAAACAGCATCGAATACAGGCCGAAAATCCCTATGAGTAAAGTTACAAAAACCCACAGAAAAAACCTGCCGACAAATACAAGAAATTTGTTTCTTTTCTTCCTAGAGTTCATAAGTAATAATATTGCTTACCCGTACGTAAGCTCCGTTCTGATACGCCGTAAGATAAATCGTATGAACGCCTTCTCTTCCTTTTTACCACTGAAGATCCGCGGCAAGTAAAAGCTCAGGTTCTCCGGTATAAAAATCTACCGCGCTTCTATCAAGTACCTGCACTCCGTTCAATTCAATGTGCCAGCCCAGATTATCGAATCCTTCAAAATCATCACGCGAGATGGAATAGTCATCGTTTAAAGTTAGCGTAAATGTCTCGACAACCTTCATGGTTGATTTGAGCATTTCATCGTAAGTGAAATAGTTGTATCTCTCTCCGTCCTTTTTGACATCCGCACTGCAATCTATGAATGATTCTCCGGATGCCATTGCTATGATGGCTCCGCATTCATCGTTTCTTGAATCTACTTCTCCTTGAACATTAACGCCTGTCCAAGTGGTTGTCCCATATATCTCACCGCCGGCAATTCCGGCACTTCTTTCGGAGTAAACTAAAGCATCGGTGAAGCTGATATCCTTCATTTCAACGAATAATCCGTATCCGATAAAACCGGCCTGAGCTTTTTGTTCTACGATACGCATTCCGTTTATGGTATGACCTTTTCCGTCCACAAGTCCTCTGAAGCAATGATTATTTCCCATATCGGTCCAACCGATAGGCTTCCAGTCATAGCCTTCAAGGTCTATATCATCTTCTATGTATATGGAATAAGTCTCGCTTCCGTCGCTGAACGCATTTACATAATAGACAACGGACGCAAGTTCCTCGGCATTAGATACATGGAATTCCGGAGCGTTATCATAAGCCCACTGTTTGTCGGCCAGTTCCATAATGCTTCCGGTATCGGTGCTTCTCTCCCAGTCGGATTCCGAATTTGACATATCGATATCATACGCATATTCGGACGCATCGACGCCCCATGCTGTAAACCACTGATACACATCTACAAGAAGGTATATTCCATCTTTCTTGGCAGGAATCGTAACTGTATGATTTACTGAATCCACTTCAACGTCATCAATAGGCTGAAAAGGAAGAGTGGTATTGTTTGAGGAATGATACATCGGCAGGAAGTTGGTTTCCGGCATTCCTCTGAGCTCATCGGGATCGTAAATAAAACTCAGTTGAGCATCCTTTACATTATCAAAGGTAACCTCTATCGGAGATCCGACAAGCCCGACCACACTGCTGCTGAAATAATCAAAATCGTAGATATCTTCCATATCTACGCGTTTAGCTATGTCACCTTCGCAATAACCGGAAAAGATAACTTCAACAGTTTCGGGTTTTGATGAATTATACAATTTAAGGCTGCAGCTCTTGAGAACATCCTCATCATCTTCAGATTCATCGTCTTCATCATCGCGGGAATCATCGGATTCAGACTCCGTCACCTCGGTGTCCGTGTCATCTGCAGCAGGCTCACGCGAAGTACTGCATCCTGTGAAAAAAAGAAGAAATACCAGGGTAAGAATTGCATAGAAACTCTTTTTCATAAGATCCTCCTAATAAGAGAAACGCTATTCTTCCCCCCCTTTTTAAATTTTACCCAAATCGGATGATTAACGCAATCAACAAGTTCCGAGTTTAAAAGAATACAGGAATCTTTCGGTAACCTGAAGATGCTCCAGAGACTCCAGCGCCTCTTTATAATAATCCATCTGAGTCTCGTATCTCTTCCAGAGTTCATCCATGGCAGTAACGGCATCGGTCTTGTAATCCAGAAGCACGATCTTACCGTCCTCTACAAAATATGCATCGATAATACCCTGGATCATAAGTATCTCTTTATCCAGCACTTCGGAGCCTGTGTTTCTATGCTCCGGATCAAGAAGTCTTGATGCGGGAATTCCGTATACGAAAGGCTGCTCTCTCTTAAGAAGTCCTGAGGTTTCCGCTCTCCACATTCTGTATGAAAGCTCCGATCTTAAGAAGGTAAGGATCTTATAGGGAGCAACTGCTGCATGGGTCTTCTCGGAGATATGTCCCGCGGTGAGTTCTTCTGACCAAAAGCTTTCGATGGATTTTTTAACCTCGGATTCTTTACCCGATAATGCTTTCGTATACTCTGCGTAAGATGCAGGAACTGTTCCGATGACAGGTCCGAGTATTCGGTCCCATGAAAGAAGCTGCATGCATCTGTGATATGCATTACCGCGTTCGGTACCTGTGATGATGAACTTGGGTGATACGCCTGCTGCCTTATCCGGTGATTCTGCCGGCGCCGGCGTTTCTGTTTCATCTGCGTCATCGTAAATGCTGCCGGTATTTCCGCCTGCAAAAACGGGAACCGCGGTTTCATCCTCACCGTGCTCCATCAGGTTATATGCACCTTCATCTTTTTCTGCCATGGCAGCCATCTTAAGTTCGCTGACCGTGGTCTTCGTATAAAGGTTCTCAAAATATCCGTAAGGATATACATATGAGAATTTCTTCTCCAGCAGATCGAGATACTCTTTGTCCGCAAGACTTAAGTCTCCTACTTCTGCAGAAGTAAATTCTGAAAATCCGGCCGCTTCTTCTTCCAGCGCATTCTTTTCCGCAAGGTAAATATCATCCGCAGCGGGAAGCTCAATATCAATCACATCTCTTACTTCCTTGCATCCGATAACCGGAAGCACCAGATCAAAATAAGATTTCGCAGTTTGGAATGAACCTGCGGATAATGATTCCGAAGGATACTCCAGATATTCGGGAAGCTTCTTCTCCACATCCGCCATGCCGCCGATCATGATGAGCTTTTCACGTGCTCTTGTCATCGCAACATATAAAAGCCTCATCTCTTCCGCAACAATGTCGCACTTTTTCTTATCGGCTACCGCATTGTATCTTAGGGTATTAACGCTGACCCTCGCAGCGGTGTCAACATATTTGCATCCTATACCGAGTTTATTATCGATAAGGAGTGTCTTGTTAAGATCCATGAAATTAAATTCCTTGCCCATTCCCGCGAGGAACACAACAGGAAATTCAAGTCCCTTTGATTTATGGATTGTCATAAGCCTGACAACATCAGCTTCTTCCGATGCAGATCCGACTTCTCCGGCATCCACCTCGAACTTTTCCATGTTGTCGATATATCTGATGAAATCATTTAATCCAAGATAACTGGATTTCTCATAACCGGATGCCATGACAAGTAGCATCTGCACATTTCCGATTCTGCTCTGGCCTGCCGGAAGTGCGGACACCATTTCCATATAGTGATGATCCAGGGTTACTTTCTCAAGAAGTTCTCTTACCGTCAGGTAGCCGCTCATATTGCGGTATCTGTCGATACTATCCAGGAAGGAATTAATCTTCTCACGTAAATCTTCTTTTAGTTCGCAGGGATCTTCTCCCTTTCTTCCGGATACAAGAAGGAGGTTTTCATAGAGAGGCATTTCTTTATGGCCCGCTCTTATCAGGGCAATCTCATTCTCATCGAATCCACCGAAAACAGAATGCATCACGGCATACAGAGGGATATCATCCAAAGGATTACTGAGCACTCTCAGGTACTGCAGAAGGAGGCTTACTTCGGATGCTTTGAAATATCCGTTCTTACCCTCGGCGTAAAGAGGGATACCCATTCTGGCAAAAACCTTGCGATAGGTTTCGGTAGTCTTGTTCAAGCTTCTTCTCAGAATAACTATGTCTTTATATGAAAGAGTCCTAAGTTCGGGATTATCCATATTTCCGTTAAAGACTTTCTGAGACTTCATCAGCTCACGGATCCTTGATGCTATGATCATCGCTTCAAGTTCACACTTATCCGATGCATCGTCCATGAAATCCGCAGCACTGCCCGAGCCGGATTCATCCGAATCTGCATCATCATTATCTGCAGAAGCTGCAGACGATCCTTCCATCATTTTATTGTCGTAGATAAGAAGCTCAGTCTTACAATTCTCTGCTTCGGGATATTTTGCTTTGGCGATAAGCTTATGAGTTTCGTCATATTCAACGCCGCCGTTTTTCTCGTGCATGATGCGTTCAAAGACTCTGTTTACGGAATCAATGACTTCACTGCGGCTTCTGAAATTACCCGACAGGTCCACTTCCATGTGAGGCGGTTCTTTATCGTATTCTTTTTGCTTATCAATAAACAGATCGGGGCGTGCCTGTCTGAAGCTGTAGATACTCTGTTTGACATCACCTACCATAAAGCGGTCATATCTTTCGATACTCTCCGCAGAGACTACTGAAAGGATTATCTCCTGAACGAGGTTGGAATCCTGATACTCATCGGTCATTACCTCGACAAATCTGTCACGGTATTCTATGGCAGCATCCGTGGGCTCATAAACGATCTCTCCGTCCTTCGCTTCATGAGTGGTCAGTATATTAAGTGCAAGATGGGACATGTCGGAGAAATCGATGGTGTGTCTTTTCTTCTTCTCCTTCGCATATTCCTCGAAAAAAGAAATCGCAAGATCGATAAGAACGTTTACATCCTTACCGCTTTCGGATATCATCTGCACCTGCTCTTCGAGAGGAAATGCAAAATACCTCTTGGTCATATTGCCTATCATGGTCCAGGCTGCATCTCTGAGTTTCCTTGCAGGGCCGCCGATGCTTTCTCTTATCTCTTTTTCTTCATCATTTTTTGCTTTAAATGACTTGATTGTCAGTTTTGTATTTTCTTCGTTAGCAACTTCATAGAGAAGATCAAGATCATTGGAATCTATGGCATTAAGAAGTCTGCCAAAATACTCCTTGTCTATTTCAAAGCTCTCCACGTAAGGTGCAAGAAGTTCCACATCCTCACACATTCTTATGGCAGAGTCGATGGAGGATATAGCATTTTGGACATATCCGTAAGAAGCATCGAAGATTACATCTTTAAGTTTGGAAGCCCCAAGGTCATCTGCGGAAGATATGGCATGATCGTTTTTCCTATCCATAAGATATTCGATAGGCCAGGGATAAGAATCCGCATTACGGCAGATACTCATGATAAGATCTTCCAGCTGCATATCATCATTACCGGGGCAAAATGCTTCGACGCATCTGATGAATGCAGGATCTTTTTCGGAGTATGCTTTCTCAAGAATCTTACCGAGAACGTCCTGCTTAATGAGCTTGGTCTCTCCTTCATCCGCAACTCTGAAATCAGGTTCTATTCCCACTTCCTGGAAATGATTTCTTACAACATCAAGACAGAATGAATCTATGGTTGTGATAGGTGCCTGATGTACGAGAGTTACCTGTCTCTGGAGGTGTTCATTCTCGGGATCTTCTTCGAGTTTTTCATTGATCCTTTTTAAAACCCTTTCTTTCATCTCGGCAGCAGCTGCCTGAGTGAAAGTTACAACGAGAATGCGATCGATATCAACCGGATTCTTCTCATCACATACGATGGATGCAATCCTTTCTACAAGAACCGCAGTCTTACCGCTTCCTGCGGCAGCACTTACAAGGAGGCTTGTGTTTCTGGCATTTATGATCGTTTCCTGTTCCTTGGTGGGTTTAAACGCCATCTTCATTTCCTCCTTCCTCTTTCTTCTCGTATTTACTGCAAAGCGCAGCTATAACTTCCTTGCGGTCGGTTTTACTTTCACTCTTTGTTTTGTATCCGGGAATTTTCTTATCCATTCCGCATGCTGACTTGTATGCGCAATATGTGCATGCGGACACAAAAGGATCAACGGATATTTTGCCGCCGAGTATTTCCAAAGCTTCGCGTTTGGCAACGCTTGCAGCTTCGTTTACAACCATATCCATCACTTCCCTGCTGAGGACCTTACTGTAGCGGTCGAATGTTCCGTCCTTTTTCAACGTAACACTAAGGTACTTAGAAGAAGCTGAAGGAGGCATTCCGTCAAACACTTTATCCAGAAGTTTTAAGGCTTCCTCCTCACCGAGAACTTCGCCTTTTAACTTCATCTTCTTAAGAAGATTGTCTGCTACTTTATTACGGTCTTCTTCCTTATCAAGAGACACAACAGGATCCTGAATATGGAAATAAAGCATTGACGCAGGAACCCCGCCGGTTTTTTCTTTTTCGCGGAACATATAAAGTGGAAGCTGGATCTGTCTTCCGTCCATGAGCATGGAAAGGTCGATATCCTTGGCGCCGGATTTATAATCCACTATCTGGATGTATGTGCCGTCCGTGCCGGGTGCATTATCAACGCGGTCAATAATGCCACTCATACGAAGTTTTCTTCCCTCTCCCAGATCCATATCCATGGAGAAAGTCTTCTCGAATTCAACAGGTCTGAAGGATCCGTTAGAAAGATGATCCCTTATTACTCGCACGGAGTTAACGACAAGCCTTGACAGTCTTAAGATGTTATATTCATTTCTCGAGCTGTCACCATAGATACCGCTGATGTATTCGGATGCGGATTCAGCTGCAATCTTCGGGATCACTTCGGATGCATACTCGTCCGTAAAAGAAACCCAGTCGAGACCGTCTGCTTTAAGTCTTTCCGAAAATTTCTTCAATATATCGTGTGACAGATTACCTCTGTCTGACGCTTCAATCTCGGGGCTGTCGACAGTTCTGATACCAAGGCCGTATGTAAGGAAATATTTATAAGGACATCCTGCATAAGTCTCAAGTGAACTTACGCTTCCTCTGATATCTCCAGGGTAAAGTTTGTCGGCCGCTTCTTTGGAAAGAGGCAGATCCACATATTTCTTATAAACGCTGTCTTTGAGAAGTTTTCTGCTTCCGCCCGCTTCACCCACTGCGGAAAAGAGAGCGAAGGTCTCCCCTGTCTTTTCGTATTCTTTGCCGGTATCGGCATAATCCCTCATAAGCACGGAGAGGATTTGAAGTGCATCTTCTCTTGTTGCAACTCTCCTGTTTACCACATCTTCCTCGGGAAGATATACATCTGCTGTATAAGGAAGAAGCCTCTTAATAAGAGGTATCAGATACGAAGGCCTGGTTGCTTTGCCGTCCATCTTAACTCTGCTGTAGGAAACATAAAGAGCATCCGAAGGCTTACAGATATTCATGTAGAGATACTGTCTCTGAGTGTACATCTGCTGCCTGGGAGTGGGTGCAAGTTCAATTCCCTTCTCGCAGAGGAATTCTCTGTCGAGATCCGAGATGATTCCTTTGCCTGAAACGGCTGCAGGGATATTGCCGTCATTAACACCTGCAAGGAAAAGAACCTTAACATTCTCAAGTCTCGTTCTTCCGATGTCACCGATCATAACCCTGTCCACATTCTGAGGAAGGCCGGGAACCTTCATCTCACCGATTCCCGAATCGATCATCTCTGCAAAAGTATCAAGGGATACTTCTTCATCCCCTGTCAGAAGATAGATCTTATCAAAGAGGTCAACGAACATCTTCCAAACAGATCCGAATTCCCTGCTTCTTTCCATATCTCCCTTTTCCTCAAACTCTCTCTTAAGGAGTCTGAGCTTCTCGGGAGCATCCACTTTGATAAGTGCAGAGTAAAGACGCTTTACGAATTCACCTGCTGTAAGTTTGGAAGGTGCTTTGGAATCAGTGTTTTCAAAAACTGCAGTCAGAGATATTATCTGCTCTCTGATGCGGTTTATGTGTTCGAGATATGATGCGTCGTTTTTCCTGCTGCGGATAACTCTGGTGAATTGTCTGTGCCATGAGTTGTATCCTCTGATGCCGGTCTGTCTGAGGTAGTTGTCTATAAGATCTGTTTCTTCTACGGATATGCCTGATAATCCGCCCTTTAAAAATCTTGTGATCGAAGCAGCGGAATAATCGGTTGTGAAGATTTCAAGATATGCCTGAACTGTCTCGGTAAGAGGATCGAGTCCGAGAGAATTTACGCAGTCAAGATAATAAGGAATCTTCATGACAGAAAATTCCCTTTCAAAATAAGGAGCATAGCCTGCCACGTCACCGCAGACGATTGCTATGTCACGGTATGCGTATGCATTCTTTGCAAGCAGATCACGAAGTTTCACTCCGATGTAATGAGCCTCTCTTGCAGGATCTGTCATCTCTAAGATGTGAACGCTTCCTGAATGTGAGGGAGCGGGGGATGTTTTCTTTTTACGGAAGAGATTCTTCTCAAGATATGCTAAGTCAGCGTCCGGAAGTTTGTGTGAGCACATTTCGGGCGCAGTAAATTCCATGCCGTTTTCGGAGGCAAGTTTAAGAAGGCCTGCTGCCGCTTTGTGGCTCAGGTAAAAGAGTTCTTCCTCTCCTGCGGGTGCGGTCACCTCCTCATCATCTGAACACTCAAGCGTTACGATCATCTCAGAGCACCTGCTCATGAGCGCACCGATAACTCTGTTCTGAACCGGAGTAAAACCGGTAAAGCCGTCAAATACGATAACGGAATCGGGCAGAATGGATGAATCCGGAATTGCGCTGCAGAGGATATCCAGCTTCTCTTCTCTTGTGATGTAATGGCCGGAAATATATTCTTCGAAAAGTTCAAAGATGGTTTTGAGATCGGCAAGTTTACCCTTGAGCACACCTCTTCCGGCCGAGCAGTCGATAAGTGCATCCATACCTGCGGGAGAAATTCCGTATTGCATGAATTCTGAGAGGGCGCTTTTAACCTCAGCAATATAACCGGCGGACTGAAGTCTTGAGCCCAGTACGGGAAGATCCTTTTCATGGGCCGCAGCGATCTTCTGAAGGATCAGGCTCATACCCATATCATCGAGAACGGGAATTTCCTCCTGACCTGTCTCTTCAAGAATCCTGTGTGAAAGCCTTCCGAAACCCAGAACATCAATATTGAGAATTCCCTTGTCGGGGCTAAGCTCCACAAGCGCTTTTTGTGCGGACATGGCAGCCTGATCGGGAACTATGAAAAAGAAATTCCTGTCCCTTTCTTCCCCGGCACGTCTTATAACCTCTTCATATACCGTCCTGCTTTTTCCCGAACCCGAAGGCCCTGTTATCAGTCTGAGTAAACTCAAATCATTCACCTCATATAAATCCGTTAAACGCTCCTTCCATTATACTACTTTAAGCCGTGGGAAATATTCTCCCCATACAAAAAAGATGACAAGGGGACGGTTCCGCTGTCATCTTGTGGTATAATTACGACAGTTTCAAAAACGGAGAGTAGTATTTTGAACTTTAAGAAATTAAAACCCGTACATTACATTCCGGTCAGTTTCCCGATGGCAATAATCGTGGGAACCGTTCTTCTCATGCTTCCCATATCAAGTGCATCGGGGAATATGACCGATTTTCTTACTGCACTGTTTACAGCAACCACATCCGTATGTGTAACGGGCCTTGTTGTCGTAGATACTTATGCCCACTGGAGCTTTTTCGGACAGCTTGTCATCCTGATCCTTATCCAGATAGGAGGTATCGGAGTCGTTGCGGTAGGTTCCATGATCATGGTCATGA
>JAEEGJ010027103.1_pt1 | contig 11541 bp, 4 predicted proteins | sample 8958761 | NCBI WGS metagenome assembly JAEEGJ01 (sample SAMN16246546, study PRJNA631951) | gut metagenome | biome: gut microbiome; feature: rumen; material: RS-attached | host: Bos | place: Iran: Karaj | collected 2018-10
ATTCATGAATTGCGAGGGTCTTATCAAGTTCACCGGCAACCATCCGTACATTTCAGAGGATGGCAAGTGCCTTATCTCCCCCGAAGGAAAGCTTATCTCATACGCTTGCGCCTCGACTACCGATGAATTCGAGCTTCCCGAGAATGTCACCGAGTTAGGAGACTACGCCTTGGCATACGCTTCTTGCGCCGGGATCAAAATAAGCAGCCTGGAACCTCCGACCTTAGGAAGCCATGTTTTCGACGGCAACAACTGTTATGTTTCCGTTCCGGACGCGACCTACTCCGACTATCAAGTCGCCGACGGCTGGTCAGCCTTGGCTTCAGCCGGACGCTTGAGATATCACCAGTCAGTCCGGTCAATATGGTACACGACGACAGACGGGGTCAAACTTGATGACCCTACCGCTCTCCCGACCGGTTGCACATTGGTGCGTAATGTCTATCTTTCGGGAAAAGGAATGATGGTGTTCTCAGACACGGTTTTGGACATTCCAGAGGAAATGATCCATAACAATCAAAGACTTAAGACATTATCTCTTCCGGACAAATTGGAGGTTATCGGGAGAAGCGCCTTCAGCCATTGTCTCTATCTCGAAAGCATTTCCCTGGGAAGTAACCTCAAAGAAATCGGTGATCTCGCTCTTTATAATACGAACAGCATAACAACGCTGACCCTGCCCCAGTCTTTAAAGAAGATTGGCAAGCAAGCCTTGGGAGGCACTAAATTAGTCAGCATCAGCATACCCGAAAGCGTGACCACATTCGGCGACATGCCTTTCTACCAATCATATAAATTGGAATCGTTCACCGGCAATAACCCCCACATTTCGTCTGACCACCATTGCCTGATCGTGGATGGTACTCTTATCGCTTTCACTCCTGCGGGGGTAAGTGGTAGTTATCAGGTTCCGTCAGGTGTGACTTCAATCGGGCAATATGCGATGATGAGATCTCTGTTCACTAGCCTTTCATTCCCAGCATCACTGCAATCCATTGGAATATCAGCACTGCGTTATTGCGAGAGCTTGAAGACTGTCGAGATACCTACGACAGTGACGTCCATCGGAACATACGGATTCTCGGATTGCTTGGCACTTGAGTCTGTCAAGATGATGGGAGGCACTCCGCCAGAATTAGGCAACAATGCTTTCTGGAATATGCCTGACGGATGCAAAATATATATTCCGTGGAGCGGGAGCTCCGCATACGCTACAGCTAACAACTGGTCAGCCCTCACGGATCATTTCCAAGGGTACTAAAACAATATAATCATGAACAAGTTATTCAAACTTATTTTAATTACTTTCACCTCGTCTCTGACACTCATATCGTGCCAGTCCGACGAGATGGACGTCACCATCCAACAAAAGGAACTTCGAGAGGTGATCGTGACGGCGCAACTCGCAGACGCTATCGACAACACGCGCACGTCCACTTCCAACGACGGCACCGTCTACTGGTCCACTGACGACAAGATCAAAATATTCAGCGCCGGACAGGGGGCCATGTTCTCGAACACGGAGGACCAGCCTACCGTCCTCGCAAGGTTCGTCGGCAGCATCCCCGTCATCACCGGTTCTGACGACGGGGAGGAAAAGGACTATGTATGGGGACTCTATCCTTACAGGGAGGACGCCACCTACTCCGAGCCCGACGGGATCTCACGCACTGCCGTCATCACGACTACGCTAAACGACTTGCAGGTCGCAAAAGAGGGAACTTACGCTGACAACCAGACCGTGACCATCGGCAGGGCGCTCTCGCTGAGCATCCCTTTCAAGAGCGCCTACACCGGATTCTACGTCACCTTCCAGAACAGGGACGATATCATATCGGTGACGTTCAAGGGAAGGAGCGGGGAGGCGCTGGCGGGAAGAATGACCGTCGGACTGGACGAGGAGACTCTCACTCCCGTCGTGCGATCGCTCGAGGATCCCAAAACCGAAGTGACCCTGAAAGCGCCGCAGGGAAGGCCATTCTCGACAGGACAGCGCTACTACTTGATAATGCTGCCAGATGTCACCCTGACTGAGGGCTTCAGCATAACGGCTAGGACAGCCTCGGGGCTCGAGGGGACCTACACCGTCAACGCTCCTGGCTTCAAGATGAAACGGAATGTGATCAATTATGTCGCGAACCTCGACACGAAAATCACAGACTGGCACACCGCCGCCACACAGGGCCTAAACGAGCTTTGGTACACGTCGGTGGACAACACGGACTTGAGAGATGTTTACACCGCTGATTCCAGCACCGGCAATGAGGTCGATCTGGATAATTGCGTGGCTCCAGCCGCCAATGACGGAATAGGAATTATCCGTTTCAAGGCGCCGCTCACCATGATAGATCAGAACGCATTCTCTAAAAACGAGCTTCTCTCGACAGTCTCCTTACCGGAAACGGTCGAGAGTATCGGGACTAAAGCTTTTGAGGATTGCGTGAATCTTAAGAGCATCTCATTCGGCTCAAGCCTGAAGACGATCAATCATTTCGCTTTCTCCAGATGCGGTTTTACTGAGATCAACCTTCCCGACGGTCTTTTGACTCTTGGGCAATACACCTTTAGTTATTGCTCTGATCTTAAAAGGGTTACGCTGCCATCTTCCCTACGGTCGCCAGGTCTTGCTACCTTCATTGCTTGTCCGATGCTTGAGGGATTCTATGGCGCTTACGCTTCCGAGGACCACAGGTGTCTGATAGACAATAGCAATCCTCAGAATGTGACCCTTTACGCTTTCGCTCCTGCCGGAATTGGTGCCGATGACACTTACGTGATACCTGAAGGAGTCCATACTATTTATTACTATGCTTTCATGTATGCCAATTTTGGTGGAGTAGTCCTACCGGAAAGTTTGGCATTGATCGGCCCGTTCGCTTTCTCTTATTGCCGGGGATTGAAAAATGTCACTATCCCGTCCAACGTGATCTCAATGTACTCTAGGGCTTTTTATGGGAGCAGTAATTTGGATTGGATCAAGATCGAGAATGAGGACGATGTAATCTCCGCGGCATGGTCCAGTGGCGAGGGCCCGTTCGGTTCGACTAACGATTGCACAATCTACGTGCCTTCAAATCTTCTCAAATACTACAAGTACGGCAGATACTGGGATGAGTATGAGACCCGATACTACCAAGCCCAGGAGGACAATGAGATCTGGTACAAGACCATTAATCCGATCCCTTCTGATATTAGTGTTGTTTCATTTAATCCAAGTGTTTATAAACTCTCCGATGAGACAGGGAATGAGTTGGACATTGCTAATTGCGTTTTGCCGGAGGATAACGGCGGAGTGGGTATCCTGAGGTTCAAGGCTCCTGTGACCGAGATCGACAAATACGCTTTCTCGAACACCAATATCAAGGAAATCATATTACCAGATTGCGTGGAGACTATCCATCAAGGAGCTTTCGAGGCCTGTCAACTTCTAAGCGATGTTACTCTTGGCGCAAGCTTGAAATCCATCGGATCCTACTCATTCTACGGAACTTCCCTTTCCTCAATAACTCTTCCTGAGGGTCTGGAGAGAATCGGCGCCTTAGCCTTCGCTAGCACCTTGCTGGAAAGCATAACCATTCCGGAGTCAGTCTCTCATCTCGGATTCCGCGAAGAAAACCCTAATTCCCTCGCCCCATTAGGGAACCCGTTTGGTAATTGTCCTAATCTTAAGCGCTTCAAAGGCAAATTCTCCACGCAAGACGGAAGGGCGCTTGTTGAGAATAATAAGAATGGGTACTCCTACTTCGTCAGTTTCGCCACTAACGGCATGGATGGGCAACCCTACCATGTGCCGGAAGTTTATGCGGTCTCACCTTACGCTTTCTACAATGCCACTATCGGCAGCGTGACATTCGGCGGGGTGGAGACTATCTTCACCTATGCTTTCAATAATTGCGGACAACTGAAGTCCGTAGTTATTCCTTCAAACTTGACAAAAATCGGAGGATATGCCTTCGGCGGCTGCAGCGCCCTGGAATTCATTGAGATCAATTCTACGCAGGTGCCAACAGCCTATGACAGTCAGGGGCACATGTTCGATGGAAGTTCTTGCCCGATTTATGTTCGTTCCAACCTTGTGGATGCTTACAAAACAACTGCTTTATGGAGTGATTACGAGGCAAGATACCACTTTAAGCAGCCGGAATACGCGATCTGGTACAAGACCAATAATGGTTCTGTCGCACCCGAAACACTCCCAGACGGATTCTCCCGCGGGGCGGATTTACCGGACGGGACAAAGGTCATCAAATACGGCAGCAATATCACCAATATACCTAATGATTTCTTCATAAACACCACGAATTTGACCGAAGTGTTTTTACCCTCCGAGGTTGTGTCGATTGGTAGCTATGCCTTCGCGAACTGCCAAAACCTTAAGAATGTGCATTTCGGGAATAAATTGACAACTATCGAAATGAACGCGTTTCAGAGTTGTTCGTCCTTAAATTCAATCGATTTACCAGAGAGCCTTACCACACTCGGCACTCATGTATTCCGCAATTGTTCCAATATAACCACCATTCGCATTCCTGACGCTCTCACGTCGGTATCGGACAATCCATTTTACTTTTGCGATGGCCTGAGTTCCTTCACAGGAACCAACAACATGATTTCCGAGGACGGCCGATGCCTTGTAAAGAACGGGACTCTTGCTTCCTTTGCCACTGCCGGATTGGAGGACCAAATTTACACTATTCCGGAAGGCGTCACATCCATCGGGGCTCAAGCTTTTGTTAAAGCGAACTTCAACTCCGTCATTATTCCAGAGACTGTCCGCTCAATTGGATGGGCGGCATTCTATAGTAACACTCATCTGACCACTATAGATATCCCCTCGTCGGTAACATCTATGAGTTCCTGGGTCTTCAACGGATGCTCAGCCCTCTATAAGGTAACGCTTCACAATACGACTCCTCCCACATTGGGAAATGGAGTTTTCAATGGAACTCACTCGAGCCTCTCGATCTTTGTTCCTGCCGGAAGCGTGGAGGCCTATAAGACAAATAGTTCTTGGATTGCCGCTCTTAAAAGCGTTGATGTGATCCAGGCGATACCGACGGAATAAGGGGTCCTTCCCAACCACTTCCTGATTATTAATTTCTTTAAACCGGGCGCTCCTGATCAGGGGCGCCTGATTTATTTATTCAAAATAACTATCTTCGCATAGAATAATTTGTAGATTATGGCTGTCAAATCCGACCGTTTACCCAAACTGGCGCCCTGGCTGGCGCTGGCGTGTCTCGTGGTCCCGATGTTCGCGTCGTACTTCTTTGACGACATGTTCAGCACTCTGTCGCACTTGTTCGAGAATCCTTCCCTACTTGAATTAGGCTGGAACTCAGCTGATTACGGGCTCTACACGAGCGGATATTCAGTCCTCTGCGTGTTCGGCGGGCTGGTCGTCTGCGGGATGCTCCTGGACAAATGGGGCGTCCGGATAACTGGATCCATATTCGTCGGGATGATGGCTGGAGGGGCGGCCCTGGTCGCCTGGGCGATCACTTCCGGACTAGCGCCTAAGACTTCATTGTCAGTGGCTTACGTCGGCTGCATGCTGTTTGGTCTGGGAAGCGAGATCGCTGGGGTAGCGGTCACCCGTTCGATAGCCAAATGGTTCAAGGACGGGCCAATGGCTTTCGCGATGGGGCTGCAGCTGGCGATCGCAAGGCTCGGTACCGCTTTCGCCCTGGTTATATCCCCGAAACTTGTGGCCGCCAAGGCTCCCGGAGAGATATATTCATTGGCGGAGACAGCCCGGCCGGCTTTCCTGGGACTTGGGTTGATGGCCGCCGGGATGATTCTGTGGGCGATATTCGTGGCGATGGACGCGAGGTTCGACCGTGGTTCGACTCCGCTCACCAACCATGGTTCGACTCCGCTCGCCAACCGGTCCCTGAGCGGAGTCGAAGGGCCGGAGAAAAAGGAAGAACCATTCCGCTTCTCGGATGTGCTGGGACTGCTGAAGAACAAGCAATTCATCACGATAGCCCTGCTCTGCGTATTCTTCTACAGCAGCATCATCTCGTTCAAGAAATTCGCAAGCGCCATTCTTATCCCCCGCTTCGGAGTGCCGGTCGAGGCCGCCAGCTGGATGGTCTCGATGCTTCCGTTCTCTACGGTCATATTCGCTCCACTTTTCGGAATCATGGTGGACAAGATCGGCAAGGGCACCCGCTGGATGGTGATAGGCGCTATTCTCGCCCTGGTCGCCCACTTGCTTCTGGCATTCGCTCCCGCCGGGGTGCCATTCTATGGGTATCTGTCAATGGTATTCCTGGGATTCGGATATTCCCTGGTCCCGGCGGCAATGTGGCCGAGCGTGCCCAAGCTCGTTCCGGCGAAGGTGCTCGGAACCGCTTATGCGTTAATATATTGGGTGCAGAACCTGGGACTGATGCTGTTTAAGATGTTCGCCGGGAACATCCTGGCCTCCCGGTCCCTGGATGCCGCTTCCCGGTCCTTGAGCGGAGTCGAAGGCGGTGCCCTGAGCGGAGTCGAAGGCGGTGCCCTGAGCGGAGTCGAAGGGCCGGTCGCCGTCGAATTGATGTTCGTGACCGTCTGCATCCTCGCCCTGTTGCTGGCCCTCGGCCTGCGACGGGACTCAGCCCGCCGTCCAGAGCTTCGTCTCGACGCTCCTTCCAGGAAATAGATTCTTCGCTGATGCTCAGAATGACAGAAGAGCCCCGGTCAGATCAGGGGTGACAAAGGAGGGACAAAAAAACCATGTGTGCCAGACACTTGGCACACATGGCAGGCTGTAAGTATGTACAGGGAATTAAAGTCTATTCCTTGATGTTAGGCTCCTCGAGGCCAAGATGCTTCTTGCGGTCGACGACCTTGAGGTAAAGGCCGATCAACATGGCCGCGACACCGAGGCAGGCCAGCATGACGAGCGCCCAAGTGTAATTCAGCTGGTCGGGAGGAGTTCCGGGGGCATTGGTACTGGTCAGCACATTGCCGATCAGGATCGGGAAGAGCCAGAGTCCGATGTTCTGGATCCAGAATATCAGCGCATACGCGGAACCGATGATCTTCTCATCCACGAGCTTCGGGACGGAAGGCCAAAGGGCCGCAGGCACGAGCGAGAAACTGGCGCCTAGCACGAGAATCGTGACATAAGCGACGACTGTTCCGCCGACAGCGCTACCCTTGAAGAGAGGCAGGATAAAGGCGAAGGTCAAGTGGCAGAACACCAGCAGGATAGAGCCGATGAGCAGCATCGAGGCCGCCTTCCCCTTATGGTCGACATAGTTGCCGAGAATAGGGGTGATGGCCACGGCGAGAAGCGGGAACACAGCGAAAATTGTCTCGGCGGTGCCGCGCTTGAAGCCCATCACGCAATAGACGACCAGGGCCACGATGGCGGCCGCCATCAAGCCGAATTTCAGTCCCTTGTTGCCCTTGATGAAGTTGCTGGAGAAAGCGCAAACGGCGACCAGGAGCATGATGATGTACTGCACGATCGTGACAGCCTCACCGGCCCAGAACGACCCTGCGGCGGGCTCCGTCAGGGTAAGGTTGCACTGGAGCATATTCACGGCATATTTCTGGAACGGGAAGATCGCCGAATAGTACAGGACGCAGAGAAGGGCAACGAGCCAGAAGCCGAGGCTGGAGAGGATCTTGCCGATGTCAGAGACCTTGAAGGGGTCGTCTTTCTCCTCGGCCTCACCAGTCTGGCTGTCGAGCTTCTTGTCCATGAAGAAATATGTGATGAACATGATGAGGGCGATGCAAAGCAGCACAACGCCGAAAGCCACGGAACGGCTGACATTGACCTGTCCACCGAGCTTGGCGAAATAGGGAGAGAAGATCATGCAGGTCGCGACGCCAAGACGGGCGAGAGCCATCTCAGAACCCATCGCGAGGGCGGTCTCACGACCCTTGAACCACTTGACGATACCGCGGCTGACGGTGATTCCAGCCATCTCGCATCCGCATCCGAAGATCATGAAACCAAGAGCGGCGAGTTTAGCTGACGCCGGCATGCCATGGTAAAATGGCAATACATCATCGATGAAGCCGACCCCGGTGTGCCAGTTGAGATTATTCGTGAACCAGGTCTCAAGTCCGGAACCGATGAAAGAGTCGCTGATCGCGTAATATTTAATGATACCGCCCAGCAGCATCACAGCCCCCGAAAGCACCGCGGTGAAGCGGACGCCCATCTTGTCGAGGATGATCCCGGCGAATATCAGGAAAAACACGAACACATTGAGGAATGTCTCGGCGCCCTCCATCGTACCGAAAGCCTTGGAATCCCAACCCCTTGTGGACTCCATAAGATCCTTGATCGGGGAAAGGATATCCATGAAAATGTAGGCGCAGAACATTCCGAGGGCCAGCAGCAGGAGCGCGATCCACCTCATCGCCGCGGAATCCCTCAAAGTTGTTTTGTAAGTCGTTTCAGACATGATGATAATATTTAACGGAGACAAAATTAACACAATTCCTGCGATTTCAAGGATTCACCGGAATAAAATCGTACCTTCGCGAACAATATGGGCAAACTCCTTGACAGCATAAGCTCCCCTAAAGACATCCGGCAACTCGACATTGACGGGCTGCGTGATTTGTGCGGAGAGCTTCGGGAATATATCATCGCCTGTTGCGCCGGAAATCCCGGCCATCTGGCCTCAAGTCTGGGCTCCGTGGAACTTATCGTGGCCTTGCATTATGTCTACGACACTCCCGCCGACAAGATCGTCTTCGATGTCGGCCATCAGGCATACGCCCACAAGATACTGACAGAGAGAAAAGAGGCTTTCAAGAACAACCGTAAAAGAGACGGGATCAGCGGCTTCCCCAACAGGGACGAGAGCCCTTACGACGCCTTCGGAGCCGGCCATGCCTCGACTTCGATATCCGCCGCGCTTGGTCTGGCCAGAGCCGCCCGCCTCAAAGGGACGGGAGAGAAAGTGGTGGCGATGATCGGGGACGGAGCCATGACGGGAGGGCTCGCGCTCGAGGGGCTCAACAACGCCGGAGAAGCCGACGATGACATACTCGTTGTCTTGAACGACAATGAGATGGCCATTGACGGGAACCGGGGAGCCCTGCACTCATATCTCCTGAATTTCACCACCGATCCCGCTTACAACAAGCTCAAGACCAGGGTCTGGGACAAACTCGGTTCCGGAAGGTTCCGCAACTGGGTACAACGCCTTGTCCGAAAGGCAAAGGCCGGACTTGTCGACAAATCCGGCGGAGACCTTTTCGAGGCTTTCGGATTCAGGTATTTCGGTCCGATCGACGGTAACGACATCAACGAGGTAACCCGCACCCTCAAGAGGCTCAAAGACATAAAAGGTCCGAAGCTGCTCCACACTTGCACCGTGAAAGGCAAGGGGTACGCCCCGGCCGAGGCTGATCCGACGACGTGGCACGCTCCCGGGAAGTTCAATCCTGAGACAGGGAAACGCCTATCCGGGCCTTATAAGAAAGACCGCTATCAAGACGTGTTCGGCGAGGTTCTCAGGGAACTGGCCCGCAAGGATCCCAAAGTGGTGGGAATAACCCCGGCCATGGCCACGGGCAGCGGCATGACCGCTTTTGCTGACGAGTTCCCGGACAGGTTCTTCGACGTGGGAATCGCCGAGGAGCACGCCGTTACCTTCGCGGCCGGAATGGCTGCCGGAGGCATGAAGCCATATTGCTGCATCTACTCGACTTTCGCCCAAAGGGCGTACGATGAGATCATCCATGATGTGGCGCTCCAGCATCTTCCTGTGGTTCTGTGTTTCGACAGGGCCGGACTTGTGGGCGAGGACGGGGCCACGCACCAAGGGGTTTTCGACCTGGCAGCCATGAGAAGCGTCCCGAACGCCGTCATCGCGGCACCAAGGGATGAGAAAGAGCTTAAGGACCTGCTCTACAAGGGGTTGGAGATAAAGGACGGTCCTTATATTATAAGGTATCCAAGGGGATTGGGCGAAGGGACGGCTTGGAGGGATGTCCCCGTCTCGAAGATTGAAATCGGGAAAAGCGAGAGGCTTCTCCAAGGTTCCGATGTCGCTGTCCTGGCGCTCGGCCCGGTGGCCCATCGTGCCCTCGAGGCCGCTTCGAGGATCCAAGAGGAGTCCGGGAAATGTCCTTCGGTGTACAACGTCAGGTTCCTCAAACCATTCGACTTGGGTATGATGGAGGAAATCTCGTCCTTCAAGGCAATCCTGACTGTCGAGGATGGAGCTTTGAAGGGAGGCCTCTTCAGCGAGGTCAGTGAATATGTCGCCTCCCGAGGCCTTGAGATCATAGTCAAAGGCGCCGGAGTTCCCGACGAGTTCATCCCGCAAGACAGCCAGGCCGCCCAGCGCGCTTGCTGCGGATTGGACACCGAAAGTATCCGTGCCGCATTGGCAGGATTATTCAATGAAATATGATAAATATCACCCCGAAATCATTGGCGGATTGGAAAATTCGCGGTGATGAGAAAGATCTTCGCCAAGACTTCATCAAGGACCGGCACTCTTTCATGAAGGCATATTGGAGCGACCGTTCCCTGTCACAAGTGCTGACCTTATACGTCATGCTCCCTATCGGCGTGGGGACGCTTGTCGCCAGCCTTGTTTTCGGGTTTTTCCCAAAGGCGCTGGTGCTTCTGCTGACTTTCCTCGTCTACTATTTGAGGAACAGCCGGGCCCTTAAGAAGTACCACGAGACATTCGCAGGCAATGACGCTTTCGCCATGATCGAGTCGACCGGCATCTACTATGTCATGACCACCGGAGCCGGAACCTACAACTTGCCGCTGATCGGCGACTCCTGGAAGGATGTCCGCCGGGTGCACATCTCGGACGATCACGCGATCATCTACCTGAAAAGGAAGGCGAACAGCTCGGTATATTTCATGAGGACAGACAATCCCGAGCTCCTGGAAAGGACAATCCGGTCCTACTGGAAGATGGCTTTATACCCGGATGAGGCCAAAGGCTTCGTCCGATCATATTCAGAAGAAGACAGGACGGCGCTGATGGACTTCATCGATAAGAACTACGGGGCCATCTCTCTTTGTTGGAAAGAGAATGATCCTGAATATGTCAGGACCGACATCGCTATCATTCCGGCCGACGGGGAAAGGACCTACAACACCTTGTCCACAATCGGTTGCGGGACAATTAGGATGGGGGTACCGCTAAAGCTCCAGCAGGAGCACAGGATCCCTGACCGTGTGGAACTGATGATCCACCTCCCCTCCGGATGGAAAATGGACATCGAAAGCCTGACCGGCGAGGAATATGGCTGGCCTGTCGTACTGCTCGGACAGACCGCGTCGATGGTTGAGAACCCGGACGTCTGGTATGGCTGGGGAGACACGATAACCATTGGCGAAGGGCTCGCTCCCGAGAAGTATTCCGGAATAATGTTCCTCTGCCCGCTTCCGGAAGTGGACGGATACACCAGGGTAACCCTCCCCTCCGGGAAATCAGTCGCATTCCTTCAAGTATTCCCTCTGACAAAAGAAGATATGGAACACGTGGAAGAGTTGAAACAGAATATCTCAAATGACCCGAAATTTGTTGAAAAAGTTTTGGAGAATCGGAT
>JAEEGJ010027105.1_pt1 | contig 11540 bp, 11 predicted proteins | sample 8958761 | NCBI WGS metagenome assembly JAEEGJ01 (sample SAMN16246546, study PRJNA631951) | gut metagenome | biome: gut microbiome; feature: rumen; material: RS-attached | host: Bos | place: Iran: Karaj | collected 2018-10
TTTTTCTTCTCTTCATATGTCATATAATACTCAGCTGTATAATCATCAATAGTATATCCCATAACTTCATAATTCGGAATTGTTTCTTTAATCAGTTTTCCCGATCTGCTGTCATATTTGCTACGGTTAAAACAAATGCAAACATAAAAATCCTCTGGCATATCAATTCTATCAGCCTCTTTTTTGAGTCTTTCATCTAACTCTATCTTTTTCCATAATTCTTCGACACTCTTAAAATTATCAGGAAAGAAATATAAGGAAGTAACATTATAATGCTCCGGTTTGCCCAAACCAGTTGATGTAAAAACAGCATATTTGTCCCATTTTATTATCCTGTAGGTTAAGGCACTATATACAATTGCCCCACTATCCTCTGACCCATACATAGGTATCGGAAAGAAGAGAATAATACTACTCAATATAAGAATAACTATAGCCCAGTTTGCTTTTTTCATATATCTCCATAAACATTATAACCGACTGACAGTAATCAATTGACCTGTGCAATTGCGGTAAATGCTAAAACGCCCGATGTAGCAACATTCATAGGTATAATAGTACTATAGCACAACATGAAGTTGTTTTTATTCTCATACAGTATGTTTTCAACCCCATGGTGTAATAACCCCATGTTTTTCTTTCCATTCACTATAAAGCTTTTCAAATGGATTATCCATCACAGCAGATACAATTTCGTAGTAATACTCATCATAGCCATCGCATACATATACCCTTTTATCATGCCAATCATAGAATATGATGACGTTCCCGACATTAGTCTTAAATGTCGTTACCCATCCGCCGCCACCATTCATTTTGCTTCTATCAATGTATTCCCGAAATGACAGCTCAAGCCCTTGAAAATACTGCCACATTTCACCAATCATATTCTTATCGTCAATTTCAACCCATTCAGGCTGGGTAGGCATCGTTTGAAGTGTCATAATACTAATATCTTCGTATCTTAACTCTTTAAAATCATCAAATTCCGATACACTATGTACACTTTTAAATTTATTTCGAATAATAACACTTCTGACAAATATAATACCAACTATGACCATTGACAACACAAGCACTATAACCATGGCCATCAACAACCGTTTTCTCTTCATAAACATCTCCCATAAGAATGATAGAAAACATCCACTGCGATATACCTACTCTTCCCAGTACCATACTCTCACTAATCCGAACAGCCAAAATTCCGCTCCATGTCCTTTTACACAGACAGTGCCGTTTTCATCTATAAAAGCATCTTCATAATACACCACAGAATATCCTAGTCCGGTATATTTTGTTTCATATTCAGCATAGTTTTCTTCCAAGGTTATCAGCGGAAATGTATCTGAAGCTGATTTTCTCAGCCTTATACAGTCTACTATCACAAAAGCAGAATACAAAACAATAACAGCCAAAAATATGATCAAAATCTTTTTCATCCTATTCTCCATCTGTATAATTCATGTTCAGAACCTTCCCTTCGGCAGCGTCAATATAGATATGTACCAGTGGATTAAACATCGAATCTTTTTCTCCTTCTTCAGTTTTAAGGATAAGTTCGACCATCCAAGCCACCGTATCCTCATCCGTTCTATATACCATTTTTTCAGCACACTGCACATTCATATCTTCAGAAGTGTCAAGGATTATATAATTCCAAGGTAATCCATCATCGTTCCTGTCTTTTTCTTCAATCAGATAAGAATAAGCTATGTTCAATGCCTTATTTTCATCTATTTTATCATAATCCTTACTTCTGTCAATTTTATTATGAGAGCCTTGAACAAATATCAACTGTCCATCATAAGAGAAATTTATGTGTGCCCTGTTTACCTGTATATCATCAATATAATCATATATCGTATATTGATAGTATTCCAGTGGACTGCCTGAAACTCCCTTTTCTACATCTATTTTCATGGTTTCAGTGTTATACTCAGGAAAGTATTCGTGTACAAATGCCAAAATATCTATTTCTGCTTCATCCACATTGCCTATATTCTTTGCATTTTCCGTGATTTCCCTCATCATATTATCATCTGCTACCAGAATAGTATCTCTCACTGATGAATAGTTTTTATAGTTAGCCTTAAAGAGGGCAACATCATAAACACCATATTTTTCCCTTGTATACAGTCCACTTTCTATTTGTTCCATAGTTATCGAAGCATCAAGAGGATATCTTCCGGTATAATCGCCTACCGTCCAGTACACACCATCCTTTTCATCATATCTTAGAAAATATACCCATTCACTGTCTTTAACCATAGGTGTCATATCACTAAAAGTTATAAGCCTCTTATTTTCTTCATCAATACAGTATCTCTGAGATATACTGATCTGTTTACTACCGGCATCACCCTTAACAGTCTTGTATATTTCAAACATATTTGTAGAGACACCATCATATATTACTTCCTTATCGTAGAATTCATTATACATCATAGAAGTTTTCTGGGTAGCATCATCAATAAACCTTCCGGTAACTATGAGATCTGAAGCATTATAAAGCTTGTCATAGTCATCATATATAACTCGGTCTGCCATATTTCCTATCAGCTGATAACGGATACCATTTATCATATAGCCGCCTGCAAAAGAGCTGATACTGTTATTTTTTTGATCATCCTTCGGCCTGCCTAGAATGATAATAATTCCAACGGTAAATATAAGAAGTAATCCTGCTGCTAAAGATCCATATTTGATCAATTTTCTATTCTTTACCTTTTTCTTAGTCTCAAATCTATCCACATTGTAAATAATGTCATCAGGAAGATTCCCTATAGCATCTATAAATAAATCCCTGTTCATACAACATATCCTTTCTTTGTCAGAAAAACTTTAAGTTTCTGTCTTAAACGGAACAATATGGTCTTCACCGCATTCTCAGACTTCCCGCTTTTCATAGAAATATCCTTTATCGAATCAAAATGATAATATCTGCTGACAAACATAAAGCATTCCGTCTCTGATAAAGCCCTGACAAAAGATACTATTTCTCTCTCAAGTTCTTTTGCCTCCAGCTCATCTCCCGGCGAGTTTTTATCAGCCATGCAGTCCGAAAGCTCCTCATACGACAGATCAAATTCTGAGCCACTCCTCTTTATACGGTTCTTCATCCTATGGATACTGATAGATATTCTTCTTGTAATCTTACCCAAATACACCGATAAAATATCCGGTCTGTTATCCGGCATAGAGTTCCAGGCTGCAAGATATGTATCATTAACAGACTGTTCACTTTCCTGATAATCACCAAGAATGTTAACAGCAATCTTCATAAGATATTTTTCATATTTCTCTTGAGTAAGCTTTATCGCATTCTCATCACGCTTCCAATATAGATCAACAATATCCTTATCTTCCATAGGTCTCCTCTTAGCCCTCCTACATATATAGTCGCCAAATAATCAGGCAGGTTACATGAAAGTAAAAATTTTTTTTCAATAAAATTCGTCAAAACAGTGTTCAAAACAAAGAAATTAAAATCGGCAGTCTGTTAAGGCCGCCGATTGCTTAATCATTTTTACAACCAGATAGCCATGCCTCTGATTGATCTACTTAATATTTTTCTTTCTGAATATCAATACCCCCAAGCAAGAGAAAACTACCATTATTCCAACATTATAGGCTATTTCTCTCTTTAGCGTGCTCACTTTTTCCTCAATATATTTATTCTGTGTCTTGGCAACTTCTTCCGGAAGTTTTGCATCTGCTATCTGTGACGAACCAATATACTGATTAAACTCAACCAATGCATCATATGCACTTGCTTCATATATAACAGTCAGGATCACACGACGAATTCCACCTATATATCTGCTATTTGGTATCCTGTTAACTTTTATCACATCATCAGGTTTTTTCATTGAATCAGGATCAGCCTGCATCGTCACGGTATGTCCGTCTTCGTAAACATACTCTGTGTAATACTCCGGTCTCGTAAGTCTCGAATAAAGCTCGTCCCTCATCACGATCATCACGACAATAAGCATCATTCCTATGATGGCAGCCACAATACGGTTTTCCAGAATGAAACATAGAAAAACCATAATAACCGTTACAGATAATATACAGCATAACAGCAATGCTGATGCACCAAACAGGAAATCCAGCCTGGTAAGGTATTTCCAACGTATAACTAAAAACGGACCATAAAAAAGCAGATATAAAATAGTTGAAAACAGAATTGCCAAAATCAGTTCCGAAATAAATACTACAGATTTGCTATAACCTGCTATAAGTTTATTCCTTATACTTGCGGAACTAAATTCACTGCCCAGATTAATGGCTGTTACTATTACCGCCAGAAACATAACAAAAACGGATAACCCCAGATCAGGCTTGAAATACTCATATAATTGACCATCATGCAATTCCTGTCTCATGGAATGCACAACACTAATTATACTCATCGTCAATGAAACCAGAAAAGCCAATAAAGTGACCGGACGTCTGATATAACGGACAAAATTGGCATGCAAAAGATTACGCATTTTCATCACCTCCGTTGCGACAGAAAAGTTCTCCGGACTTTCATCCTTGATGTAAACATCACGAAGCCCCTCATTAAAATCTATTCTACCTGATATTTTTCTTCCTGAATATCAGTACCCCAACAGATGCAAACGCTACAATCAAAAGAACATTGTAAATCATCTCAAGCCCAATCTTATCAACGGTTTCTTCATTAAGCCTTTCATATTCTGAAACTATATCTTCAGCAATATTATCAGGCAACCCGCTTTCCCCATATTTTAGCATATTCTGTCTATTAAAGAATTCTATGCTGTCTTTTATCCTTTGAAAGCAGTTAATCTCCAATGCAAAGGATAAAACCTTTCTAAATATTCCATCAACATATTTAGGATTTGGTATATCACGGATTTCCTTAACCCCCACATCATCTGTTATGGCATTATCTGAAAATGTACGGATAGCACCATTTCCCATCACAAGCATTCTGCTTCCGTCTTCATATATAGTCTCCTGATTATACTGGGGTTCTTTAAGTCTTTTGGCAACCGCATCAGCACTCATAAGCATGATCACTACCACCATAATCCCAATGACAACTGCTATTATCCGGTTCTCAGTAAGAAAACAAAGGAAAACCGCAAATGCCGTCAATGACAGGATGCTGAGCAAAAGAAGAGCGGTTACTCCAAGTATATAATCCAAATCCCCTAAATACTTCCAGCCTTTTACTAAAAAAGGAAGATAATACAATATAAATAATATTACCGAAAAGATAAGTGACAGAATAAGCTCCGAAAAGAATATTTCCATCTTTGTATAGCCTGAAACAAGCTTGTTCCTTATTGCACCTGAAGCAAACTCACTTCCTATATTCACAACAGACACAATAACTGCTAAAAAGAACACGAAGAGCAGGTACTGTAATTCAGGCGAAAAATAATCATTCTTTATTCCATTAACATATGACTCTTTTGATGAATCAAATGCCGTCACCAGACCAAGCGTCAGAGAAATCATAAAAGCAATAAGTGTTGACAGCCGGTTAATATACCTGATGAAATTTGCATGCATCAGATTACGCATCCTGCTCACCTCCTGTCAGGCTTATGAAAAAGCTTTCCAGGCTCTCGTCCTTATTCTCCAATGAGAGCAGCTCGCAGTTTACCTTTACAAGGTCTAATGTCAGCTCCGTCAGATTCGGTTCAGCATAGACATCGCAAAGAGACTCGCTGATCACTTTATATTCCAGTTTCTTCTCATCAAGAACTTTTGTCAACGCTTTAACATCAGTTACTTTCAGTCTTACACATTTACGGCTGGAAGCCTCCAGCTCATCGGCACTCATCTCACAGACAATTTTCCCTTTGTCTATAAAACCGAAATGTGTTGCAAGTCGTGCCAATTCATCCAGAATATGTGACGAAATGAGCACCGTGATCTGTTTTTCACGGTTGAGCCTAAGGATAAGCTCCCTTATCTCAATGATTCCCTGCGGGTCAAGACCGTTTATCGGTTCATCCAGGACAAGGAAATCAGGATTCCCGCACAGTGCCACACCTATACCTAGCCTCTGTCTCATGCCAAGAGAAAAATTCCTTGCTTTCTTCTTGCCGGTATCTTTTAACCCTATCAGATTTAAGATCTCATCTATCCCATCAAAATCCGGCATACCCAAAACCCTATATTGGTGCTTCAGATTCTCTTTTGCCGAAAGGTCAGGATATATTGAAGGAGTTTCGATGACCGCCCCCATATGCCTGCGTGCTTCGGAGATTTTCTTACTGTTGTTTTTTACTCCATATAATTCATATTCGCCGCCGCTAGGATCCTGCAGTCCACAGATTACTCTAAAAAGTGTAGTCTTTCCTGCACCATTTTTCCCGACAAAACCATAAATAGACCCTTTGGGTACATTTATATCTACCCCGGATAAAGCTGTGAACCCCCTGTATTTCTTTTGAAGATTTTTTGACTTTAATGCATACTCCATCTTTATACCTCCGACCTTGCGCCCTTTATTTCAAAGCTACACATTACAAATTCAGTATATCACAGGATAGTCAAGAAACCGTTAAAGAAAAGGTCAAGATTTTGTCAAGATTTTCAAGGGAAATCTATTCTGATATTCAATATGCCACTAACATACTCTGAAGAAATGGTCCCGCCCTGCCTTTCTACCAAGAGCTTTACGATAGAAAGACCTAATCCGGTCGAGTTCCTTGCAGCTTCAACAGTATAGAACCTGTCAAACAGCTGTTCAACGTCAATGCCTTTTAAACCCTCTGCTGAATTTGAAAATGTTATTGTCCCTTCATCGTCCAGAACTATTTTAAGATCCCCATCACTGTATTTTACAGCATTATTCAGCAGATTACTGAAGATTCTGGACATATAGTTTCTGTTAAGCATCCTTACAATCTTTTTCTCAGTGATTTCAGCTTTCAGTTCTATATTTTTTTCGGTCAGGACTCCATAATACCCCATTATGCTGTCTTCAAGTACTCTGTTTATATCTACTTCCTCTTTTGCCACTTCCGTGCCTATATTTGAAAAATCCAGGGAGTAATCGAACAGTTCCTCCGTCAGCTGCTTCATGCTTTCCGCTCTTTCCGAAATAATCGGAAGATACCTCTCCATTTTTTCTTTATCATCTGATTTTCGGATCATATCCAGATAGCCTATGATAGCCGTTAACGGAGTCCTCAAGTCATGAGATATATTGGTTATGGCATTGGAAAGCTCTACATTTCCATGAATATACCTGTTTTTCTCTCTTCTTAGTGTTTTTAATTCCGTATTTATTCTTACAGCAAGGTTCCGCATCCTGCCATCCCGCGTATTTAACGTGATAACGTTATTTGTATCCTCATTTACGATTCTATGAAATCCATGTTCGATTTTTGCTGCGGCACTTCTAAGATCATAAACCTTTAAAACAAGAAATATATTAAATGCTGCCAACAGAATCACAATATATATCATATTTTCCCTCACTCTTATCTGTCAGAACTGATTTTTAAACTTAAATCCTATACCATATATTGCCTCGATATAATCTTTCCCACTCACAGCCTGGAGCTTATGACGTATGTTACTGATATGCTGCTTCAGAGACCTGTCTGTGCAGTCAGGTGTATCCATGCTTATGCTGTCAAGTATCGCGGTACGTCCGATTGGCGTATGTGGATTCTGCATCAGAAGTTTCAGAATAGCTGCTTCTGTCCTTGTAAATCTTATCTCAGTCCCATCTATTTCAGCAGTCAGCCTGTCAGCATAAAGTGTGACTTCATTTACTCTTATAACAGATCTATCTTTTGTACCCTGAGTCCTTAGCCTGACCTTTATCCGTGCCAGCAGTTCTTCCATATCAAAGGGCTTTGTCACATAATCTTCTGCACCGTTCAGAAGCAGATTAACCTTATCATTCGTATCTGCTTTGGCACTGATCACTATGACAGGGATGTTCTTAATCCGGGTTATCAGTTCTTCTCCCGTAATCCCCGGAAGCATCAGGTCAAGCAGTATAAGGTCCGGATTTTTTGTTTTTAGCATCAGCTCTGCTTCTGTCCCGGAATATGCACTGTATACGTCATAACCTTCCCCTGACAGAGTTTCTTTCAGCATATTGTTTATATAAACATCATCGTCAATGATCATAATCTCCGACATATCATTTACCTCATTTCCAACTTTTGATGGGTGGTCCCATACTGGTTATTAGTCTTTTTAGCTTGTCTCATAGTCCCAATGGTTTATCCAATGTAGACCCGGGTATATCTTCAGTAACGCTTTGGCATATATCTTGTCCTTATGAACGAACCGGAACCTATCCGAATCATATTCATCTGGTTGAAGCCTTCCATTCTCAATTACATTTTTAAGCAGAAAAACACCGTTTGGGATTTAGTATAGCACTTATTCCAAACGGTGTCTATTGATTTTAAATGATGTCTCTTAATCTATTTCAAACATAAAATAGCAGATAATCTTTTGTAATATATTTAATCAATATCTACAGATACATAACTCCAATCCGTATACTCACGAGTTCCTTTATCATCAATCACCTTATAGGCTCTTACTTTTGCATACAATGTCTTTACCTTATCCGAACCGGCGGCTATGTATACCTTACCACTGTACTCTTTTGTGTCGAGCTTTGCAGAGCCACTAAAGTCTTCATTAGCCGATGCTTCATATTCATAGCCGTCAATACCGCCTATATTCTGCCACGAACAGCCAAACAGATATTTCCCGTCCTTTTCCGGTCCATTACTGTAAATCCTTACTTGAATACCAAGTTTTACTCCTTCGATTCCTTTTGTGAAAGTGGGAATTGCCTTACCTGAGCAGAAACCTGCCTCATATTTTGAAACATCACCCATGACTATGATCTCAGCATCTTCAGGATTACGCCCCAAATCCCCATTCAGGAAGTAAGCGGCTTCCCCAATCTTGGTTATCTGTTCAGGAATAATGAATTTCTTCATCTTGCAGTTATAAAACGCCATCTCGCCGATCTCTGTCAGATTCGGAAGTGTCTCAAATCCGCTGTAAACATCAATGTCAAACGAAATACAGTGTGAGAATGCTGCGGCGCCGATCTTTTCCAGCGATTCCGGAAGTATTACCGTTTCAAGCTGGCCACAGCTGCAGCAAACTTTTGCAGGGATTTCCTGTATTCCCTCTCCGAATTCTATTTTCTTTAATCCCGAAAACGCTAAACAATAGTCTCCAAATTCCTTAACAGAAGAAGGAATCACAATGCTTTCCAGCTTGTACTGATCATAAAAGGCATATTCTCCGATATAAGTGACCGAATCAGGTATGTTTATCGATGTGATCTGACCCGGTTGCTCAGGATCATACTCTCTGGGAACTCCGTAATAGTCAAACGCATGAGCACCTATTCCCGTGATAAAACTATCAAGTCTGACATCTCCGCCCTCACCGAAATATCTGAGTATCAGACCATCATTTGTAATCACACAACCGTTATCAAGCAGCTTTACTAGTCCTTTGAATCCCTCTGTAAACCATTTGGTCGGGTTTTCTCTGCATTCTTCATTAACAGCATTGATATAAGGACTGAAACAATACTTTGTAAGCAGTTCAATATCCCGTCCACTCAGGTCTGTGCCGTTAGCGATCACATTTATTGCCTGAGGTTCAAGATTACCTGCTTCATCCGATATCTCAAACTTTCCTTTGGGGAGATATAACTTTTTTAAACGTGAGCAGAACTGATCACCTTCATCCGACAGATACCAAGTATAATGGAATGAATTTATATCTATTTTCTCGACTCCGTCCGGTACACGGTAGGTTGTTCTTTCCGATGGTATCCTTACAAGCTCCTTACCATCCTTACTGAAAATAACACCGTTAATGCTTGAATACAACGGATCGTCCTCGCTTACGACAAGGTATTTTGCTGATAAAGCCGATACATTTTCAATGTTCAGCGGTGTCGTAAAGGTTATCTTCTTTGGTGCAAACCCACTAAAATCGGAAGTAGAAACGATTCTGAACTCCCATTCATCAGGTTCATTCTCTTCATATACAAACTTGAAATCGCCCGGCATAGTGATCCATTTTAACCTCTTACATCCCCAAAACGCACACTGACCGATTGTCCTTACAGAAGAAGGTATTGTAAGCTTTTTTATGTTTGTGTTTACAAAACTCTTTACACCGATGCTCAAAAGTCCGTCCGGAAGAATGAGCGTCTTTAATTTTTTACATCCGATGAAAGCATAGTCACAGATAGAAGTAACACCCTCTTCTACAATAACCTTTTTAATCTTTTGGTTATCTCTGAACTGCATATCAGCAGGCATATCTCCCTTACCGGAAATTGTCAATATTCCTGTTTTCTTATCAAACGAATATGTTACCTTTGATTCTGATACAGTTCCGGTCGAAGCTTTTGCTTTCGTTTCATAATTACCCCACGACAGCCAAATCACACCGAAGCACAGCATAAATGTACAAATAAACAGCACTGTTTTTCTAAACACCTCAATACGCCTCCCTTATTTCAGTGATAACAAATCCATATAAAAGTACACTTAGCTTATATATTATAATTATGTCAATCATATGACATAAATGAAAATTATTATTGGCAGTTAATCTATAAATACATCATCTTCCGGCAATGCCTTCCATTCTTCAGACGAAATCAATATATCCTCTAGTGTGTTATGAAGATTAATAAGCTGCCTACTCTTTTCAGATAATCCCCACCAAAAATCCGGTAGATGCTCTTGATAAAAATCTATATCTGAAATATACGCAATGTTATGGCAGTATATGGTTTTTTCAGCACCATTATATTTTACTTTTAAATCGAATGAATAGTCTGGACATGATGCTTCTCCTTCAAGCGGATCATAGCTGTCGGGGTATGACACAAAATCCATTTCTGTAATTATATTAAAAATCTTCTGTTTTTCATTGTCCGTCAGATAGTACTCCGTAGTATATTCTTCAACGGTATTCCCATAAAACCCGCTAGGCCATTTTTCTTTAACCAATATTCCGGTTTCACTATCATATGTACTTCTTCCAAAATTAAATACTATCGAAAAATCATCTGGAACAATTGTTTGAACATTTTTTCCATCTGCTTTATCAGATTGAACCTTCAGTTGCTTTAGTTCATGGATATTTTTAAAATTATCCGGGAACCAGAAAACAGATGTTGAATAGTACCATCATCCCGGTACATTTAAATCCGCTTTTTTAAGTTTTAAGTTTTTGGGGACCATAGAAAAAACACCATTTCTGATAAAGAATACCACTTATCAAAAACGGTGTCTAATTATTTATGGGAAGTCATCATATTATTTCCAAGCCAGTTCTAATTTTCTTCCAGACTTTACGCAGTCAGCTAAATATAAGTCGATTAATACCTGATAGGGTATGCCTGTTTCTTGCGATTCTTCCTTAAAGTAATCTATAGAACTTTCGGCTATGTTTATAGATATCTGTTTTTTTCCTTTCTTTGTGTAGGGGTTCTTTATGCCCTTGCTGAAATCATATTCTTCTCTCAT